>Ga0314817_100001_pt1 | contig 34885 bp, 27 predicted proteins | sample MICome_8_FD_202352 | JGI IMG/M metagenome (GOLD analysis project Ga0314817, IMG submission 202352) | Metatranscriptome of soil surface biofilm microbial communities from soil inoculated with nitrogen-fixing consortium DG1, State College... ...
ACTGTGCCACTGATGGCAAAGTCAAATGTGCCTTCGTCAATATCGTTGTTGCTAAGAATCAAAGTGCCACCATAAGTCCCAGGTGTGGTGGTGTTGAGTGCCACAGTGATGGTGGTGGAAGCATTGGCAGCCACACTAGTGGGTAAAGTTCCCACTAAACTAAAGCCATTTGGTAGTTTGAGGTTACTTAGATTTAGTGCAGCAGTACCAGTATTTTTAATGGTAAAGGTTTTGGTAAGAGTGTTACCAACGATGGCATCACCAAAGCTGATGGCTGTTGTAGTTCCATCTGCAATATCAACTGTGCCGTTGAGAACTTGGATTTCTGGAGTGGGAACAGGTTTGACTGTGCCACTGATGGCAAAGTCAAAGGTGCCTTCGTCAATATCGTTGTTGCTGAGAATTAGAGTGCCACCATAAGTCCCAGGTGTGGTGGTGTTGAGTGCCACAGTGATGGTGGTGGAAGCATTGGCAGCCACACTAGTGGGGAGAGTTCCCACTAAACTAAAGCCATTTGGTAGTTTGAGGTTACTTAGATTTAGTGCAGCAGTACCAGTATTTTTAATGGTAAAGGTTTTGGTGAGAGTGTTACCAACGATGGCATCACCAAAGCTGATGGCTGTTGTAGTTCCATCTGCAATATCAACTGTGCCGTTGAGAACTTGGATTTCTGGAGTAGGGCTTTTAATATTTGGGGCTTCATAGGCACCAATATCAACCACTGCCGTGCCATTGCCATCCCCATCGTGAGGAGTTCTACCAGTTACATTATTGAAGGCATTGGAACCAGCATCAATGGCAGCACTTCCAGGCTTGAGTGCAAAATTACGAGCCGCAGCATTCACAAATCCAGGATCTTTACCCAGAATAAAATTAGTTCCTTTTTTGTTGTAATTGCTAGTGTTGTAAATCAAATTGTAGTCAGCTTTGATATTTGTAGCTGAGCCACCAACAACATATGAATTGCCATTATTACCCGCATACATAATGTTGTTTACAACATTCACATTATCTGATACACCACTAATTAAAATTTCACCAGAGGCTTTCAATTCAGGATGTTGTGAATTCTGATAAGTCGTGTTGTTTACTACATCAACATTGGAACTTTTAAATACTTGGATACCAGCGCCACCATTGTTATAAGAAATGTTGTTGGCAATTAAAATTTTACCTTTATATGCCTGATTATCTAAACCTAGACTGTTGGCAGCATCAATCATGATGCCATGTCCTTCAGTAATTCTTTGTGCTTCCCACCAAGGAATGTAAGTATAATTATTGAAACTTACATTATTACGGATAATAATTTTGTAATCTGTGGTGTTATTGTCTAAATTTCGATTATTGAGAGTGGTGATGGCATTTGACCCCCAAGGACTATACCAGCATGTTTCAGAAACAGTATTGTTTTCAATGATGATATAGTCAGCTTCTTTAGTTGAAATTCCACCAGCAGGAAATTTAGTAATAGTGTTGCCACGAATTGTAATGTGGTGAGAACTATTATTTGATTTATCTGGTTGAATGTAAATTCCCGCTCCATTAGTGAGTGGATTGTTTAAATTATTTTGTTGAGACTTTGCATACTCTAATGTAATTTGGTCGTTGGCACCAACCATCGTGATACCCTCAATCACGATGTAGGATGAACCTGCAATATTAATGGCTTGGAAATTAGTTGATTTGATTAGAGGATTATGGCCGGGTAAGGCTTTGAATGTAATTGGTGCGTCTTCAGTACCGTGTTTTTGATTAATATTTAGAACCGGGGTGTTAGGGTATTTACTTTGTTCGTAAGTACCGTTCATAACGTACACCGTATCGCCTGCTTTCACTACGTCTGCGGCTTTTTGCAGAGTACGAAACGCTGCTCCTTTTTTCAAACCATCATTCTTATCGTTACCTGTTCCAGAAACGTAGTATACCTTGCCAGCCATAGTTGTAGTCCAAGAATGTGTAAGTAAATTGATATGAAACTCTTAGCAACTCAGTTCATTGCTATGTAGTTATCTGAATCGATGTCTTTTGAGATTTTTTGCAACAGCAATAGTTGTCCGATGGCAACTTAAAATTGCATCGGTTATAAAAATGCTGTTGTCAAATTGGAAATTTTTTCTCTTGTCAACCGCTGATGGTTGAGCCAAGGATATAAATACTGTCAATCGTCAAGCTGTTGTTGAGGAAAATCGGACGATTAGTGCATTTATCTGCTCGATCGCCTGAGAGTCGAATCAAATCTCATTTCTACTGCGTGGACGCAGCCCGACGTAGGCATCGCTGGTACTATAATTTGGTACGGTCTTCATATGTGTTATCTAAATCCTGTGAACTTTATCCGTTGTCTGAGGTCAGAAGTTGCCAATTTGGCATGGGTAAACGCACCCCTGGCTGATAACTGGGGACTTAAAGTTACAGTGGTCAAAGCTGAATTATTTCAAACTTGAGTAGGTTGACCCTTTAAGTTAGGGAATTCCAAAAAATAAATTATTCTGGTTAAAGCATTGACTGTTAACTGTGAACCGTCAACAGTCAACAATTGCAATGGAATATTTTTTGACTTGGAAGTCCCTTAAAGCGACTAATCTAACAACTTAGTCAAACCTGTTTTAATCTGTGTAAGCGAATTTTGTTAACTCAGTTTAGACTAACCTTCACAAACAGTGATTGATATCAGTGAATACTCAGATTTTAGTTAGATTTTTTACAACAAAAGCTAAAAAATATATGGAAGCTTCATGATAATTTCCGTTCATTTGTAGCCAGATATGCAAGTAAAGACGGCTCTATACAACGATTTGATAAAGTTTCTGGCAATGGAATCAATTTGGTTCACAAGGAATTAGGAACTTCCAAGTAAAAAAAGATTTCATGAAAGACAGTTGACTGTTAACTGTGAACGGTCAAGAGTCAACGCTTTAACCGAAATAATTGATTTTTGGAGTTTCCCTATCTATGGTGAAGTTGCACCGGACGCTAAAATCAATTGGAAGCGATCGATCGCCAAGTAAATATAGCAGATAAGCTATTGGGCTTTGAAATTGCAATGTTTTGCTTGTTAAGTTCGTTGAGTGTTGACGGTTAACTGTCAACCGTCAACAGTGAACATCAAAAGATGTGCAAGTTAAATCCATGACAGTTTAATAGGCTGGAAATCTTTTGGTATCAATGTTTGATGCTCGGTTGATGTCCTAACCTACTTGGTAACTGCCATAACATCTCAGCAGTAATCTTCATAATTATGAACGCCCAAAAAAAACCCAGAGTACCTGTAGCTTTAACCATTGCCGGTTCTGATAGCGGCGGCGGTGCAGGAATTCAAGCTGACTTACGTACCTTTGCTTTTCACTGTGTCCACGGTACTAGCGCCATAACCTGCGTCACAGCACAAAATACTCTGGGAGTGAACAGGGTTGACGCTATACCAGCAGAAGCTGTTGTAGCCCAAATTCAGGCAGTAGTTCAAGATATTGGCGTACAAGCTGCCAAAACGGGAATGTTGCTCAATCAAGAAATTATATTTGCTGTCGCCCAGCAAGTGGAAACTTTACAAATTCATAACCTGGTAGTCGATCCGGTAATGGTGTCACGTACAGGGGCACAATTGATTGATGATGAGGCTGTGAAGACTCTACGGCATACACTTATTCCCAAAGCAGCTATTATCACGCCCAATCGCTATGAAGCCCAAATTTTGAGTGGTTTAGAAATATATTCCTTAGAAGATATGCAAGCCGCCGCAGAAATTATTCACAAAACTCTGCGAACAAAGGCTGTTTTAGTTAAGGGTGGAGGTATGCAAGGAAATTTGCGTGGCGTTGATATCTGGTTTGATGGAGAAAAATTAGAAATTTTGACTACAAAGCAAGTAGAGACAACAAATACCCACGGTACTGGTTGTACTTTATCAGCTGCGATCGCCGCTAATTTAGCCAAGGGAAAAAACTTGTGGTCAGCAGTTCAACAAGCAAAAGAATATGTCACTACCGCACTGACCTGTGCCTTAGATATTGGCGAAGGACAAGGCCCCGTAGGACACTTTTTTCCATTGTTGGAACTGGGGATTGGGGAATAGGAGACAAGGGAGACAAGGAGCAGGGGAAAAGGTTAAAGGAAAAAGGGAAAAGGAATAAATTTAATGTTTCTCCTTTCCCCATACCCCATGCCCAATAAAAAATCTTTGCCGTCTGGTCATTTTTCTATTATTCTTGGGCATAGTTTCAGGGCTAACTTTCTCTGTTAGCATCTCTGTACGATCTAATCACTTTTATTTTTAATACCAAGCCCCATGCGAACAACCACAGGTTCTGTTCACAGGAATTCGTCAACACGGACTACTCAACCCTATCCTCCCTCTGTACCATTATCTGTATACCGGGAATTGTCAATGGAGTTGCAAGCAACTCAAGCAAAGCTAGATGCACTGACGACCAAAAACCAGCAATTAACACAAGAAAATCAACTACTACGCCAAGAAATCGCCAAAGTTGTTGAGTCTTTTTCACACTTACAACATTTTGTAAATTCCTATGGGATGTTTAAGGAACAAAAAGCTTCTCAAACTTCTGGCAATGTTAAAACTGCCCGCAAGCAGCAAGTCACACAAGCACGTCCGCCTCAACAAATTTCTCGTCCGCGTCCCTCTCAAAAAAGCCGCCAGGAGTTTTCTACACCTGTGATGGAAATCAATTTCCCTAGACCAGAACCAGTTTTTATAGAAGAACAAGAAGTAAGTTATTATTCTACTGCCCAGCCAGATGCCAAGGAGCTGAACGGCTGGTGGTTAATTATTACCATCTTGTTAATTATGCTTACTGCCTTTACTGCTGGATATTTAATTGTACGTCCCTTGTTTGAACATCAAAAACCTTAGTTGACACTCCCACAGTCAGCAGCAACCTTTGTCGCTATTGTCAAATTTCTCTTTCATCAATGTTTTAAACATCTCGTCGGATCTACTCAATAGCAGAATTTATCTATTTTTAGGTCACAAACACCAGATATTTCAAAGAATGCTATTTGATAGCAACTTCCTCACATCACAAGTTCATTGAGGCTGTTTCTGGCTTCAAAGCACTCACACCAAACATTTACAATTTGAAAAAAGTGGCAATTATTACATATGTTTTAGCAAAGGCGCTACTAGTTACAGTTTCAGACAAGAGATCTGGTTAGATATATAAACGAAGCTAGTAAAAGTTACAAGTCAAAGAAATGAAAAAAGTAGAAGCTATTATCCGCCCATTTAAGCTTGATGAAGTGAAAATTGCCTTGGTTAACGCTGGAATTGTTGGGATGACGGTTTCTGAAGTCCGGGGGTTCGGACGCCAGAAAGGTCAAACTGAACGATATCGGGGTTCTGAGTACACCGTTGAGTTTCTGCAAAAACTCAAAGTGGAAATCGTAGTTGATGATAATCAAGTTGATATGGTGGTGGACAAAATCATCGCCGCCGCCCGCACTGGTGAAATCGGTGATGGTAAAATTTTCATCTCACCTGTTGAGCAAGTAATTCGGATTCGTACTGGCGAAAAGAACACAGAAGCAGTTTAAAAAAGTTAGGAGTTAGGAGTTAGTAGTTAGGAGTGAAGAGTTGGGAGTAAAAAGTTGGGAGTAAAAAGTTGGGAGTAAAAAGTTGGGAGTGAAAAGTTGGGAGTGAAGAGTTACAAATTATGCTAAATCTTCATTCATGATTTTTAAACTACAACTCCTAACTCCCAACTCCCAACTCCTAACTCCCAACTCCCAACTCCTAACTTCTAACTCCCAACTTCAAACTCCAAACTCCTAACTCCCAACTCCAAACTCCTAACTCTTAATTCTTTCCAGTTCCCCAAGTAAAGCTGTAAAAGCCTTACCTCGATGGCTAATTGACCTTTTTAACTCTGGTGTCATTTCGGCAAAGGTCAATTGCTTCTCTGGTACGTAAAAAATTGGGTCATAACCAAATCCACCATCACCACGAGGTGCATGAAGAATTTCGCCACGACAAATACCTTCAGATTGTAATGCGATCGCACCATCCGGACTAGCGATCGCCACTACACACACAAATTGAGCTTGGCGATTTGCTTCGTTACCTAATTCCTTGAGTAATCTCGCAATGCGTTCTGAGTCGGTTTTAGCGTAGCGTGCTGAATACACACCCGGTACGCCATTCAAAGCGTCTACTTCTAAACCAGAATCATCTGCTATCGCCCAGTTTCCTGTGGCTTTGGCAATTTGTGATGCTTTCAAACAGGCATTAGCAGCAAAGGTTTCTCCTGTCTCTTCAATTTCTAATTCTTCAGGTTTGAGGATTAATTCCCAACCAGAATTTGCCAGGTAAGCTTGCATTTCCGGCAATTTACCTGGATTTCCTGTGGCTACTACTAATAATTTGGGCATGGGGCATAGGGCATGGGGCATAGGGCATTGAGCATTTATTCACTAATGACTAATGACTAATGACCAATGACTAATATTTTACTCTGCCCACTGTTTCGCCCAAGCAAGAGTTTGATGGACTTGTTCGAGTGTTGGGGCTTCGCAGTAAAGGCGTAAAACTGGTTCAGTTCCGCTAAAGCGAATCATTAACCAGCTTTTATCGGCGAGGCGGTATTTGTAGCCGTCGATTGTTTGACAATCAATTACTGGTTTGCCGGCGATTTCTTTTAAAGGTTCGGTTTGTAGCTGTTGCAAAAGACGCGATCGCACTTCCATACTGGCTAAGGGTAGATCAATGCGATCGTATGCTGAGTTAAATCCTGTTTGTTGCTGTAAGTGGCGATAATATTCGCCTAAATCTAAACCAGATTCTACGATGGCTTCTAGGACGTACAATGCTGATAGCAGTGCATCGCGTTCGGGAATATGGCTACCATAGCCAATTCCTCCTGACTCTTCGCCACCCAATAAAACTTCTGCTGCTAACATTCTGTCAGCGATGTATTTATAACCAACTGGTGTTTCAAATACTGACAAGTTATGTAGTGCTGCCACAAGAGGTATTAAGTCGGAACCACTAACAGTTTTGACTATTTCGCCTTTAAAGCCGCGCCGTAGGGTTAAGTGGTCGATTAATATCGGAATCAATACTTGAGAACTCAAGAAGTTGGCTTCCCCATCTACAGCGGCAATGCGATCGCAATCTCCATCAAATACTAATCCTACAGATAAACTCGATTGATTTGTTTCTCGGTGAGTTTTAATAACTTCAAATAACTGGGAAAGGTATTTTGGCAAAGGTTCCGGCGCACCACCACCAAATAAGGGGTCGCGTTCGCTGTTGATTTCTTTTACCTTATCCCCTAGTAGTTTTGCCAACCCGCCAGCCGCAGCGCCATGCATGACATCGGCAAACACCGTCAGTTTACCAGAGGCGATCGCTTCTCTAATTTTGGCAATATCAACTTTCTGTTCTAGTGCTTGGGTGTAACTCGGCCAAGGATTGAAGCTTTCTTGCTTGCCTGGAGTAGCTGCTGGTGCTACTCCTTCGGACAACAGTGCTTCTATATCTTTCGTAACTTCTGGCGACACCGACCCACCAAAATAACCCTTGACTTTTAACCCTAAATATGCGCCTGGATTATGACTGGCTGTAATTACTAGTGCGCCTAAGGCATTGAGTTGTTTTGCTGCCCAACTAAAAGCTGGGGTAGGGGCGTAGGTTTCACTGAGTAAAACATCAAACCCGACAGCGGTGACAGCATCGGCCACAGCACGAGCAAAATCTTCCGCCATAAATCGGCGATCGTAACCGACGATTATCGTCCGGCTACCCACCGTAAAATAATATGTATCATATAGTACTTTTGCAGCGACTGGCGCGACTAGAGCTAGGCGTTCAAAGGTGAACTCATCTCCAATTACGCCCCGCCAGCCGTCTGTACCAAACTTGATTGAGTTAGCTACAACTGCCATCTAGGTATCCTAACTGTCTACCTGAGGATTCTAGCATTTATACAGTGTATAAAGTAAAAAAAGCATATAGTATTAACATGTAGTATTCGGCAGTTTCAACACAAAAGTGAGGGAATTTCTAGATCTACAGGTCAAAGGGGTAGTAGTTACAAAAAAATAACAGCAATCATTTCAGATTAGTGTAGTGGGGGGATCTAAACGTGCCTAAAATCACAGCAGAAAATTTTTCAAACAACCTCTTAGATGAAAATAATCAATAATGGTTTCAACTGTCAAAAATTTTACCTTTATGAATAATTTCATATTATTTTTGTTTGAACCACCGGACACTCTAGAGTTCTTAAATATTCTTGTATTTATAATTAGACCGTGTTTTTTGGCAGGAATTATTGCTGGAATAGTTACTTTAATTATTACAATAAAAAAATTCTTTTTTATTGTAAATTTTAGATTATTAATAGAGGCTATAGCAGGATACGAAGGTTTAGTAATCTTCGATATTGAAGGGAAAAATCTAAATGAAATACTTAAAGTAATTATTGGTCTTCATCAAAATTTCCCTGGATTATTTGTTTTGAGTACATCGACTATATCCGGTGTAATAGGTGGAAATATAGCTGTATTTCTGATGAGAAAGGTATTTCGCTGGGCTTAATAAATTCCTGAAATATAATAAAACATTTTTCTATCTGGTGGTAAATGAGCAATTGTCCTCTATAACTTGATTAGACGCGATCGCATTCCTAAAAAATATTAATAAATATTAATAATCCTTAATAGTCTCAACTATTAAGGATTGATGACAGGAGCAAAAACCGCTCAAAAACTTGATTTTTTCTTAAAAATCATCGAGAAACTGACTAAGGCGACTGATTACAGGGTCAACCTCTTGAGGAGGGGCCGGAACAGTATAAGAAGTATTATTTACTACTTCTACTTGACTTGGAGACTGAATAAGCGATCGCTCATTAACAATGAGTGCCAGTTGTGCAACTTGTTGAGAAAGTTGCAGTACGTGGTGTTCCAACGCCTCCAAACGATTAGATCCCTTGGCAAAAAAACGTTCCTCAAGGCCAGCTACTTGACGTTGCAGCTCACCGAGTTGTTGTTCAATCGGTTGTTGTTCAATCGGTGTTGTGGCTGCTGTTTTTGGAGCAGGTCGTACAGATTCCGGTACGCATAAGGATTGCCACAGGGCTTCTTTACATAAGTCGCTGAAAGTTTTTTCGGGTTGTTTCTCCAAATAACTTTCCACTTGTGCTAACAAGCTTTCATCAGCAAGCCCTGGGTTGAACGTGACGGATTTAACTACCTTTTTTGACCATTGGAACATTAGTTTTAAGCCCTAGCAGCGCGAACGGCAGACAATTGCGCCTCTCCATAAATATACTGCCCTAAAGCATTCGCCTGCCGAGAAGGTGCAGATAAATGAGCATTAATCTTTGCTTCCTTGAGCAAACGTTGAACGTCTTCCCAGAAAAATTCACCGCCTCCGCCAGTCAGAATCACATCGGTAACACGTTCTGGCAACCAGGCTAGCACACGGCTGCAAATTTCCCGCGAAAACATCTCTATGAGATTCGGCAGAAAATCATCTAGGTTGGCAGGCTTGCTAGCGCCTTTGGGACGGTAAAAGCGTTCGCCTTTGGGTTTGTTAACAGCTGAAATTAGCGCCAGAGATTGACTATCTGCTCCCTCAATTTCAGCAGCTACTAGTTCATAAAACTTATTCATCCCGAAGTCTTCGCTCTTAGAAGCACCTCTGGCAAAGCGGAAGTTATCTACCATCAAAAGATCGACAGTTTGATGTCCGATATCAACGATCGCCACCGATATTTTTGTAAAATCAGGGCTACCGGGGCTTTTCTTTGGTTGAGCTTCACACCACAGCAAGCTGCCGTAGCCTTCTGGCATCACCCAAACCTTATTTACGTTCAGCGACACAGATTCACCCCGGAAGTTTAACACATGAGGGCCACCTACTTGGCTGATTAACTGCGCTTTTTCTTTCTCAAATTGCTCTAAAGAAAGAAAAGGCAGACCTAGTACAACTGAAATTTCGTCTTTAAGTTTGAAATAGCCGGCACATGCTAGCACCTTAATCAGTGCAGCCTCTACCTTGGATTGTCCTACTCCTAAATTCGCTCCAAAATCTGCCGCTAGTTGACCTACAGCATATCCATTACCTTGATATTCCAGCCACAAATCCATTAAAGGGTCGGTAGCCCGTGCTTCAAAAACGCCACCGCGTACCTGTTCTATGGACATCTGCTTCACGTTGGCAGGTACAAACACAACGCTACCAGGTTCGCGACTGACACAAGTCTTTGTGGAAGTTCTGCCTAAATCAACACTGAGAATAGTTTTCCCGGAACCACCGACTGCCTTTGGAGGAATATTACCAGAAGTATTGATGGGAGTCGTCGATGCTAATGGCTGCCTATTCATCGGTATAGCAGCGGCATTAATGGGGGTGGCGGCGGAAGGTTGGTCTGTCATGAAAGCTCCTAGTTCTAACTTAAATGTAAAAAGTTGTCATGCTCATCTTACAAAAATGCGAGCAACCAGAAATTCTAAGTTGCGTCAAGTGTAGCTAGAAATACGCCAAAAATTAATTCTGGCAATTGCACATCTAGTATTATTTGGCATAGTGTAGGCGAATTTTGGCCAGATGTAACCCCTGCTTTCACTGCTTTCAAACCAAAAGCGCCCCTGTTTACCGTCTAGTGCGTCTTTGCCGACGCTTCAAGATCCAGAAAACAAATGCTAAAACCAAACCCCCAAGCACAATTTTGGACACAGGAGCAAGGTATTCATCCACAAGTTCATACTGACTACCTAATATATATCCTGAGTATGTTAGCAAACCCACCCAAGCTGCGCTACCTAAGGTGCTGTAAATCAGAAATGGTAGCAAGTGCATATTAGCGATCCCTGCGGGAACAGAAATCAAAGTACGGATTCCTGGTACAAGGCGACCAATGAATACTGCTCTGTTACCTTGTCGGTCAAACCAGCCTTTAGCCTTAGTAATATCTTTACTGGATATAGCCAACCATTTACCATATTTGTCAGCCCAAGCTTTCAAGCGATTTTCGCCCAAAAATTTACCTGGATAGTACCAAACAAGCGCGCCTAATACAGAACCCAAAAGTCCTGCAAAAAACACCCCAATGATATTAAGTTTCGCTCCTCCTGGTTGATATGGACTTGCTGTGAATCCAGCCAATGGCATAATTAATTCTGAAGGAATGGGAGGAAAGAGGTTCTCCACAAACATCAGTAGGCCGATTCCCAAATATCCCAAAGAGTTGATAGTGTTGGTTATCCATTCAAGCATCGAGCTAATTCCTAAAAATTACTGTACTAGTTTTTTATTTCGATAGGGCATTGGGCATGGGGTATGGGGGAGCCACTGCGGTCTTGGGGTCTCCCCAAGTGGAGCAAGTGGCGTCATGGGGTAGGGAGCAGGGGAGATGAGAGACAAGGAGAATAAATCCTGATTTTTCAGTCAACTGATAACTGTCATCTCCCTTGTCTGTTCATCTCCTATCTCTCCATTTCCCCACTCCTGATTTTCCAATAGAGGTTGTTTTCTAAATAATTAGATCCCCCTTAGCCCGCTTTTTTCATGACTATGGAGGATCTAAAAATTTAATGGCAAATTGGCAAAAAATACTTTGGGGTTTTGGTTCATTGGACATTAGGCATTGATAGTGCTGAGTATCCTTAGCAAAAGGCGGTCGTCTAGCCGATACTAACTCAGGAGTGAGGAGTTAAGAGTTATGAGTAATGAGTGAGAACCTAACAGTCATTATCCTGCTTGTCTACTCCTATGCTCCTCTGCTCCTCTGCCCCTTTTGTTCTAGACTGTCGGGGTCAATGATTGTACTCTTGGTTCCGATTGCCAGTCTAGCGGATTCCAAACTCTGTCTTCGAGAGCCATCTGCTCAATTAAACTGGCTAATCTTAGAGCTTTAAGAGCTTGTTCGCCACCTACTGAGGGTTGATTGCCACCGTGTACGCAGTTGACAAAATGTTCTAATTCTGCACTCAGGGGTTGAATATTGCTGGTGTAGACTTTTTCAATCACGCCATCCTGCCTGTAAAGTACTTGTCGATGGTCGGCAAGAGAGTTAGGATTTGTTTGTCGGTGAATCAAAATTTCATTCTTGAGAAAATCTGCCTCAGTGAATGAGTTTTTGCAGTGGGCAACAATCCTGCGAATTTTACGGTGAGTGACTTTACTAGCAGTCAAAGTAGCGACTATACCATTAGCAAAGCCCAGGGTGGCAGTTACATAATCTAAATAACCGGAATCTAGGGCACGAGTACCGCTAGCGGTCAATTTAGTCACTGGAGAAGCTGCTAATTCTAAAAGTAGGTCAATGTCATGAATCATTAAATCGAGAACAACTGAAACATCGTTTGCTCGATCTGAGTAAGGACTCATACGGTGTGCTTCTAATGCCAGTAATTCTTCGGTTTTCAGGACTTGGCTCAACTCCCTAAATGCTGGATTGAAACGCTCAATGTGACCTACTTGCAGGATACATTGAGACTCAGCAGCAGCATTTACTAGGGATTCTGCCTCAGAAATACTAGCTGCGATGGGTTTTTCAATCAAAACATGAATTCCCGCTAACAAACAGCTGATACCCACGGCATAATGCAGCCTGGTGGGAACAGCAATACAAACTGCTTCCACCAGGGGTAGCAAGTCACAATAGTCTTCAAAAAAACGCACTTTGTACTTGCTGGCAGTTTCTAACCCTCGTTCGACGTTAATATCTGCTACACCGACTAATTCAACGTCTTTCATTGAACTCAAGACGCGAGCGTGGTGTTGTCCCATGTTACCCACCCCAATCACACCTATGCGGATTGGTCGTGGCTGGTTGCGCTGTGTATATGGATTCGGTTCTGCCAGTGACATGCTATTTTGCACTATTATTCTCTCCTCAACCACCAATTTAAGAGACGCTACGGCCGTTGGCGTTTATACAAAGAAAGCCAGTTACGATCCGTCTAAAACCATCCAGATGGTAACATAGAGGCTATGTTTATGAAGAATTTCAAAGTTTGCGATCGGTTCCCGCAATCCGGCTATGTTTTGTATAGATAGTTCGGGCTTGGTTGGTATTTTGCATTTTCCACAAAAAAATATGTGTCTTTTTATTAACTTTAGAATATAAGGTAAGGCTTAAGTATAAATTCTCTAAAATTCTAAGGGTCTTTTTTTGTGGTTGGATTTTCCTTGAGGCTAGAGTTGTGGAATTAATTACCATCCAATCGACAGTATTAAAATTAAGCTCATGCACGCTAACAAAGCATAACTACTCGTGGTAGCCTTTGACTGTTGACTGTTGACCGTCAAGGTCAAAAGGCGATCGCCAGTCAATATGCAATTTTATGTGGAACAGCTTACAAAATAATAAACTAGTAAGACTATGCTTTTTTTCCAAAAAATGGTATGAAAAATTACCGCTAGGGATTAGTTGAAACAGTTGATGGAAATTCAGGAGTATCTTTGGCGTTGCTTATTGGTATCTTGTTGAAGCGTGATTTGGCGATTTGAAATCCAAAATTTGCAACCGAGATGAAAGCTGTAGTTTTGCTATCTGGGGGATTGGACTCTTCCACAATTTTGTACAAAGCTAAAAAGGATGGCTGTGAATGTTATGCCATTTCTTTTGATTACCAGCAGCGACACCGACGAGAGTTACACTCAGCTGTGCTTGTGGCTCAAAAAGCTGGCGTAGTGAAACATCAAGTGGTTAGTTTTGACTTACGACAATGGGGTGGTTCGGCACTTACCGATGACGCTATTGATTTACCGCAGGAGCGTTCTCTGGATGAAATGGCTCAAAATATCCCTGTTACCTATGTTCCGGCTCGTAACACCATTTTTTTAAGCTTTGCTTTGAGTTATGCTGAGGCGATCGCCGCCCAACGCGTTTATATCGGAGTCAATGCCCTTGATTATTCAGGATATCCTGATTGTCGCCCCGACTATATCCAAGCCATGCAAGAAGTTTTTCGCCTGGGAACTAAACAAGGACGTGAGGGAGAAGCAATTAACATCGTTGCACCCCTGATTAACCTGAAAAAAACCGAAATCATTGAACTAGGTAACCAATTAGGAGTTCCTTGGGAGTTAACTTGGTCTTGCTATGCTGGTGGCGATGTCGCTTGTGGTGTGTGTGATTCCTGTCGTTTGCGGCTAGCGGCCTTTGCCGAATTGGGACTCGTCGATCCACTCGCTTATAGTATTTAAGTTACGAGTGAGGAGTGAGGAGTGAGGAGTGAGGAGTGAGGAGTGAGGAGTAAAAAAACTCTTAACTCTCAACTCCTAACTCTCAACTCTCAACTCCTAACTCTCAATTCCTAACCCTTCTAAGCGTTGTAGTTGAATTTGATGTAGCCGCGGCCCAATCACTGACACCACAGTGAATTCCAGATTTTGATAATGGAAAGTTTCACCTTTAGAGGGCATTTTTTGTAACTGATACAGCAAAAAGCCTCCCAGTGTCTGATATTCTCTTGTCAAGGGTAAATCCAGATGTAAAACTTCATTTAGGTCTTCGAGGTTGATTTGTGCCTGCACCAGAAATTTATCCTCGTCTAACATCTGGATTAGTAAATCATCGTTGTCTTCAGGTTCGCTGTTGTCGCCAATGATTTCGGCAATGACATCTTTGATGGTCACCAATCCCACAGTACCGCCAAATTCGTTGACCACCATTACCATAGCTGGTTTTTCTTGCTGCATCATTGGCAAAAGTTCGCTCAAGGGCGTGTGTTCTGGAACAAACCTAGCAGGACGCATCCAAGGTTGGATTTGTGTTTCTAAAGTTAGCTTGCCTACAGCTAAAGGTTCTGCCAAATCTTTAAAATAAACAATGCCGCGAACATCATCTAAAGATTCACCAATCAAGGGATAGCGGGAGTAACCAGTAGCAGCCATTTCCTGGAGTAATGCTTCAAAAGTTGCATCTTTTGGCAACGCTACAATACTAGTGCGGGGGATCATAACAGCTTGAGCCATCACGTCCCCAAACTCAAAAATATTATTGAGCAGTTCTCGCTCTTTACGCTGTAAGCCTGTAGAACCCCATTCTGTAGAGATAATCACTTGCAATTCTTCAGGAGTTACAGGCGGTCTCCAGCCTTGACCAGTGTATTCAATGCCAAAAATTCTTAACAACCAACGAGTTGATTGGTTGAGAATCCAAATGAAGGGGCCAAAAAAACGGACGATCGCTTTTACCGAAGGCCCCAAAAACCGGGCTAGCTGTTCTGAATACAGCATGGCCAATGATTTAGGACATAATTCGCCTAAAACAATTTGCAAATAAGCAATTAAGAAAAAGGCGATGGGAATCGATAAAGAATGGGCAATGAAGGTGGTCATTTCACTGGGCAGAGGCCAGGATTTTACCCATGCATTTACCAGGACGACAATCGTACTTTCTCCAATCCATCCCAGGGCCAAACTAGAGAGAGTGATACCCAACTGGGTGGTAGATAGCAGTCGGTCGATACTGCGTTGTAGTATCTCCACAGCTCTTGCTGGAACGTCCCCAGCTTTAACTAGCTGGTGAATACGCGATCGCCGCACGCTCACCATCGAAAATTCTGCCGTCACAAAAAAGGCATTGATGGCAATCAGCAGTAAAACTGACAACAATCGCAGCCCTGCCTCCGTCCAAATTAAATTAGGAAAACCACTCACTGCCAAAGCTTGTGTAAAATTCACGCCATCCACTTCGGAGACTGGGGAGATGGGGAGGCTCTTGAGACAAAGGGAGACAATGAAGACAAGGTAGAAATAATAACTACCTCTGCCCAATGCCCAATGCGCCATGCCCAATGCCCAATGCCCCAGTCCCCATAACCCTTTTACCTTTCTACAGGAATATTCAATGCCTCTAGCTTTAATTCTTGAGCAGGGTAATCAGTCAAAGCCAGTGATATTTTTTTAACATCATCAAGTAAAGCTGTGGGAATGCTCACTGTACCAGAAAATGTCGGCCCATTAGCAGGTAATTCTGTTGGTAAACCTTCTGTACTAGCGCTCAGAGTTCGCCCTTTATCATCGGTAACATCTAAAAAACTATACAAGAAGCGCACAGAATCTTTGCCTTTGTTCTCCATTTTTACTTTTAAGAGTAAATCACCACCAGAGTAGCGAGCAGATTGCACGGACATAGTTACACCTTCACTCTCAGCAACCACTGGAAAACCTGGCTGCGGTTTTTCTTCCACTACTTGTTTGGGTTTTTCCTCTGGCTTCTGCTTGCTGGTATTGGTTTCTTCATCATCTTCCTCTAGCTTTTCCGATTTTGCCGCCTTGGTCTTACCCTCAATTCGCGCTTTGACAATTTTCAGAATTTCATCCTCTTTTAATAACACCACTCCTCCCTGTTGGGAGTTATTTCCTTTACTGCTGGCAAATTTAGTTGTAGGGCGTCCATCTGGTGTACTAACGCCTTTGAGTGCCGAACTTCCTAGTTCAAACCCCAAAAACGCGCTCACAGAACCTGCTCCCAACATCAGGATTAACAAAATCAAAGTAAGAAGTACAGTAGAATTTATTTTCATTGTTGATAAGCTAATGCACAATAATGCTAGTTTTATTAAGAATAATGAAGCCTAATGCCTCAATCCTTAAAGGAACTTAATCAATATTAGTTTGCACTATTTCATGATTAGATTATGTAGTATAAAAATCTGGGAAACTATTGTCGAGTATTCACAGACACTAAATTTGTGCTAAAATAGGGGAGTTTGCTAAAATTAAATACGTATGGTAGTGTACCTAACTTTAAAATTAGCAGATAAAATTAACTCAAGGATTTAACTAATTGTTTTATAGCAATCCTAAATCCAAAAAGTAAGCGCCTTTGGCCGATTGGGGAGGCAACGAACTCATAATTCGTCTTCAGGCTGGTTCGATTCCAGCAGGGCGCACTAAATTATCAAAAAAGAAATAGGGCATTGGGCATTGGGCATGGGGCATTGGGCAGAGGGGAAAAACTCTTCTCCCCTGCTCCCTAACTCCCCATCTCCCTTGTCTCCCTCTACCTTACCCTGCCTCCTCTAACGGGGTGATTATGTTTAAAATCTGAATTCAGTTCCGACTCTGAGCTTGTTGGCATTCAAGCGAGGAGACATGATTAGGGATGTATCATAGGGATTTGGTAAATCAGGAGTGCGAATATAGGGATCGTTGCCTGCTTGCTGAGTCAGGACATCGTGATATAGAGCATTAACCAATTGAGCATCACGAGCAATTTCATTTTCTGGGAAGGAACCGCCAAAACTAGCGCCAGCACCAAACAATGAGTCTAGTTGACGCTTGAGGGTACCATTTTCATAAAAATTGCGATCGTGCCGAAAAAATGCCCGTTCAAACACATCACTTGTGGTTTCACTTTTCGGTGTTTGTGTTTGAGCTGTTACAACAGAGGGAAAAGCAATACCAGCAGCAAGCAATATTAATAAACCACCAAAGGTTTTTAATTTGATACCCACGTTCCTTACTCCTCAAATTTGTGGCGAATCTTAATTTATGCTTAATTTCAGAACTGTTATCAGTTCAACCTTTGGTGTAGCACAACTTTTAATGTTTTGTAATGACGTATCCTACTGAAACTCGTACTGACTCCAATATTTGGGCAACCATCCCTGATTTGACTCACTTGCGCCAGAAACTATTAGATTTATTTGCTCAAGTGGCTTATCAAGAGGGTGATTTCGTTCTTGCTTCTGGGCTACGTAGTTCTTATTACGTGAATAAAATGCAGGTAACACTCCACCCCCAAGGAGCTTTGGCAGTTGGGCGCTTGCTATTTCCCTTACTACCTGAAGATACGCAGGCTGTAGCCGGTTTAACAATGGGGGCCGATCCGCTTGTCACCGCAGTGAGCGTGGTTTCTGTTTATGAAAATCGACCGATACCAGCACTGATTATTCGTAAGGAAGCCAAGGGTTATGGAACGAGAGCTTATATAGAAGGCCCGACTTTACCAGAAGGCTCAAAAATAGTGGTTTTGGAGGATGTCGTCACAACTGGGCAATCTGCTCTCAAAGCTGTCGAACGTCTTCAAGCAGCAGGTTATACGGTTAATCAAGTAATTGCACTGGTAGACAGACACCAAGGTGGAGGGGAATTGTACCAATCGGCTGGGTTGAAATTTGAGGCTTTATTTTCGATTCAAGAAATTCAAGAACGCTTCCGACAACTGGCAAATTCCTAAACAACATTAATTCTACTTAGGACTTACGCACAGTCAACGGGAAATTAACCACAGAGAACCCAGAGTTCACGGAGGAATGAGAGTTTAAGAGAGTTTTTGCGTAAGTCCTACTACTATGGCAATCCTATTTCAGTTGTGAACAATATCGGTGTTGACTGTTGACTGTTGACAGTTAACAGTCAACAACTTTAACACGTAATATTTCACAAATTATTCGGGATTGCTATAAGTTAGTCAGCCTCAAAATTTTTCTAAATAGTTCGTAATAAGGACTTAAGTTTTTACTACAAACCTTTAATTATTTACACTGTTCTACTTACCGATTTACAACACTGTTAAAATAAACTTAGAACTAATTGATGCCAGATTGATTCTATGACCATTACTCAAGAATTAGAATCTCAACCAGACATCTCTAAAGATGTAATATTTCCTTCTAGTGATTTATGGAGTGATGAACCTCCCTTGGAAAGTGACCTGCATCTACGACAAATTATCTTACTTTTACAATCCCTTGAATGGCTGTGGCAAGACAGAAATGATTTTTATGCTGCGGGAAATCTAACTATTTACTACAGTCCATACCAAAAAAAATCAGAATACTTTCGCGGCCCAGACTTATTTGTAGTGCTAGGAACAGAACGTAAAGCCCGGAAAAGTTGGGTAGTGTGGGAAGAATATGGTAAATATCCGAATGTTATCTTAGAAATTTTGTCAGAATCAACAGTGAAAACCGACAAAGGTTTAAAAAAAGAAATTTATCAAGATACTTTTCGGACACCGAATTATTTTTGGTTTGACCCATATACATTGGAATTTGCAGGATTTAATTTAGTAGATGCAAAATATCAACCTCTACAAGCAAACGAACAAGGATATTTGTGGAGCGAACAATTAGGTTTATATTTAGGCATTCATCAGCAATTATTACGTTTATTCACAGCTGATGGACAGTTAGTATCGATACCTGAAGAAGCTGCTGCTCAAGCTCAAGAAGCTGCTGCTCAAGCCCAAGAGAAAGTAGAACGTTTGGCAGCTAAATTACGAGAATTAAATATCGACCCAGATACAATTTAAGATGTCATGCATTTAACTTACACATCTTTTCAGGTAATGTTAAACGTTGACAGTTGACCGTTAACATTCAACAAACCAACAAACCTGATGAGTGATTGTGCAATTTATCGGCGTCATAGTTTACTAAAATTTTAGTAAGTAAGTAGGTGGACACAATTATTTAGAAGACACATTTCGACTTTGCTCAATGCTCGGTAAGCTTATTCCAAGAGGGTTGAGTGCAGTCGAAAGCAGGCGAGATCGAGTTAGTTTTAATTTAGTCTTTCTACTTATAATTTTTGAATTCTGATGTCTCCTCTTGTTGTAAATATTCTTGAGTCGTATAGTATTTTTTTGATGTTTCAGTTTGCATAATAGTCCACTCATACAATATTTATTAACGAGGATAAGACCTGGCTAAAAACTCCTCTGCTTCTGCTTTATTGTTGATATTTCCATCTAAAGTTGCAGCCAGTAAATCATCTAACATTTGTCGATATTGCACACCTGGTTTATAACCTAATTTTTTTAAATCATTACCATTTAAAATCGGGTTAATGTGAGATAAAACTGTCAAGTAATACCATATCTGTCGCCTGATTGTTCGCTGGGTTTGTAAAGCAATTAAAACTAACATTGGTAAGTCATACTGTCGTAGAAATTGAACTACTTGACTAGGACGTTGATAGGCTGGTAGAGATTCTAAAACTTCAGCTTCAGCTTGAGCTAAATTTTGCAGGCGTTTAATGCCATCCTCTTGTAATTGGAGATTTTTTGCCACTTTTACCCGATATTGTGGTTCTAAGTGGGCGATTATTGTCTCTAATCGCATTTCCCAGTGAATTAAGCTTTGTTGGGGGTCAAATCGCCGCAAACAGCGTTCTAGCAAGCGTAATTGTCGCAGAAGTAATGCATCTAACTTCAGGGTAGGATGGATACATTGTAATGCCCCCAAGTTATCGAGTAACTGTAAAGCTGATTTCCAGTAAGGGGCTTCTAAGATGTGTTTTAATTCTGTTTTTAGTCGAGTTTGCAGAGCTGGAGTTTTGCTATTCTCTTGAGCAGTGCGATCGTAAACGCCACTGTTGATGGCATAGCGGATAAATTCTTCTGTTTGTGATTCAATTTCAAAGCCGAAGCGCACAGCAAAGCGGACACCGCGATAAATGCGGGTGGGGTCTTCGATAAAGCTGTTAGCGTGTAAAACCCGAATTTGTTTAGCTTGTAAATCTAGTAAACCACCAAAAAAATCGAGCAATTCACCAGCACGGGGGGAAGTCAGCCGCAAAGCTAGGGCGTTAATAGTAAAGTCTCGACGATATAAATCTTGACGAATGGAGCTCGCTTCCACTTCTGGATTTGCTGCTGGATAAGGATAAAATTCTGTTCTGGCGGTGGCAATATCCACCCATAAAGAATCTAATTGTGGGTCTTTGTGCCATAACAAAGCCGCAGTTTGAAAAGCCCCGTGGATTTCCAAACGAGCGGTTGGGTAAAGTTGTTGCAGTGCTTTTGCTAATTCCACACCAGCACCAACATCTGCTGATTTATGAAAGCCATCAACTACAAGGTCAATATCCTTAATCATCAAGTTACCTGCTGTATTAGCTAATAGCAAGTCCCGCACTGCACCCCCGACAAGATAAAGATGCCAACCCCGTTTTTCTGCCTCTTGGGATGCTGTAGTCAGCAATTTCCACAGTTGGGGAGCTAGAGAAGATGAAACAGAAAGGTTAAGACGGTCTGATGGAAACCGTAAACCAGTATTCACATTGCCGTATTCCTGCGTTCCTGCGCCCTCTTCATGTAATTCGCGCAACACATCAGTACGGGTAACAATACCAACTAATTGTCCGTTTTCTAGTACTGGCAAGCGCCCGATATCGTAGGTTACCATTAATGCCTCGATTTGTGGCAGTGTGGTATCCGGTGCAATGGTTTTCAGATTCGTGGTCATGTAGCCTTTAACTGGCGCATGGCTAAATCCATGATGTAGGGCAATATCGAGATCGCGCCGCGAAATAATACCTACTAATTGTTTTTGGTTATCGACTACGGATAAACCAGAGTGTCCATAGCGCAAGAGAATACGCTGGGCTTCGGCAATTGTGGTTTCAGGCAGAATGGTGCGGACAGGAGAAGACATCAAGTCTCTGGCAGTGGGAGGGTGAGGAATTTGGGCTTTTAAGCCGTTGAGGATTTGTTGTAATGTTGTTTGTGAATCTACTCCTCTTAAGTTCAGCGATGCAGCTTGAGAGTGACCGCCACCGCCGAAAATTTGGAATAAGAGATTGAGATTTGTTTTGGGAATTTGCGATCGCCCAATTACTGTCAAGCGTGAATCACCATCACCCAAAGGATATTCATTAGCCAACAAAATAGCATCAATTTCAGTTAATTCCACTAATTCTGAAGCCAGACTCGATAAACCAGGCACAAAAGCATCTGTGTTTAAAGTTACCCAGCCAATTGTATATCCGCGTATACAGAGATATTCTAAATTTTCCAGTGCTTTAGTCAATAGCTGCTGCAATTGCAAAGACAATCCTGGATCGCGATATGTGGAAATTACTGATAAACTAGCACCTTGTTGCATCAACCAGGCTAAAGCTAAAGCATCCCTTGGTGTGGACTGCTCAAAGGTCAAGGAGCCAGTGTCAACATGAATACCCAAAGCCATGACTGTAGCTTCAGCAGAAGTTAAGGAGATTTGCTGTTGTTGCAATTGCTCCACAATCAGAGTAGTCGTAGCCCCCACCGAAGAAATATGCGATCGCGTGGCGGGAATATCTGATTCTTGTCCTAAGTGATGGTCGTAAAGTATAATTTTTTTGATATTAGGTAAATCTAACCATTCAGCAGCTTTACCCAGGCGATCGCGCTGTTGTGTATCCACTACAGTCAAAGACCGAATTTTTTCTGAATTTACCGAACGGCGTTCAATCAGCGGATATTCATCCCGATGCAGCGCCAAAAAATCCCGTACCGGAGGGTGAGAGCCGCCAGTCAGCACAATCTTGCTTCCCGGTAGTAAGCGCGTTAGTCCTACCGCCGCTCCTAGTGCGTCAAAATCAGCTGTTGTGTGGCAAAGAATTAAATCCATAGTTAAGGGGTATGGGGCATCGGGCATCGGGCATCGGGCATTAAGAGTCATAACAAATGACCAATGACTAATGACTAATGACCAATGACTAATGACCAATGACTAAAGTGTTGTAATTTCTGGTAGCTTAAAAATAAGTAAGAAAGTGTCGGTGTCGCCCTTTAGGATATTCTATCTTTAGTATTTCGCTGTATTGGGAGAAGAAAAAATGACCATAATATTCCAATTTGCTTTGATTGGCCTAGTTTTGTTGTCTTTTGTGTTAGTTGTTGGCGTTCCTGTTGCTTACGCCACTCCCCAAAATTGGGTTGAATCTAAAAAGCTTCTCTGGCTTGGTTCTGGCGTCTGGATTGCTTTGGTACTTTTGGTTGGTTTATTAAACTTTTTTGTCGTCTAGGCAACGGCTTAGCTCTGGCGCAGACACCTAATATAAAAATTAGAGGAGCAGAAAAGCCAAGGTCAAAAGTTAAGGAAAAAAGCAGAAATTTTTTCTAGCTTCCTGATTTTTGACTGTGTTTTCCTGCTCCTCTAGATTTAAATAAGAAATGTATATTGGCCAGAAGTATAGTGATTAAGAGGCAGTCATGGCAGTTTTTGAGGGAACTTTTACTCAAACAGAACCTTTGCGTTTTGCAGTGGTGATTGGTCGATTCAATGACCTGGTTACCGGAAAGCTGCTGGAAGGATGTCAAGATTGCTTGAAGCGCCACGGTGTAGACCCCAACCCCCAGGGAAATCAAGTAGACTACGTTTGGGTGCCGGGAAGTTTTGAAGTGCCTTTAGTAGCTCGCCAACTAGCACTTTCCCACCGTTATGATGCTGTAATTTGTCTGGGGGCAGTGATTCGCGGGCAAACACCCCATTTCGATTACGTATCTGCGGAAGTTTCTAAAGGGATTGCCGCTGCTAGTTTTCAAACTGGAGTGCCGGTGATTTTTGGAATTTTGACCGTAGATACAATGCAGCAAGCCTTAGAACGGGCAGGCATTAAAGGCAATCATGGTTGGGATTACGCCTTAAATGCCCTAGAAATGGCTAGTTTGATGCGACAACTACGTTCTAACTTAACAGAACCATATCCTCGTAATAGTCAGTCTTTGCCACCGTCTTTTCCAAATGCCAGCGTCACTAATTTAACAGTAGAGTCAGAAGAACTAAGTTAGTGCTTTATGGGGCACTGTTGACTGATGACTGTTAACCGTCAACCCTCAACCGTCAACAATCAACAATGCCCAATAATTCAAATTCAAGGCTTGACAATTCAGAATAAATCTGGCATATTAATAAATGACCAATGATTGCGGGTATAGCTCAGTGGTAGAGCGTCACCTTGCCAAGGTGAATGTCGCGCGTTCGAATCGCGTTACCCGCTTGGTAAAAACATTTCAAACTAGCTCAATATAAGCCTTGTTTGTCTTGACTCATTCCTAACAATCTTTCATTGTACATGGTTGATGAACGAGCAATACAGTTGAGTTTTGACCATCTCCGTGGTACTGTAGTAATAGTGCAAACCGCTATTTGGCGGACTAGAGTAGCCATAGTCAGCAAACTTGTCAAAGCGGAAAACAAAAAGGGACTTTCAAAGAATAAATTAACCAATTTATTTAGGTATATAGTTTTTTCTCTCCCCTGCTCCCTGCTCCCCTGCCTACAATGATTGGTGTTTTGGCAATTTCCCCTCTGGAAACCCTTGTTAATTGCAAGGAGTAAGAATTGGGAGCGATGGCAATCTAAACTTGATAACTGCATACTAATATACAATTATCCCAAGGAAAATGAAGGTTAATTGTTAGGATGTTGTTTATCAGCGTAGCCTTGCCAAACGATTTGTTTTAGGAGTGGTAGCTACGTAGGCTTAAAATCGTACCAGGTGTGTCAGCACAATGCGATTATGGCAACGTTTGTTTTGCTTGCCAACTTATATAAAGTATAAAGAGAGAAGCCCTCAAGGCATTTACCACGGGATAATAATTCCCAGCATTTATGAAAAACACGCTCAAGTTATTAGAACGCTTGTGCAATCTCAAAAACCAGAAAAAATAGACTTCAATACCGAATACCCCTGTCCTTGTCGTCGGCGGGGTCAGTTAATTCCGATTACGTTGACAGAAGCATTTGGTTGCGATCGCTGTCAGCAAATCTTTGTAGTGGAAGATAATGGCCATGTCCTAGAACAGCTTTCTACCACCTATCCTTACAAGCGAGCTTGGCGTTGGATGGGAAATAGTTGGCATGTTGTCCATCCTCGTTTGGGAGAAAGCTATCTGCCTATAGCACTTGGCATTATTTTCGTGCTAGTGATTATATGGCTGCCATTAGCACTGCGATTGGCAAATAGTTCCAGCATTATTGCTTGGGCAATGGTGGCGGTGCTGTTGGCTATCCTGCCAGCACTAATGGTCTGGCTTACTTACAGACGTTAACTCAATGACTGTTGAAGTTTTAGACGAACGCCCCGAACCCATTAGTATTGCTCAACGAGCGTACCAAGCTTCCCTAAAATTGGGAATCACCAAGGGAGCAGACCGCAGCCGCGCGGTATTGGCTATGGCACGGGCGCTTGAGCGCTCATTTGATGACATTCTGGAAGCCAATACCTTGGATTTAGAAGCCAGTCGGGAAATGGCAGTACCAGAGTTGATATTAGACTGGCTGAAGCTGACTCCCACAAGACTAGAGACCACCGTGGATATTTTACAACGGTTGGGCGAACTATCAGATCCGCTGCGGCGCGTCAGGAATGCTGATTACCAATTGGAAGATTCCCAAAGCTATTCCCAGTTAATGCCATTAGGAGTAATTGGGTTTATTTATGAAGCATTTCCTGATTTAGGAGCCATCGCAGCCGGTTTTTGTATTAAAACAGGCAATAGCATCATTCTCAAAGGCAGTACTGAAGCCAGCCATTCTAACGCGGCCATTGCTTCAGTATTGCAAACTGCGATCGCCGAAGTTGGTTTACCACTAGGTTGCCTAGAATTGATCACAGCCGAACATGGCGCTTCAATTCGGGATTTAATCACCCAAGACGAGTACGTCAATTTAGTGATTCCTTACGGACGTTCTAGCTTGGTACAGCAAGTAGTACGACAGTCAACTTGCCCAGTCTTAAAATCAGCAATGGGCAATTCCTATCTCTACTGGTCGCTAAATGCCAGCTTAGAAATGGTGCGCTGGATGATTCTTGATAGCCATCAGAGCGAACCAGATCCAGTCAATGCCATTGAAAAAGTGCTGATTCATCGTCAAGCCTTGCCATCATCCTTAGCAGTTCTATGGAACAGCTTAATTGAAAAAGGCTTTGAAATTAAAGGCGATGCAGAACTAGTAGAAGCCTTTCCCCAGTTGCAATTAGTGAAGGAAAGCGAATGGGCAAACCCTTATTTAACTAGAACAGTAGCTTTTAAACTGGTGGATAGCTTAGAAGCTGCCATCGCTTGGATTAATCAATACAGCAGCGGTCATGCCGACTGCATCGTGACTGAATCCTACCAGGAAAGTCGGCAGTTTGCCTTAGGAGTTAACAGCGCCTCCACCTACATCAACACTTCGCCACGTTTTTCTCGCAACCCCTCACGAGGAGATTCAGTATTTCTCGGCATGTCTAACCAAAAAGGTCATCGTCGGGGATTTATCAGCCTGGAAACCTTAACCACCGTTAAGCATATTGTTCAGGGGAATGGCAGGTTTTGAAATGGGGAATGGGCATAGGGCATGGGGCATGGGGAGGTAGGGTAAAGGGTAAAGGGTAAAGGGATAAATTTAACCTTTCCCCCTTACCCCTTTCCCTTTCCCCATACTCAATGCCCCATGCCCCAGAATTTTAAACTTAACATAATCTTAATTTCCGCTTGATCCTGGGTTGGTAGGTTTCTTGTGTTTGGTTGAGCAATTAGTGAGAGAGAAGTCAAATCAAGTTATTGCTTGCATTTTTGGCACATCGACTCCACTAAGTTCGCCAACTGTATCTAGATCTGGGTAAAGGTGGATATGGATTTTATGGATTGTAATGCCCTGCTGGCAAATCGGTGCAGGCGGCGGAGTTTTTTGCTGGGTGCAGGATTATTAACGGGGTTGACAGTAGCTAGCCAATGGCATCCGGTACTCGCTAATTCCAGGTTTTCTGGCTATCCGTTCAGTCTTGGTGTGGCTTCTGGCGATCCTTTACCGGATGGGGTTGTAATCTGGACGAGACTGGCTCCCGATCCTCTCAATGGAGGTGGAATGCCACTCGTAAATGTTCCAGTACGGTGGCAAGTTGCCCTTGATGAAAAGATGACAAAGGTGGTGCGTAGAGGAACAGTGCTAGCTACACCAGAGTTAGCACACTCAGTACGGGTTGATGTCCGTGGACTAGACCCTGACCGTTGGTACTGGTATCAATTTCAAGCGGGTAGAGAAGTTAGCCCCGTTGGGCGGACTCGCACAGCACCGGCATCTTACAGCTATATCTCAAAACTAAACTTTGCTTTTGTGTCTTGCCAAGACTGGCAAAATGGCTACTATACAGCTTATCGATATTTGGCTGAGGAAAACCTCGACCTTGTGGTTCATCTCGGTGATTATATTTACGAATATGGGCCACAACCAGGGGGGCCGCGGCAGCATAATAGCGCGGAAATCGTTACTCTTGAAGACTATCGCAATCGCCACGCCTTGTATAAAACTGACCCTAATCTCCAAGCTGCTCATGCTGCTTTTCCCTGGATTGTTACTTGGGATGACCATGAAGTTGATAACAACTACGCCAATTTAATTCCTGAGGATAACCAAACCCAAGAGGCTTTTGAGAAACGGCGAGCCAATGCTTACCAGGCTTATTACGAACACATGCCGCTACGTGAATCTTCTCTACCCAAGAAGGCAAATTTGCTGCTTTATCGGCGGTTTACCTTTGGTAATTTAGTGGAGTTCAACGTCCTAGACACCAGACAGTATCGCACTGACCAACCTTGTGATGATGGACTCAAGCCACGTTGTCCCCAAGCTTTTGATACCAATGCGACGATGACTGGCTCAGAACAAGAACAGTGGTTATTCAAAGGCTTAGACAAATCGCGATCGCGTTGGAATGCGATCGCTCAACAAACCATGCTAGCTGAGTACAATTTTAATAGTAATCCCGGCCCCGGTGTGTTCAATGTAGACCAGTGGGACGGCTATGTAGCTGCACGTAATCGACTTTTAAATTTTCTTAACCAGCGCAGACCCTCTAATCCAGTGGTAATTACTGGGGATATCCATTCTAGTTGGGTACACGACCTAAAGCTTGATTTTAGTAACCCAAAATCACCAACGGTAGGCACTGAATTCGTAGGAACCTCAGTTACCTCTGACTTTCCCACCAGCTTCATCGCTCCAGTTAAAGCTTCCCTACCAAATAATCCTCATACTAAGTTCTTTGATGGTGCTTTCCGGGGATATGTCCGCTGTCAGCTTACCCCACAAACTTGGCAAAGTGACTACCGAGGTGTATCCAGCATTGTTGATTTGAATGCCTCCGTCAAAACCCTAGCTTCCTTTGTCGTCCAAAACGGACAACCAGGAGCGCATTCAAGTTAATAAAAGAGAATTCAGGAGTCAGAATTCAGAATCCAGAATTCAGAATTCAGAATTCTGAATTCTGAATACTCCAATGATGAAGTAATAGAGTTTTAACAAGGAAGAATATTTGAATTTTGATGCAACCACAATTCGGCTTTCTTTTAAACCAATATTCATTCCCTAAGGTGACTCTAATTCATTCTGAATTCTGAATTCTGAGTTCTGAATTCTGAATTCTGAATTCTAAATTCTCCTTCAATTTGGCTTCCCTGTAATTGTGAATGCTGCCCAATAGTAAGGATGATTATACAGTTTTTTATCTGATGCCATTTTGCTGTTTCTATATAATTGTGTTGCTAAATAAGCTCTAATTCTTACTTCTTCTGGATGCAAGTTGTTGAGTATATCTTCATACCATTTTGTTAGTTCTCCAGCTGTTAATTCTTTGAGCCACAGTGTTGCTTCAGCTAAGGCTACAACTGCTGATTTATCTGGCTGTAATCTTCGATAAAATTCTATGATCGCTAAGGCACTCGCTGAAGATTCTACAGTCCAAAGAGTACTTACTACGTGAGGAACGCCCTGATTCAAAAAACCGTTGACCAAACTTACATATTCGCTGGTGGTAATGAAGATACTGGTGGTGGCATTTTCACAGGCAGAGAGAGTCACAAGGTGATAACTTGCGAGATTGTGTTGAAAAATTTCTTCTAATGTCAGTTTATCTTCACCTGCTAATGCTAATTCTGATTTTTTTGGTTCGCTTAAATTATTCGTGGCATAACCAGTAAAATGAAAAATATTGTAGTTATCAAATAATGCATTTTCCACAATATCTTTGGTTGCTTGTGCGCCCTGAATTCGCTGGTTATTAACAAATATTTCGTTGATAATTTCAGATTCCAATTTGGCAAATTTTAGTCCGGGATAACCTGTACTTTCAGGATATTCAACACTGAGTAATAGCTGATTTTGCCAAGGCGAGATATCTTGATTTTTAATTGATAAACCTATTTGGGCACTAGGCAAATAAGTGACGGTGAAATTTGGCTCGATATTTGGTAAATTTTCCTCAGATGGAGAAGAAATATGAAAAAGGGTATGAATGGGCAATCTATATAAATCGCGGTGAGGAATTAAAATTAGTTGGGTGATGCCTTCCAATTCTTGAGCGATTGTGGAAATATTCAAAATTTCATAAAGCTGGAACAGCTTTTGCTCCATATCCACCCGCCAAGGATGCTGAGTTTTACTTTCTTTATCTTGGGCTGTGGTGCGATATTGTTGGTATTGTTGATGCCAATCTTCAAGCCAATTTTCAAATTCAATCAAGCGTCGCACTGCTTCGGGTAGAGGCAATTCATTGAGACGAATGGTTTCTTCTCCTGAAGCGATCGCTCCGATATCTTGAATTGGTGTAAATAGTAGAATCGGTGATGGCGCTTGGTCTTTGAGAATGAAAGTTTGTAAGGCTACTGGACTAATATGCCAGTAAATAATTGCTGTTGTGGGATTAAATAGTTCTTGAATTGCACCATAATAAGGCGAATAAATATTATCATTCCAGTTGAAAAGCAACCAATTTAAACAAGCATTTTTGCCCTGCTCGGCAATTTCCCAGGCTTCTACTACATCACCGTAATCTACGGCTAAATCCACTGCCAATTGCTCTAAACCGACAAATTTCAAAGCCAACTGTTTTTTACTTTCTTCTGAACGAGTTTCTTCATTGAGTAATTGCTGCAATAAATCTCTGCCTCGTTGCAGTAATTCTTGAAGTTGTGTTGTTTGTCCCAAACCCATCAGCACTTTGCTCAGAGATTGCAAAACTTCTAAATGCAACAGGGGAAAATATTCTAAGGTGAGAGTCAACAGCGCTTGATGGTACTCAAATGCAGCTTTGCGCCAATAATCACGGGGATTAGGCTGTTTTTTACCGTGGTCGTAATAAGTATTACCGATGGCTACATGCAATCTACCCCAACCTTCTGGGTGAGTGTCTGTACGCAGATGCTTTAACCCTTCTTCGTAGGTGGCTAATTTACCTTCGTAGCCTACCTGTTGTAAGGCGGGGTTTGTTGCAGTGATAGTACTCGACAAATTCCGCAATAAATCGGCATCCGTTAAATTACCGACGGCGGTTCCCCTACCAATCCAAGCTTCCCAGTAATCTTGTTTGATTTGCAAAGCGTTGTCATAACAAACGATCGCTTCGGTAAATTGTTCTAAATAAAACAATGCTACTGCTTGATTATACCAGGCTAAGTGGAAGTCTGGTTTAACGGCGATCGCTCGGCGGTAGGAAGTGATGGCTTCTTGGCGGCGTCCTAAGTTATCTAAGGCTACACCCCGGTTGTACCAAGCTAAATAAAAGTCGGCTTGAACTGAAAGTGCTTTGTCCCAAGAAGCAATGGCATCTGACCATCGTCCTAAGTTAAACAACACTACACCCCTGTCTATCCACACTTCGTGATAGTCTGGGTCAATTTCTAGCGCCTTATCGTAAGATGCAATGGCTTCTGCAAATTGTTCGCCTACAGCTAGTGCTATGCCTCGGTGATACCAATTTTCTTGGTCTTGTGGTTCCAAATCTAGGGCTTGGTCATAACTAGAAATTGCTTCCCGTAGCCAGCCTAACTTCAGCAGCGCTAAACCTTTACTAGACCAAGCCTCTTGGTAGTCTGGCCTAATTTCTAAAGCTTTATCAAAGGAAGCGATGGCTTCTTCAAAGTATCCCAATTCTCCCAGAGTTCCACCCCGGTAATACCAAGCTTTGTAAAAGTCGGGCTTGAGTTGAATGGCTGTTTCATAAGCAGCGATCGCTTCTTCAAAACGCTCTAGGTGAAACAGCGTTAAACCACGATTAAACCAATATTCCCAAAATTCCGGTTGTAGTTCAATGGCTTGGTCATAGGATGCGATCGCACCTAATAAATCTCCTGTTTTCGCTTGGCTAAGACCTTGATAAAACCAAGCTTGAGCTTGGTTAACAGGATCGTTGCCATAGCGCTCAATAATACTTGAAGAATTGCTAGTTTGAACTGCCAAATTAGAAGCAAGTTGCTGTACTAAATTGCTACTTTGATCCAAGCGCACCCACAATTCATCTAAAGTGTTAGCTACATTTGGCTCTAAATTCGCTAAATTGCTATCCCAGTTTTGTTCTGAGCCAGTTGTCGCTAATTCAGTCCTTTGCCTTGCAGGAAGCAAATTTGCTTTTGTTTGAGTTTGAGTATCTTCCTCTTCATAGTCCCATCTCAGCTCGGTTAATGTGGCGATCGAATCTTTCGCTGGCGGGAGAGGAAGATTTTCAGAGATTGTGCTTTGGGTATCTCCTGCTGGATACTCCAATATCACTTCCTCGAAATCCTCAATTGATTGTTCTTCAATAAAGGCATTTTCGGGTACTGGCGTGACTGTTTGCGTATCCGGTTCATGATACTCCCATAACTCTTCGCCTAAATTACGGATTAAGTCGTGTCCTGGCGAAGTTACGAGAATTTCTTCATCGTTTGTAGTTTCTGTGACATCTGGCTCGTCATACTCCCATAACTGTTCCCCTAAGTCGCGGATCAGTTCTTGTCCTGGGGTAGTTTGTGCGACATCTGGCTCATCATACTCCCATAACTGTTCCCCTAAGTCGCGGATCAGTTCTTGGCCTGGAGTCAATTCCACTAGATTTTCTGCCTGATTGTCTTCATCCTCTATTTGTGTTTCTATTTCTGTGGGTAAGTTTTGCATCAACCGTATGCCAATTTCATAGGCAACATCTCCAATTCTGCCGATACCAAGTTCTCGCAGCTGCACCATCTGTATTGCTAACTGCGGATTTGGTGTGGGTGAGGCTACTAAGCTTTCGCCAAACGTCACCAACCAATCTACCCAGCGTTCAGGCGGAATACGATTTTCGATTCGTTGCAGATACCTCAATGCCCATTGGCGTCCTCGTCCTTGATGTACGCCTTCTAGCAATTGGATAAACAATTGTTCTAAATCCGCATCGGTTAGTTCTGGTAGAATCTCCACCAGATTATGTCCCCTTGCACCTTTGATAGAACGAGTCTGCTTAGTTGCAATGAGGCGTTTTAAAAACCTTTTAAGCGATTGGGATATCCGCCTGAGCATCTGCCACACTCTTGGATTTTGTTTTTCTAGATTGTAGCCATCGTTGTGTTAAAAAAGTCATGAATTACGTGAAAACCCATTATATCCGTACAGTGTTTCTGTGGCAGGCTAGCAAAAAATACACAAAAGGTCAAGATGACAGCATTATAAGGCCAGCAATTTGAGATTTGAGATCATTTCAATACTCCTACACACAAGCAAACTAAATGCCCTGTCACGGCCGGAAAAATACCAAAAATTTAGCTACCTTCTTGCCCCCTGCCTTAAAAGCAATCCCTAACACCAGAAAGGACGGGATTGATTACCTTTGCCCATTGCCTATTCCCTATTGCCTACCCAAAGGGCTTAGCGATTAATTTTCTGTTTGCTCTGTAGTCGATTGACCATCAGAATATAATTGACTGATTAATGCCTGTACTAGGACTTGTGGGTCATCGGTTTCAACAGCCAGCTGCTGGGCAATCTGATGGCGTAAATTTTCATCATGCTGCAACATCACAAATAGTTCTTCTAGGGTGACAGTTTGATATTCTCCCTCTGGTAAATTTTCTTCTTCATTTAATTCCTGGGATGCTGGGGTAATTGGTTGAGATGGCAGAGTAGTAATCGCAGCGTCCGGCCCTTCATATTCCCAAACTGGTTCGCCTTGATTGCGTTTTAACAACTGCATCCCGATATTATGGGCAACATCTGTGATTTCGCCAATGCCTAAATCACCGAATTGCACCAACCGCGCAGCCATTTCATTATTAGGTGTTGGTGATGCTAGTAACCTGTCACCAAAGCGTTTCAACCATTCGATCCAGCGTTCAGTTGTGACGCGATGTTCAATATTATGTAGCCACTTGCGTGCCCAAGCTTCACCTCGTGCTTGATTTACTCCTTGCAACAGTTCGTTGAAAAGAAATTCCAGATCCGTATCAGTTAGAGGTGGTGCTTGTTGTTTTTGCACATTCCCCCTAGCTTTTGAGGCAGTTTGTTTTCTACCAAATAAGCTCTGAAAAAGCTTTTTGAGCCATTGAACTAGCCGCTTGAGCATCTGTTGCACCATTGAGTGTTGTTTATCCTTAAGATTGTAGCGATCGCATCGCGCTATGGCGTTAGTTCGTCAAGAAAATTCGGGATTGGGCAAACAGCGTATGGGGCATACTAAGAGGACAAGGGGAAAGGGAAAGGGGTAAGGGGAAAAGGGAAAGATTAAATTTATTCCTTTTCCCTTTTCCCGGTTGGTGAGCTTGTCGAACCATTAACCTTTTCCCCTGAGCAATGACCAATGACCAATGACTAATTTAGAACAAATGTACTAAATGGTATGCTATAATTCGGATGCATCGATGGTGAAATCATAGTAAAAAATATGTTCTCTTGGCTTGCTTTTCTTGGTGCTAAAGTTTACGGATTAAATTTAGTGCAATTGGTATGGGTACATCGACAAACAAAGCAGGTACCAGAGATTAAAATAATTGAATCCCAAATTCGACTCGGTGCTATTAATCAACGTTAAAAGGCATTGAAGTCTATATTTCCATGTCTTACGAACCCCTGCACCACAAGTATCGCCCCAAGAGTTTTGCTCAATTGGTAGGCCAAGAGGCGATCGCCACTACTCTCACAAATGCGATCGGTACATCCAAAATCGCCCCCGCCTATTTATTCACTGGGCCTAGAGGTACGGGGAAAACTTCCAGTGCCCGAATTCTTGCTAAGTCTCTCAATTGTCTTAAAAGTGACAAGCCTACCGCAGAACCATGCGGCGTCTGTGATGTTTGTCAGGGAATTACTAAAGGCTATTCTCTAGACGTAATTGAAATTGATGCTGCAAGTAATACTGGTGTCGATAATATCCGCGAACTGATTGAAAAAGCTCAGTTTGCTCCCGTACAGTGCCGCTACAAAGTTTATGTGATTGATGAATGCCACATGCTAAGTAACCAGGCATTCAACGCGTTATTAAAAACACTTGAAGAACCACCAAAACACGTAGTTTTTGTTTTAGCAACAACAGACCCGCAAAGGGTGTTACCGACAATTATTTCACGTTGTCAGAGGTTCGATTTTAGACGTATTCAGCTAGAGGCGATGGTTAAGCATTTAAGTGACATCGCCTCTAAAGAAAACATTAATATTTCACCGGATGCTGTAACTTTGGTAGCCCAACTTTCTCAAGGAGGGTTACGGGATGCTGAAAGTTTGCTCGACCAATTGGCTTTATTACCAGGTGAAGTGACACCAGATAAAGTTTGGGATTTGGTGGGGACGGTAAGCGAACAAGACTTATTAAAGCTATTAAATGCCATTGCTCAAGACAAACCAGAAGCAGTTCTCGACTATACGCACCACATTTTAGATCGCGGTCGAGAACCGTTGACTGTTCTGCAAAATCTCGCTGCTTTTTACCGCGATTTACTAATTGCCAAAACAGCACCCAATCGCCACGATTTAGTTGCTTGTACTCAGCAAACTTGGAAAGCGCTGGTGGAGTTTGCCCAAAACTGGCACACAACTACGATTTTGACAGGACAAAAACACCTGCGAGAAGCTGAAGTACAAATCAAAAACAGCACCCAGCCCCGTTTGTGGTTGGAGGTAACATTATTAGGATTGTTACCAAGTGCAACGAATATTCAGCCACAAGCCTCAAATGTAGCACCTGCTGTATCTTACAAGTATCCTTCAGCAATTGTCACATCATCAACCCCAAATAATGGGCAAACAAATCACAATTCTGGAAACCATCATCAACCAGCTGTCCCAAATCAGGCTGTCACATCATCTACCCCAAATAATGGGCAAACAAATCACAATTAAGGAAACCATCAACAACCAGCTGTCCCAAATCAGGCTGTCACATCAACTACCCCAAATAATGGGCAAACAAATCACAATTCTG
>Ga0314817_100011_pt1 | contig 20777 bp, 24 predicted proteins | sample MICome_8_FD_202352 | JGI IMG/M metagenome (GOLD analysis project Ga0314817, IMG submission 202352) | Metatranscriptome of soil surface biofilm microbial communities from soil inoculated with nitrogen-fixing consortium DG1, State College... ...
CTAATTTCATCTTGGTTCTGGCATAAAAACACATTGTGTCCGCTGGAACCAGAGTTTCTTTTGACAATCACAGGTATTGAAAATTTTTCTGTAATTTCTAATATAATATCTTCAATAGTTGGAAATTTTAAGTACATTTTATATTTAAGCTCGCAGTAGGGCGAAAGAAAACCAATTGTTTGAGGGAGTTTAAGTTTTTTATTTAAAATATGATAAGTATATTCCTTATCTTTTAAAATCTTTGCTACTGCTTGATTAATTAATGGGGTACTATAATTACAAAAATAATGATATTTATCATCGAATTTTACTTTAATTAAATTTTCAGCAGGATAAATAATTTCATAGCTGATATTTAAGTTTTCACAAGCTTGGAGCAATAGCGAAACGTTGTCTAACATAAATGCTTGAAGCTCAACTTTTAAATTAGGTGATTATAAAAATTTACAACACAACCTTTGCTGCAAATGATAAATATCAATTGAGCCTTGTTGTAATTTGTGAAAAAGTCAATCTCTAAAATACACCTATATCGTAGATAATGCAACAGGTTATCATCGATTTTCTAATGAATACAAAAAGTGAGATAAAAACAGATTTTATACATTTTATTTTTTAACAATTTTGGGGTTTGAGGGCGTTGCACAAATCAGGTATAGAATTTAGATATTGCCATCTAAAAATCCTGGTTCTCAAAATATGCAACGCCAATTTTTAACTAGTTGTTGAACTTGTTGTTTGCCGTTTAAAAATTACCATTTCAGTACCAACAACTGGGTTACGGGCTATCAGGCGGTTTTGGGAATCGAGAATTTCTAAATGAGTAAAATCAAGTTGTTGAGAACGTTGTAAAATTTCACCAGCGAGTTGATTCTGTTGAGATTCTGGGAGAGTGTACCAATCGTTGCTAATAATGACGGTGAGATTACTCGTGCGGAAGTTGGCTTGAATTGACTTTATCAGACCGGAGGCGATGCGATCGCTAATTTCGGCTACCTGATTTTCAATAGCCACAATTAAAGCTTGTTCGGGTGTCAATTCTATAGTTGGTGTTGGTGTTGGCGTGGGAATTACTTCTGCTTCCGGTTCTGGTTCTGGCGATGGCGTAATTTCCTCTGGTGGTTGTTGCGCTTCTGGCGGCGTGACTTCTTCTGGCGGTGGCGTAATTTCTTCTGGTGGCTGTGGTTCTGGTGTAACTAACTCTGGGGGAGTAGTTATAGTTGGTGTTGCTGTGGGAACTTCTTCCACTGGTGGAACTGTTGCTACTTCCGTTGGTTTACCACTAAAAATAGTTGTAGTTGTCCAAACAAGAATTATGGCAATTCCAGCAATAATTCCCGTCAAGGCTGTATCCGATAACTTTGTTGATAAATTTGATGGTAAAAATAAGCGGACTGTCCTTAATAGTCCACCCCAGCGCGACTGAAGCTGTTGCAAAAAACCAGAAGTTTCTTCAGCACCAGTTGGGGGCGCTGTTTCTAGTTTTTCCACTGTTACTTCTAAAACCCCAATTGTCCCTCTGAGAATTTGGATAATTGTAGCCTTCCAAATTGGCTGAACTCTTTGGTAAGGTTTTTGGGGAGGTTTAGTTACCTGCTCATCGGTCGGTTTTGGATTGTCTTGTGACATGGAACTTTCACCAAAAGCAGCGAATCAAAGACAAACAACGTACATTATTACTGTGCTGCCTCTTTTGCCTTAATGTATCACTTCATTGCACTTACTTCTCTGGAAACGAACTATTTATTAAATTTGGTGACTTATGAACCTGAAACGCCGTCAATTTTTATTTTTAAGTAGTCTGGGTGCTATCGGTACGGGATTTTTAGGCTGGATGTTAAGCCAGAAAAATTATCAAAATGCCGATCTTAGGGATTCCACAACAGCCATAGCCGCCAACCCACCGAAAAAAGACTTATTATTACGTTTTGTATCTGTTGCAGACACAGGAACTGGCGCTAAAGGACAGTACGCTGTGGCTGGGGCCATGAATTTTTATCACAAACAAAATCCTTATGATTTAGTTATTTTAGCTGGAGATAACATTTACAATAACGGCGAAATTGAAAAAATTAGTGCAGTTTTTGAGCGTCCATATCAAGCTTTGCTCAAGCAGGGTGTAAAATTTCAAGCTTGTTTAGGCAATCATGATATTCGTACTGCAAATGGCGACCCACAAGTAAAGTATGTCGGCTTTAATATGAACGGCAGACGATATTATACATTTCGCCGGGGAACTGTACAATTTTTTGCTTTAGATACTAATAGTAATGCTGATTGGAAAAACCAGTTACCTTGGTTAGAAAAAGAATTAAGTCGCAGTAATGCTGCTTGGAAAGTTGTATTTGGTCATCATCCAATTTATGCTTCTGGTGTATATGGAAGTAATCCAGAGTTTATTAAAACTTTTACTCCCTTGTTTCAAAAATACGGCGTTCAAGTTTATATCAATGGTCACGAACATCATTACGAACGCACCCGTGCAATTAATGGAACGACTTATTTAATTACTGGTGGTGGTGCGGGTACTCGTCCTGTGGGGCGTTCTGAGTGGACGGAATATTCTGCTGAAAGGTTGAGTTTTGCAGCCTATGAAGTGTATGCCGATAGAATAGAAGTAAAAGCGATCGCCACTGATAATAGCGTTTTTGATAAAGGTATTATTCCAGTAAAATCAGCTTAGTCATAAAATTAATTATCCAGTTGTGACCGCTATTTCCAAAAAAATAGAACATCCACAATAGCGATGTTCTATTTTCTAAATAAATAGGACTAGAGTTGATTCAACATAAAATATTTTTGCGTAAGTGTTGATTGAGATGGACAAGTTTTTCTTGACTCCTAGCAGTTAGCTAAAACTTGTCTTTTTTCCCGTGAATTTGTTCGCGCAATCACATAGGAGTCTTATAGTCCAATACAGTTCAGATAAGCCTGTTTTTTCTTTTCCCTGTTCCCTGTTCCCTTACCTTCACAAAGGATCTTTCTGAACCCAAGCGTATTGCCTTATCAAAACAGAATAAAGGCGTCAGTCGTCAGAATTCAGTTGGGTATTTTGTACGACTGGCGGATAGCGCAGCGTAAAGCCTGCGGCATGGCTTCGCTTAGAGCGACGTAGGAGCGTCTGAATAAGTGGGTTTAAGACCCCCACCAAATTGAAAATTTGGTGGTCTTCTCCCAAGGGGAGACGCTACGCGAACAATCAATGGCGGGTCGGAATCCCCCACTGATAGCGCAGCTAAGCCGTGTCCGCGTTCGCGTAGCGTCTCGTAGAGAGCGTCTTGATTCTGAATTCTGAATTCTGAATTCTGTATTCTTCTTCAAAGTCGATTTTTGGTTGGAATCACAATCATTGCGAAATACGGTACTTGTGCGGGATCTACTTCATCTAAGGGTATAATACGTTGCTGCGTCATTGTTGCTCGTTCAATATATCTTGCCCGCGATGCTAGTCCTAATTTGTGCAGAATGTCGCGCACTTTGGTAAAATGACGACCAAGTTTCATAATTGCTGCTGCATCCGTCATTAACAATTGTGTGGTGAGTTCTTCTGCTGGTAGCGGTGCAGGTAGGACTGTGAGAATGTCGTTGTAGTAGGTGAAAGGTACGCCTAAAGCTACCGGACAAGCCATGAGTGAGGAAACTCCAGGGACGACTTCTATTTGGTATTCGTCACATAATCGGGTGAACAGGTACATGAAGGAGCCATAGAAAAAAGGATCGCCCTCACAAAGCACCACCACATCTCGCCCTGCTGCTAAATGAGCAGCGATTGGTTCAACTTCTTTGTCGTAAATAGATTTGGCTTTTTCTGGTTCTAAAGCACGGGGGAGGTGAAATAACACCTCTATCTGCTGCCCAGTGAGATATTGCGCTACGATGCCTCTAGCAATACTCTCACGATCTGTGGCTGATTGATAGGCTACCACTGGAGCTGCACGCAATAGCCGTAGTGCCTTGAGAGTCAATAATTCTGGATCGCCCGGCCCAACACCAATTCCATAAAGACGACCTTTGGTATTCATGATTATTCTTCCTCCGTTGCCAAGGCGTTAACGGCGGCGGCGGCGATCGCACTGCCACCACGCCGACCGTGTAATGTTAAAAATGGTACATTTCTGCTATCTGCTGCCAGTGCGGCTTTCGATTCGGCCGCACCAACAAATCCCACTGGAAAGCCTAATATAATAGCAGGTTTAGGCGCTTTTTCATCCAGCATTTCTAATAATCTGAACAGGGCGGTGGGAGCATTACCAATGGCTACCACCGATCCTTCGAGGTGCGATCGCCATAATTCTAAAGCTGCTGCTGACCTTGTAGTATTCAGACTTTTGGCAATATCTGGCACTTCAGGATAATTCAGGGTACAGATAACTTGATTGTTTGCAGATAAGCGCCGCCTGGTTACACCTTCAGCAACCATCCGGCAATCGCAGAGAATCGGCGCTCCTGCTGCTAGTGCTGTTCTTGCAGATTGCACTGCTGTGGGTGAATATCCCAAATCAGTGACGATATCAGTCATTCCACAGGCATGAATCAGACGTACTGCTACTTTTGCTACATCTGATGGCAGGATATCTAGGTTGGCTTCTGAACGGATAATGGCAAAGGAATTGCGGTAGATTTCGTTGGCGTCTCGGATGTAGTCGGGCATGGCGGGGAGTGATGAATTTTTACGCACAGGCGTTCCAGGCGTAAAGAGAATTAGAGATTTCAGATGGAGTTTTGACGTTCAAATTTATACGTTTGTAGAATTTACTCTATTAACAAGGGTAGTTCGGGGAAAGTGACGTATTGGTATAGTTCGCGACCGAATTTGTGGTTGCTGTTGGTGTCACCAAGATAAATATGATAGGCTTCGATGGTTTTATTATCTGTTTCTAAGTTGACACCGAGCAGAGTAATCTCACTTTGGCTATGTTGGGCGCAGGATTTTTGGCAGCCAGTAAAGTGGATATTAATTGGGTATTCGAGAGTGACGCGATTTTCGAGATATTCTGCCAATGCCAATGCATGACTTTTGGTGTCGGTGGCAGAAGCGGCACAACCTTTGTTACCAGAACAAGCAATTAATGAACTCTTGATATTGGTGGCTGAGGAATCTAATCCTAACAGAGTAATTTGATTTTGAACATCGCTAAGCCTTGATTGAGGAATATCTGTGAGGAGTACGTTCTGCCAGGGAGTTAACCTGAGAGTTCCGCTACCATATTTTGCTGCTAAATCTGCTAACCCCCGAATTTGCCGACTTTCTAAACGTCCAAGAGGTAAGACGACACCAATGTAAAATAATCCTTGCTGGCGTTGGGGATGAATGCCAATATGCTGAAAGTTAGTATCTATTTTTTGTCCAGTTGGGCATGTTTCACTTCGAGTAAGGGGAAACGGTAAACGTTGCTGGACTTGCTGAAGATAATTTTCACAACCAAAGGTATTTAGTAAGTCTCTTAAACGTAGCCGACGCTGATTATCTATCTGAGTATGATACAGATAGACATCTGTTAAAGCTGCCAAGACGGGTAAACAATCATTTGGTGTTAACAAAATTTTTGTATCGCTTGCTAATCGATTGTTTGCGCCTACACACAAATGGAGGCGGAAGTAAACATCGCCATCAACTAAGACCGCAGCGAATAGGATATCATTTAGGCGATCGCTTACTCTAACAATTCCACCACCATCAAAACATACGCTAAATTTTGCTGACAGTGCTGATAACGCTGGATGTGTAGCAAGATAATTATCCCAACCTCGAACAAAAGGACGAGTGTCTATTAATTCTAGGCGATCGATGCCAGCAGTTGGGCTGGTCATAATATTGCGGATGTGGTCTACATTGCTGTTGCGAGAACCCAGTCCCATATCCTGTAAGTGCTGGAGAACTTGAGCATCGATGGAAGTGCGGATTTCGCGGACTTGTAGGTTAGCTCGATTAGTCACATCCACATAACCACCGCCATACTCTTGTGCTATGTCTGCGATGGTGTAACACTGTTGGCTATTAATCATCCCGCCTGGGATTCTCATCCGAGACAGTATACCATCTTCGGCGGGTGTCGCGTAAAACAAGCCAGGACAAGTGGCAAATCCAGAAACCAAACTGAGAACTCCTTCCCCGTGCAACGCAGGGAGTAGACGGTGAGTATGTCCTGAGGACATGAAAGTTGGCATTCTGACTTAGGCGTTCCCATCACAGCTGCGGCACAGTCCCAGAATTTCACCGGAGTTTCCCAACTTCAAGTTTTAGTAATTTAGCACGATCGGGCGGTTGGTAAGTTCAAGACTTCATATTTTGCATTAACCTGATACTGTAATTGACGGACTTTCAAGGAAAATATTTCATTATTGTTGACGGTTGACTGTTAACTGTGAACAGTCAACACTTAACTTTAGATGCACATCAAAAACATTACCCCTCTCCGCCACCGGAAAGGGGTTAATCACTGGTTAAACTCAGCACTAATTAAATTAATAAGCGTCTTGCAACTCGTAGAAATCAGGCGAGACGTAATCTTTCCGCAAAGGCCAACCCACCCAATCTTCTGGCATCAAAATTCGCTTGAGATTGGGATGTCCTTCATAGATAATGCCGAGCATATCGTAAGACTCGCGTTCTTGCCAATCAGCGGTCTTCCAAATCCAATACACTGAAGGCACTCTGGGATTTTCTCGTGGTAGGAATACCTTTAAGCGGACTTCTTCAGGCTGATCTGCATTATCACCGACTTTAATCAAATGATAGACGCTCACCAATTCCTGTCCTGGCCCCAGGTCAATACCACCTTGAAACTGGAGATAATTAAATCCATAGGCATAAAGGGCTGTAGCGGTGGGGAGCAAGAAATCTGGCTCTACCTTAATTATCTCCACCCCGTTTTTGTCTGGTGCCAAAACCTCATGGTCAAAACCATTTTCCGTCAACCACTGGGAAACTTGACCAGCTTCTACCAATGAATCTTCTTTAACTGCTGGTACTGGTTTAGATTCTTCTTCAGCCACGGCTTTGTTCCTCCTTCTGTGTCTTTGCTGTCAGCAACGCAGGTGGTACAGGCATACCAATGGCTTCTGTCAATTCTTTCGGTGGTACAGAGCGAGTATCTGACTGCAAATACTTACCAGTTAAGATTTCTTCCACTGGCTTGAGGTTATGAGTCGTGCTGTAGTAGCGGTGAGTTTGCTTAATTTTATTCCGCTCTTGCATCGAATCATTGGCGATTTTCTTCCGTAGCTTAATAATCGCGTCGATAATTGCTTCTGGACGAGGAGGGCAACCAGGCAAATACACATCCACAGGAATCAGTTTATCAACTCCGCGTACAGCTGTGGGAGAATCAACACTGAACATCCCGCCAGTAATCGTACAAGCACCCATCGCGATTACATACTTCGGCTCAGGCATTTGTTCGTAAAGACGCACCAATTGGGGTGCCATCTTCATGGTAATTGTGCCTGCCGTAATGATTAAATCAGCTTGACGGGGGCTAGAACGAGGAATTAGACCAAAACGGTCAAAATCAAATCGCGAGCCAATTAAAGCTGCAAACTCAATAAAGCAGCAAGCTGTACCAAACAATAGCGGCCACAAACTAGAAAGCCGCGCCCAGTTGTAGAGATCGTCAACCGTAGTCAAAATGACATTTTCTGAAAGGTCTTGAGTGACAGTAGGACGCTCAATGGGGTTGATGATTTGCTCTTTGTCCTGGGTTATTAAGTTAGAATTCAAGACCATTCCAAAGCTCCTTTACGCCATGCGTAAACTAAAGCAATTACAAGAATTGCAATAAAGATTAGCGCTTCAATAAATGCCAATAGCCCCAAACGGTGGAAAGCTACCGCCCAAGGATACAAGAATACAGTCTCCACGTCAAAAACTACGAAGACCAGAGCAAACATGTAGTAGCGGATATTGAACTGAATCCAGGCTCCCCCAATGGGTTCCATACCTGATTCATAAGTTGTACGCCGTTCAGGACTGTAACCACTGGGTCGTAGGAGCTTGGATGCTGAGAGCGCTAAGGCAGGAACTAGGCTACAGATAATTAAGAAGCCTAGTAAGTACTCGTAACCGCTGAGGACAAACACAATGAGTATCTACCGCTATGAAGTATTTTGGTTGGACTAGGGACTGGGGAATGAGAAAGCAGGGGGAGCAGGGGAGGCTTTTGAGGCAGGGGAAAAGGTTAATGGGAAAAGGGAAAAGAAATAAATTTAATCTTTCCCCTTTTCCCCTTGCCCCTTTACCTTTCCCCATACCCCATGCCCCATGCCCAATCCCTTGATTTGCGTTACATTTCTTTTACATTATATCCGTTTGATTTTTCTGAAATCTACGAAACAAATAGACTTCAGGTATTTGATTCGTTTTTAGTATTGATAGAAAAGTCTAACAGTTATGTCATAATTTTTAACGTATATTTAAGATTTCTCCTCTGCGAGGCCTTAGCCATGAGCGAACCAGCTGTTGAGACTTCAGTGTTAGACCGCTATGAGTGTCGCGCCTGCGGTTATGTTTACGAACCCGAAAAGGGAGATGACAAACATGACATTACTTCAGGAACACCCTTTGCAGAACTGCCGATAACTTGGCGCTGTCCAGTTTGTAGTGCCAAGAAAACGGCTTTTGCCAACATCGGGCCTGTAGGTGCGGCATCTGGCTTTAAAGAAAATCTCGGTTACGGTTTGGGTGTCAACAGCCTAACGCCAACCCAAAAAAATGTTCTCATTTTTGGTGCTTTGGCTCTTGTCTTTTTGTTTTTTCTTAGTCTCTACGGCTTACAATAACATCCGCTTGGGAGGGCTGAGTTAGGAGTTAGGAGTTAGGAGTTATGAGTTCTAAATTCTGAATCCTGAGTGCTGAGTTCTAAGTCCTGAGTTCTGAATTCTGTAGTCTGTAGAGCAACTGTAGCCTTTAAGGTAAACCTTTTAGAAAACCCCTACACAAATTTAGAATCAATCGTAAGAGATACTGATGCATTCAATTGTGAAAAGTTGGCAACGAATATTTGCCTTGTTACTCGTAGTCCTGATGTGTATTGGTTGTAGCAAAGTCCCCTCTATTAGCTACAATCCTTGGAAAATCATTTCTGTGCCAACAAATGAGAAGTTGCTGGATATTGCATTTACTGGTAATCCTCAGCATGGATATTTGGTAGGTAGCAATACCACTCTGTTGGAAACCAAAGACGGAGGTGATACTTGGAAACCAATAACACTGCAACTAGATGAGCAAAAGTATCGCTTTAACTCAGTAAGTTTTCTGGGTAAAGAAGGCTGGATAGCAGGAGAACCTGGATTTTTAATTCATACCAATGATGAAGGTGCTTCTTGGTCGCGGATTTCTCTGAGCGAAAAGCTACCAGGTAACCCCATTGCCATTAAGGCACTGGCCGACAACACAGCCGAGTTGGCTACTGATGTGGGAGCCATCTATCAAACCACAGATGGCGGCAAAAACTGGAAAGCCAAAGTAGAATCAGCGGTGGGAGTAGTGCGTAACTTAGAACGTTCTACCGATGGCAAATATGTTGCCGTTTCTGCTAAAGGTAATTTCTACTCGACTTGGGAACCAGGGGAAAATGCTTGGGTTCCTCACAACCGCAATAGTTCTCGGCGGGTAGAAAATATGGGTTTTCTTGATAATGGTCAGTTGTGGATGCTAGCTAGAGGAGGCCAAATCCAGTTTAGCGAACCAACCAAAGTTGACGAGTGGCAAAAAGCAGAATTTCCAGAATTATCCACCAGTTGGGGTTTACTCGACTTAGCATACCGCACGCCCAATGAAATTTGGATAGGTGGCGGTAGCGGTAATTTGCTACGGAGTACCGACGGCGGCAAAACCTGGGAAAAAGACCGTGATGTAGAAGAAGTAGCTGCTAATTTGTACAAGATTGTTTTCTTTCAACCAGACCAAGGATTTGTCATTGGCGATCGCGGCGTTTTGCTCAAATACATACCAAACCCTGAAACAACTTCTGCACAAGCAGCTTAGGGGCTAGGGAGATGGGGAGATGGGGAGAGAATTTCACCCCACCACCCCATCACCCCACCCCCCCATATTCCCAATCCCCATTTCTGAGAAGAACGTTGCAACTTGTAACTCTTTCTAAACTTTGTAGGATAATAAACTCAATACATTCTTTATGAAGGTAGGGATCTAAATGTCAGGTACCACTGGAGAACGTCCGTTTTCGGACATCATTACCAGCGTTCGTTACTGGGTAATTCATAGCATCACCATTCCCGCATTGTTTATTGCTGGTTGGTTATTTGTCAGCACCGGACTGGCTTATGATGCTTTTGGTACACCCCGCCCCAATGAATATTTCACACCAGTGCGGCAAGAAGTACCAATTGTGAAGAACCGTTTTGATGCAAAACAACAAGTTGAACAATTTATTGGAAAGTAGTTTGAGATCATGACTAGCGGCAATAACATCAATCAACCAGTTACCTATCCAATTTTTACCGTTAGATGGCTGGCAGTTCACACCTTGGGTGTACCAACTGTATTCTTTTTGGGCGCGATCGCCGCAATGCAATTTATTCAACGCTAGGAGCAAGTTATGGAAAGATCGCCCAATCCTAATAATCAACCGGTTGAATTAAACCGGACTTCACTATACCTGGGACTACTACTAATTTTTGTTCTGGGAATTCTGTTTTCTAGTTACTTCTTTAACTAACTAGAAATACCATTGTTAATCTTTGTTTATTGAACGTGTGTTGATTTGTTGTTAAGGGAGGAGAGAAGCTGTGTCTGGAAGTGGGAGAATTCCCCTGTGGGTCGTCGCTACGGTCGCAGGATTAGGTGTAATTACAGTGTTGGGCATTTTCTTTTATGGTGCCTACGCTGGACTGGGTTCTTCAATCTAAAACTAGTTTGAAGCCAATACTATAAAGTCTGAATTTTTTAGCATTTGTTGAGAAATCAGCATTAAAAAGCCGCCTGTCTCTTTGAGATAGGCGGTATTGTTACAGCAGATTACAAGCAAAGTCAATCAATTTGGGATTTTGGATTGACCTATACTTGAATGTTTTACTTTTGAATCCTGAATTCAGAATTCAGAATTCTGGTGTGATAATCAAGTAATTGGTAAAAAACAAAGTAATTTATTACCAATTACCAATGAAGGAATAAACCAGTTAAGCAATATCTTCGCTTTCTATGTATAAAAATAGGAAAGCGAACACTGCACCTGGTAAAACCCAACCAATGATGGGAACGAAGATAGCAGGCAAATAGGAAGTGCTAGCCAAAATAGTAGGCAAAAATTCAAATGCCATAGAACAAGTCCCTGTGAAATCACACTACAATTCAAGATGAGCTTACTGCAAAGTGAGTCAGATTTTTTAAATTCTAAAGATTTTTAACACAGCAGATATTGGGCGTGGGGCATACTTAAGAAGACAAGGGGAAAGGGAAAGGGGTATGGTTCGACAAGCTCACCAACCGGGGAAAAGGGGAAAGATTAAATTTATTGCTTTTCCCTTTCCCCTTTAACCTTTTCCCCTACCCAATGCCCAATGCCCTCATCTGACCTAAATACCTAATAGTTCATCTAGTTCTAAGTTGGGCAAGTCTGGAGGAATCACAGTTCGCACTATTGTAACTTTGTGGCTCTCTTGTTGGGTTGCTGGATCGAGAGCGATCGCTTCTAAGCGAATTTCCAAACAACCAAAGGGAATGTTCAGTTGCGTCATTACTTCCAACCCTCCCAAGGTGTTGGGTAGTAAATTTGTCAGTAAATGAGGCCCATCTAATAACCAACGAGTTTGACAATCTTCAAGCCATAACTTGATAGCGACTGGTCGAGATACTTCAGGCATTACTACCCGTATTATTACTGATTTTCCAGCTATTAGTTCACCTTCTGGCACATACAGTTGTGGAATTGGTAAAGGCTCAAGCGCTTCGATATTTATAGCTAGAAGACTAGATAAATCTGGTGATGCTTGCTCCTCTTCTTCCAAAGCATAACTCTTCGTTGTATCAGTTTCTAAATCACTATATGTATCATCTACAACAATTTCCTCTGACAACCAAACTGATGCTGTATTTCCGTTAATCGGCGGAGGAGGCGGTATTTGTGATAACAAAGGTGGTGAAAATGTCGGTTCTTCTAATACTGTTTCTACTTCCGTATTTTCCTCTATAACCAGGTCTACTTTTTCTACTGTATTTGTATCTTCCAGTATTTCTGTGTTGGCATCTACACTTGACAGCAAGTTGACATCAACAGCATCAACATCACTATTGGGAATTTCTGCACTCACAGGAAGTGACGCCTGTTCATCTGAAACATAGTTATCGTGGTCTTGGGGTGGTAGCTCATTTATGGGTTCAGGGAAAGAATATCCTTGGCTGTGCATCCACTTCCTGAGCAAGGGAGATGAGTAAAGTTTTGTTTTAATGAATTCTGAATTTGTCTGAATTGTTATTTGAGGGAGAGATTGTTCTTGGAGTTGTGAATTGGCTTGAGGTGGTGTTGGTGGGACAAATTGTTCTTGGAGTTGTGAATTGGCTTGAGGTGGTATTTGAGGGACAAATTCTTCTTGGACTTCTAAATTTGTGTCAACTGGTATTTGAGCGACAGATTCTTCTTGGACTTCTAAATTTGTGTCAACTGATGTTTGGGCTGTATTTTTATCTTCATCGATAATTGCGTCCAATTGCGATGTGTCATCAGTCGCTACAATTCCCAATGTATCTGGAGTATTATCTTTTACTTCTTCTGTAGCAGTTGAGACAGTTGGTAAGCGTTTCAAGTATGGAAAAGTCGTGTCGATTATTGGTATCCGACGTTGCCTGATGACTAATTGCTCTAAGTTGATGGCAGCTATGGTAGCATCCTTTTCCAAAAGCTCGTTTTGTAAAGGAGATTCTGCAACAACATCTGTGGGGGTATTGACATCAATTTGAATGGGGGGCAATTTTGGTAATTGAGGCGAAGTAGCTGAAATTTTCTGCTCAGATGTGCGGCGAGTGGCTTCTCGCAGAAGTTGGAGGTTTATTTGCGCCGGTAGGGGTGTGTTTGGAGATGGGTTACCTACCAGAGGCTGGTCTGTTTTTCTAACTTTAACCAGGTTCAATAGTTTTAAATCCAGCTTAAAAGTTGGCTCTGGTTCTGTGGAATCGCTAGAGGATACCGATGGTGCTATCACCTTATTGGACGATGTACTAGATTTTGCTGCGGCTGTGATTGTCAGTAATTCTGTTACATCTGCTGTAATTGTGAAGGATTGGTTGGCTAAATGTGTGACTTCACTGGTGTCAGTGAATTTACCATACAAAATGATATCCGCCAAAATTAACTTTGATTCACATTCAGCAGGAATATCAATGTAGGTATTGATATTGAAAGGTAGTTCTTGGTCTGGTAATGGTTGCACTACCTGGGTTAAGATTTGCGATTCTAAAGGCGATCGCAGTTCAATTTTTAGTTCTAGTCCACGGACAATTTTTGGTGATAATGTTTCAGCAAGCTCTGAATTCGTCTTTTCCTCAAGTTCTACGTATCCATTAATTGTGAGAGCTTGTCCCCAACGAGCAATATAAGTATCCCGATCTAAAGTCAGCAATAATGGCGGTAGCTGTTGTGTTTCTGAAGAATCCATAACATTTTCTTCTTCAGTTAGCGGTTCAGGAGCAGGTAAAGCTAATTCTATTAAATTTTGTAAAATTTGTTCTACCGTCTCACCTTTGAACCATACAGGACTGACTGGTCGATCGCTCCCTATATTTTCTTCATTAGTTACATCTGTGACAATATCTGTTTCAGTACTGTTAAGTATATGTTCTTTAGTTGTATCTGGAACAATAGTCGTATTAGTAATGCTATATATATCTTCTTCCGTAGTTATATCTTCCAGCACAAAAACCATGCCAGTGTTACTAGTTGTATATTCTTCTAGAGTTACATCTGATAGAATACTGATATCAGTGTTACTACTTATATGTTCTGCTTGAGTTATATCTTGGGCAGTAATTGTGTCAGTAGTACTAGTTGTATATTCTTCTTGAGTTACATCTAGGACGATTTCTATATCAGTATTATTAACTGTATATTCTGGTTGGGTGAAATCTAGTAGAAATTCTGTGTCAGCATTGCTAGCAGTATTTTCTGTTTGAGTTACATCCAGGGCAACAGCTGTATCTTCAAACCCAGTTAAATCTGGCACAAATTCAGTGACAGCATTGCTAGCAGTATTTTCTGTTTGAGTTACATCTAGGGCAATAGCAGTATCTTCAAACCCAGTTAAATATGGCACAAATACTGTGTCAGTGTTGCTAGCAGTATCTTCTGCTTGAGTTACATCTAGGGCAACAGATGTATCTTCAAACCCGGTTAAATTTGGCACAAATGTTTCTTGAGTTACATTTGGCACAACATCTATGTCAGGGCTGTTATCTGTAGGAATTGGCAGTTCTGCGGAGGTAGCGATGGCCAGATCTGGAGTTTGTAATGCTTGTGGGACATTGGTAACAGGTATGGGAAAAAGACTTGGTGTCACTTCTCCTATTGGTTCTTGCTCCTCTGCTTCCCTACTCCCCTGGTTGTCTGCTTCCTGGCACACCACTTGCACTTCGATACTGTATTGCCAAGATTTACCGAGCATATCTGACATCAAATCGCCGGAACAACGCAGTTGCCAAACTCCTGGCTCAAAGTCAGTAAAAGGAATTACCGCCATTAAGCCTTCTGAGTTAGTGCGACGCGATCGCTTGAAAATTCTGCGTTTTGGTGTAGCTTCGTGTGTTGAAAAGTGAGTGACGCGCACTTCCACATCTGTATTTAGCAGGCTAGAACGAGCCAGAACTCTATAATGCCCTGCCAAAATTTGTAAATTTGGCGATTCCAGGATGTGCCACGAGCGATCGCCTTGCCTCTGTATCAGAAATTGCCAGTGTTCCATTGTAAATGATGCCCAGACCTACAAGCCGCCCAGTAATATTTTGTGTTCGCTTGCTTGCAAGTTTACCTCAGTAATTCCTAATTGCATCCCTAAAAAGCCTATGAAGTTAACTTAGTTTCATATACTTAAATTTTCGCAAAGTCAATACCTTAAAATCAGCCTTTTTTGAATCGACAACCCAATCTCCACGGAACAGAACATACAATAAATTAAGATTCACTTGATAACTTTGATTAAATTGTGACACCGACCTTTTGCTACAAACACGTAGGATGTAGTTTCTAAGTATTTTAGATGGTATGCGCTGTCTTTTTTGATAGCTACAAGCAGCGTCGTCTCGCAGCGAAATTTAGGTGACAATGAAAATTTACAGGAGGGATTACATGCTAGTCATTTTAATGGACGAGCAAATCCTTGCCCCTGAGCAAGTTTGCCCGTCTTGTTTACTCGCTGATGGGAGCGGCCAACCCCGTTGGCGTGGTGGTCAATTGCGCTGTGGTCAAGCTATTCGCAAACGAAATCAACAGCAGCCAGACCAATATGAATGTGTAATGGGCTTTCGCATCGCCCATATAGAATAACTGAATTTACCAGCAAGACCAAGCAACTGCGTTATCCTAAGGTCAAGTAAGTGTTGAAATATAACCATAGGAGAATGCACAATGACTTGGCGCGGGTCTACAACTGTTCCAGATCGGATTTTTGCTTGCTTGCCTTATTTGCTGCCCTTAATTGATGGTTTAATCTTTGGTCGCTATTTGTTTACTCAGTTTCCAGTACTACAAGTCCTACTTTTACCGCTCCAACCAGTGCTAATAATTTACGGTAGTTTGGGACAATTGGGGCAACTAATCGTATTTTTTGCCTTGTTCCTACTGGTGGTAAGAAACGAAAAAATTAGTCACTTCATTCGTTTCAACACAATGCAGGCAATTCTTTTGGACATAGTTATATTTTTGTGTTCCATATTGGTGCGAATTTTAGGACAGGTTCCTGGTACTGCCTTTGCAATTGAAACAGTGGCTAACACGATTTTTTTGGGTGTAGTGGTAGCAGTTGGATATTCAGTTATCCAGTCTTTGATTGGTCGTTATGCAGAAATTCCAGCGATTTCTGACGCAGTGTACATGCAAGTGCGCTAGTGGTTAACGGGTCGCTACGGTGTTTTCCAGGCGACCAATACCTTCAATTTCTACACGGACGCGATCGCCCACTTGCATTGGACTGACACCCTCTGGCGTTCCTGTAAGCACCACATCCCCCGGTAATAGCGTCATCACTTGACTGATATAAGACACTAAAACATCCGGTGAAAATACCATCTCATCGATACAGGCAGATTGGACTGGGTTGGTGTCGTCATTCAGGAAAGTCTGCAATCTCGCACCTGGATTTAATTCCCGCACAATCCAAGGCCCCAAAGGACAAAAAGTATCAAAACCTTTGCCTCGCGTCCATTGACCGTCTTTTTTTTTGTAAATCCCGTGCTGTGACATCATTAGCGATGGTATAGCCCCAAATTTTAGTTTGGGCTATTTCTGGCGTACAGTCAAAAACGCGATCGCCAATTATTAATGCTAGCTCTCCTTCGTAATCCACTCGTTGCGATTGGGGAGGATATTTGATTTCCGACTCAGATGGAATAATTGTCGTGGGTGGCTTCAGAAAAATTAGTGGTTCAGAAGGCACTGGAGTTCCCATTTCCGCAGCATGATCGGCGTAATTCTTCCCCACCGCCACAATTTTTGACGGAGCGCAGGGAGCTAAAATGTGATAATTCTCTGGCGTTAAAATCAAATCAGTGGGTTGTCCTTCCAACCAGGGGGGAGCATCTAACACCTGGACGTTGAAGGATGGTTGTAGTAACCCATAGTAAATTTGTCCTTCTTGATTTTGAATTCTTACATAGCGCTGCGCCATAACCTCGATCGACATCCTTTTGTCTTTGATTAAAATCTGTAAGCGGGTAGTAGCAATCCTCAGTTAGCTTTTTGGAGAAGCGATAAAGCCTTAAGCAAAAAAGCGATCGCTACAAATCCCCTTTGAAAAAGGCTAAGCTGATAGCTGAATCAATTTGCTGGCGAACCAAAGAAATCTGGGGTCGGCTCCCGACCTAATATTTCAATAGGGACATCCAAGAAATGAAATCCAAAGTTCGGCGGATTGGCTAATGAAACAAAATTGAAAACTGGTAAGATTATAGTTCCTTGTTGCTTCAGATGTTGATGAATACTAGTATTTTCAATAAAAAGCGAAGTATAAATTAACACTAGCAGCCATTTTTTGTCCATAAGGAGACTAAAAAATATGACCACAAGTTACGAAACAATGTATATCCTGCGTCCTGACTTGGGAGACGAACAGGTAGAGCAAGCAATTGGCAAATATCAGAATTTGCTGCGCGAACAAGGCGCTGAGGATATCCAAATTCAAAATCGTGGTAAGCGTCGTCTGGCTTATGAAATCAAAAGACACCGCGATGGGATCTACATCCAATTAAATTACACTGCACCTGCAACAGCGATCGCCCCCTTTGAACGCGCCATGCGTTTGAGTGAAGACGTGATTCGCTATCTGACCATTAAACAGGAACTCGAAGAAGCGAAAACTGCCAAAGTGGCTGCAAATGCAACTGCATAGAAAATAGGGCACAGGGCATACTAAGAAGACAAGGGGAAAGGGAAAGGGGTAAAGGGAAAAGGGGAAAGACTAAATTTATTCCTTTTCCCTTTCCCCTTTAACCTTTTCCCCTACCCAATAGCCCATGCCTAATGCCTAACCACCAATCCCCTACTCAGAAGACAAGGGGAAAGGGAAAGGGGTAAGGGGAAAAAGGGAAAGATTAAATTTATTCCTTTTCCCTTTCCCCTTTAACCTTTTCCCCTGCCCCATGCCCAATACCCAACCATCAATCCCCTTCAATAAAATTTTGTTTTTTTATTTACCAGTAACTTGGTTGGTAATGCTAAATTAACAAATACTTGCCAAAGGTAGTACTCCCGCAGTTATACCTAAGACTGGACAAGATTCTGAATGGGAGCGGTAAGCTACTGTGAGTCAATCTAATACGTCAAACATCCAAGTTCTCTCTACGGAAGTATCGCAACTACGCCAAGAGTTGCAACTCCGCGACCAATTAGTGCAACAGCTATCTCAAGAACTCTTCCGGCTGGTAAAGGGTAATACTAATTTTATGCCCCAACAGCCGGAGGTTGAGCGTGATAACACGCAGTTACAAGCTTTGCAAGAACAACTCCAAGCTGTGGAACAGCAAGTGGCATTTTACCAAGATCAAATTACGGCTCGTGACTCCGAAATTTATCAATTGCGACAGTCAGTCCAAGAACTAACAGATCGCACTCGGATGTTGGAGCAAGTTGTACAAGAACTCCCTCAAATTTACCGCCGGAAATTTGAGGAGCGTATGACACCAGTTAGAGAAAAAGTGGCAATGCTACAACGAGAAAACCGCCAACTCCAGGCGGAACTGCAAAGTGTAAGTTATCGTTTAGCAATCAAAACCCGTAATGCTAGTCACAGCGGTATTGATTTGCCAAACTTTCCTCGTCCCGCAGGCGAACAAAATCAAATTTCAACTCCCCAGAATGCCTAAAAGAGGATTTTTGAAAACTAGTAGCTGAATGTGTCAAAAACTTTTCTTTAAAATTCATCCTACTTTCCTCCTTCAAAAGGAGGAACAGCAGGATTTTAGATTCGCCTACTGCCCTTTTCTAGGCTAGTTTGGGCGAATGTTCGCAGAAGGTATACCAGTTTTCAAACATCATCTGAGAGTAGTCTAAAAACTTTGGTTGCAAGAAACTGGGGAGTCCAGGAAACAATTGCATCTGTTGTGACCGATTTTGCTGATTTTCGGTACTACATCAACAGCCAGGAAACTATGAGTTTTCCTCAACATTGTTTTCTAGAAAAGATAGAACATTAGCCTGCTAGCACCAGACTTTTTTCTTTGACGATGTGAGGATGCACAAAAAGTTTAAATAAATGCAAAATTGCTTGACTCCGCCATCCTTCTTCAGTTAGATTTATATATCAGCCTGCTAGCACCAGACTGTCATTCTTTGTGGTACTAAAGATATCTTCATAGGTGTCAAATATCTCAAACACTGTATCTAACTGTGTAAGTTCCAAAATTAATCTCACAGGGGTTTGTACGTTGCATAGAACTAAACGGCAGCCTCTTTGACGTGCGGCTTTTAACCCTTTGACTAGAGGAACTAAACCAGAACTATCCATAAAGTTAACTTCTGCCAAATCGATAACCCAGAGTTGATTAGGTTGGGGCACAATTCCAGCCATTTGTTCGCTCAAAGCCATGCCACCTTGCAAATCAATACTTGCTTGGGGTTTGAATAAAATAACTTGAAGTTCTTTCGTGAGAGTCATGAATTTAACAGGGTAGTTGGAACACTTGAAAAAAAAAAACGAAAAAAGACATAAATACATTTCCTCTTTCAACAGCAAAATTACTGTTTTACCCAGATACCCAGGTAATTCCAGCTGTGAAGTTGACAGAGTTTTTTTCAGTATTCATGTCGTATAATTTGTAATAACTTTTCCCAATATAGGCATAAGCGCCTAACAAATTCGGTATCAACCGTATCTTTTACGAAATTTTCATAATTTCACCAGAGATTTATAAATTTTTTATAAATTATTTTCGCTGTTGTTACGAAATTATGGGTTTGTGGTAGCGATCGCTAAAAATCCTATAATTATTAGATAAAAATTAATAATAACCATAGACTATAATATATGGATTCTTGAGTCCAAAATGAGCCTACAAATCTGTGTAGTAGTTTGATTGACACCCCAGCTAAAAACAAGCAAAGATATAGTAAAAGTAAAAATTTGTAAACACGGCGGTGCGGGATGTCTTTAGAGCTGATTTCACTAGAAAACATCCAGGAAGTCGCTCATAATTACGGCTATTGGGCAATTTTTTTGGGAATTTTGCTAGAAAATTTAGGCATTCCTGTTCCTGGCGAAACCGTGACCCTAGTGGGCGGATTTTTGGCTGGTAGCGACGAACTAAATTTCTGGCTGGTTCTCGGTGACGCAATCATGGGTGCTGTAATTGGCGGAGTTTGTGGCTACTGGGTGGGTAGACTTAGCGGCTGGGCTTTTTTGGTAAAAGTCGGTAGCATCTTTCGGATTTCGGAAGTGCGATTGCTGAATATTAAAGAGCAATTTAGTCAAAATAGTGCAAAAGCGGTATTTGTTGGACGTTTTTTAGCATTATTGCGAGTTTTTGCCGCACCACTAGCTGGTGTAGCGGAAATGCCCTTCAGAAAATTCTTTGTATACAATTTTTTAGGAGCATTTGCTTGGGCTAGCTTGATGGTGACATTAGCTTTCTTTGCTGGCAAAATTATCTCCCTAGAGCAATTGGTTGCTTGGGTCAGTAAATTCGCCATCGTAGCATTACTGATTCTGGCTGGTTTAATCTTTGTGCCAGTATGGTTGGAGTCTCGTCAAGTTAAGGAACTTGGGAGTGAGGAGTGAGGAGTTAGGAGTTAGGAGTGAGGAGTTGGGAGTGAGGAGTGAGGAGTTAGGAGTGAGGAGTTAGGAGTGAGGAGTGAAGAGTCAGGAGTAGAGTAAAAAGTTATTTCTTTTAACTTTCTTTCTTGTATTTTGCATTTTTAACTCCCAACTCCCAATTCCTAATTCTTAACTCCAAACTCCAAACTCCAAACTCCAAACTTTTAACTCCAAACTCCAAACTTTTAACTCCAAACTCCAAACTCCCAACTCTTAACTCCAAACTCCAAACTCCCAACTCTTAACTCCAAACTCCAAACTCCCAACTCTTAACTCCAAACTCCAAACTCCCAACTCTTAACTCCAAA
>Ga0314817_100014_pt1 | contig 19379 bp, 17 predicted proteins | sample MICome_8_FD_202352 | JGI IMG/M metagenome (GOLD analysis project Ga0314817, IMG submission 202352) | Metatranscriptome of soil surface biofilm microbial communities from soil inoculated with nitrogen-fixing consortium DG1, State College... ...
ATTTTTAAAAATTTACTACTGTTCACAATGAACAGTCAACAGTCAACTACCATGTACTGTTGTTTATTTTTTGGAGTTTCTTTACCTTCTATAAAACAACAAAGGGCGAGAAATTAAACTCACCCTTTGATCTCGTTTATTCACTCATCACAGAAGTACAAGCTTGAGCTTCCTGCCACAGTTTGTGTAAAAAGAACTCGGCGCGATCGCTCATTGTGGTGACAAACACACCCACAGCATCCTCAGAACCATCTGATAGCCAAGAACCCCGCAAGGTGACTTCCACATATTCGGAATCGCACACAGACAAAGCAATAATTTCTCTGTCATCTCTTTTTACCTCAGCCTTCAGTGCTTCTACTCCCCGTAAATCAACAGGAAGCAAAAAGGAAGCTGTACTGGGTTCAACGGCCAGAGTTTGCCCGACTCGCAGAGCCAAAATCACTCGTTGCGCCACCCATTCCTCTAGCGACTGAGTGAGAAATTCTAAATAAAAGCTGCTTTCAGTGTAAGTTAATTTCAGCATTCCTTATGCTCTCCTGTTATTCCAGGTTTGCTTGCACATTTATCCAAAACTCTTCAGTCTGTACATTGCGGTATCAGATAATCTGGCGTTAAATGTTTGCTGCTACCGCAATCTTGGTAAATACAATCCCCTGGTGGTAAGACTTTTCGCCAATTAATTACTGAAAGTTTCCACATCTGCTCCCAATTTGAGTCAGTGAATTTGCCATTCACTTTCCGTGGTAAAACTCAGTAATAGAGTCTTTTTTGTTACTCATAAAACAATCGCCCGCTTGATATTGCTCCCACATAGTGGTAAATAATTCTGATAAAACATCACCACGGATTGCTCTAACAGTTGCCTTGCAGTCGTCACAGCTTCACTCCTTATAAAAAACCCCCGCTTCTTCTTTACCTGAAGCGGGGGTTGGAAATTGACCGAAAATTTTTCTGGTCTTATATCGGTACAGTATTCCTTCGCCTGTACCCCCCGCTTTCTTTATCTAGTTGTGGTTTTGCTATCTGCCAACTAATGCCTAAATATCTAAACTCATCTTTACCCTCTGTGATTTGCCCATGATTTCGGCTAATACCGCCCATAAATAAATACTCCACTCCCACAGCAGCTGATTCCCAATCGGCTCGGCAATTGGTAGCGCATAAGGAAGTAGAGATGGGGTAAATGGATTTCACAGAAAATTTCACCTATTGAACATTCCTTTAAACATACTACACTTGTATTACTATCCTGTCTATACCTTTAAGGAGAAAAAGTCATGCATACAATCGCTCGCACCCCAACCACCGATATGGAAGTTACCAGCATCCGCCTAGAACGCGAACTCAAAGATAAACTCAAAGAAATCGCAGGAAATCAGGGATATCAAGCTTTGATCCGAGATATTCTTTGGAATTATGTCCAGCAAAAATCAGGTGAATGGAAGCCGCGATTTTCCAAAGCCGATATTCGAGCTAGCATAGCTGCCACAGCGCAGCAAGAAGAACGCTGTGTACTCACAGGTCAACTCATACAACCCCAACAGCCAATGTTGCTAGGACTGACGAGGAATGGCGATATGGTTCCTCTGAGTGTCGAAAGTCTGGCTGGATAGTTTCATATCCAAAGGAATGCAGCCCGATTGTTTTAATCAAAATAACCGAGCTGCATTCAAAATTTAGCTTGATTTTCTCTGCTGGTTAAATATATTTTTAAAACTTATAGTTTATTTATTTACGTTTATTTATAGTTATAATTGTGAAGTTGGTAACGGATAACCGCCAATGTTAACAACTTCTTGCCAATAACCAAACTCAAAGGCTACACCCGCCTGATATACACAGAGAATTTCCTAGAAAGCCGACGCGATCGTTCTCAAAAAAAGGGACTTGCAAGTAAAAAAAATATTCCATTGCTACTGTAGACTCTTGAGCAAGAACAGGGTGTACAGTCAAAAAATAATCCTGTTTTTGGTACACTCCACCCAAAAACAGCGTGTAGGAAGTGGTTGAGTAGGTGTACGGAGAATTGATTTTCCCCAGACCCTTCCTCTTGAGGGTTCGCAGTCAACAGCCTATGGTTTACGACCTGAAGCTATTGTTTATTTTTTGGAGTTCCCAAAGAAGTCTAGCGATCGCTGTTAAATGTTTTCAAATGCGATCGTTGAATATCTCATCTTATGAGAAGCTCTTTGCATCTAGTGGTCTACCAACCCAAAAATGCTGCGTGAGGGCTGGGCAAAGGGGAAGGGCTAAACGGTAAGGGATTTAAAACCTTTCCCCTTTACCCTTTCCCCTTTCCCCCCCTAAGTCACCAAAGCGAAGTCCTAATCTTTTATCTTTCTATTTTTGATACCTTCAGCTTTTTTGTATCTTTTTGAGACTAAAACTAGATTCAAGAACAGCTTGTAAATGTACTAAAATTTGAATAATTTTTACTAAAAAAATAAATCTTATTAAGTAATATTACGGACAAAACTACTGGGACTTGGGGTTTGATTCTAGAGTAATTACGGTTTATGTATACTTACAGACAGGATATTCTAAGTCAAAGTTAGTTAATCATATCAATATAAAGAAACGAAAAATAATCTGGCTAAGGGATTTTAGCATATCTTAACTATCTAAGTATTCATGTAGCAATTTGCTTAATATATTTGGAAACTTGGCCATCTGACATAGAAAAGGGCTATAACAGGTGAGAGAAAGTATTCATACAAAATTTGTCAATTATCAGGGTGTAGCAACACAACTAACGGTGAAGAATATGCCAAAAGGTTGGGTGCAAAAACAATGGATTTTTTATCCAAAGGCGTGCCAAGAATGAAAAAGCCTTTATCGTCGCCGCCACATTACTTGAATGACGTAGATCGACTACAACCTTACCAAGTCAAGCTGATGCAGCATCAGGAAGAACCAGCCCGCCAGTTGGTACACAGGATTAACCAAATCATTGCTAATAGCTCGGCAACGACATTGATGCTGCAAGAGATTGCCCGATTGCTAGGAGTTACTTTTCAAGTAGATTGCTGCTGCTTGGTTTCAGTAACAGGTGAGATCTCCGACGAACCAACTGCTACTAATTGGTGTGCTGACGATTATTTAGGGTTACCACACCCAGAAGAGATATTTTCGATGGAACAGTTGCTAATGCACTCCCCAGTGCTGCAATGTGCTGCTGAACCATTGACTATTGAAGACATTTCTATCATTCAGAATAGTCTGGTAATTGGATGTCAATATCTGCCATTGCCGATAAAAGCAGTTTTAGCAATTCCTACTCGGCTTGCTGGCAATAACAATGGAGTGATTTGCCTGATAAAATTCCAACCTTATGATTGGAGTGAATCAGAAAAACAACTGCTCAAAGAAGTAGAATCATCTTGCGCGATCGCTTTTTCTCGACTCGCACAAGCCCAGCTAATTGCTAGTCAACAACAGGATTTGCAAAAAACCTATCAACATCAAAACTTGATCAAGCAATTAACCATATTAAGCCGCAGTAACTTGGAGCTTAATCAAATGTTCCAAGTAGTTATTGCCTCTACTGCTGAATCTCTACAGGCAGATCGGGGTTTACTGATTCTCTTGAAATATACAGATCCACTATTTAGGACTCAAGCGAAGAAACAAATTCCCAAAGCCAAAGCTACGGTAGTTGGTGAATGGACAAAGAAGACACAAAATTCTCGCACCAGCAAACTAGAGATTTTAAATCAGTCTTTTTCGCTTTCCGAGTGTGGTTTATGCCAGCGTGCCTTTATAGATTCTGGAAAACCAGTAATTTTCGACGATCTTACAGCCCAAAACGATATCTCCTGTGCTGTTCCATTATTTGCACTAGAGGAATTGCCTGCGGTACTGTTAATGCCATTAGAAAGTCAAGGTAAGATTTTAGGCTTTTTAGTCTTACAGCAATCTTTCCCTCGTAGTTGGCAACCAGCAGAATTAAATCTTGTGGAAATGGTTTGCGCTCAAGTGAGTAATGCCATCATTCAGTCACAGACATTGCGTCAAGTGCAAACTTTGGTCGATGAGCGAACAGCAAAACTACAGAGCAGTCTGGAACTTCAAGCAAAATTGCATGAAAGAACCAGGCAATATGTTGAGCAGTTGCGGCAGTTGAACGAACTCAAAGATGAATTTTTGAGTAATATGAGCGATCGCTTACGCTACCCCTTGACAAACATGTTGATGTCAATTCGCAACCTACGTTTGCCAGGAATAGCACCAGAGCGCCAGCTGAGATATTTGGATATTCTAGAGCAGGAATGTACAAAAGAAATTAACTTAATTAATGACTTGTTGACACTCCAGAAGCTAGAGTCACCTCACGAAGCTCCGCAATTAGAATCTATAGATTTAAATACTAGAATTGAGCATATAGCAGCATCTTTTGAGAAAAAACTTGCCGAGAAGGGATTAAACATTTCCATAGAGTTACCACAAGAGTCCCTCAGACTGCAAACTGAACTGGAAAGTTTTGACCGTATTCTCCAAGAATTACTCACCAATGCCTGTAAATACTCAGAACACGATACCATAGTTCGCCTACACGCCTTTCATCAAGTCGATGAACAAATAGATCGAGTTATCATAAAAGTGACGAACATCGGACGTGCCATTTCTGAAGAAGAAGCGACCTACATCTTTGACAAGTTCCGTCGCGGTAAAGGGCGCTGGACTCCAGGAACCGGCTTGGGACTTGCTTTAGTCAAGTCTTTAGTGCAGCATCTCAATGGGGCGATCGCAGTTGAAAGTCTACCAATACCAGATTCTCAACAGAGCGAAATTTGCTTCACCCTGACTCTGCCTCAATTTTCTGACGAAAGCAAACCATAATTCGGAAAGTGACTCAAGAATACAACACAACAGAGAACCTTGATTTTCAGCGTTCCACTGATGACACCAACTTAGAAGCTGATTTGCCTGCTGATGCACTTGCCCTATTGGCTAAAGTCGAAGTTCAAATAGAAAAACTAGCACAGCGGCAACGGCAAATCAGTGCTAAAATCCAAATCCCTCAGCCAGTGGAACAAATTTGGAAGGTTCTGACCGATTATGAAGCCTTGGCTGACTTCATTCCCAACCTTGCCAAAAGTCGTCTTATCGAGCATCCTGACGGTGGTATTCGACTCGAACAGATAGGCTCCCAGCGCTTACTAAATTTCAACTTTTGTGCGCGGGTAGTTCTGGATCTCGAAGAATACTTCCCGAAAGAAATTAATTTCCGCATGGTAGAAGGAGATTTTAAAGGCTTCTCTGGTACTTGGTGCTTAGAGCCTTATTCCCTTGGAGAGCAGATAGGAACCAATCTTTGCTATACAATTCAAGTTTGGCCTAAGCTCACTATGCCAGTGTCAATTATTGAAAACCGCTTGAGTAAGGATTTGCGGTTCAATCTGCTAGCTATTTACCAACGTGTAGAAGAACTAGCCAGTGAAAAAAGCTGATGTTTGGTAAACTATCATTCAGAGTTAGTGCTGAGTGATAGTTATTACTAACAACTCCTCTTCATCAGAATTTCGGCTTTTCGCTTTTTAGTACCCCCAGGGGAATTCGAATCCCCGTTACCTCCGTGAAAGGGAGGTGTCCTAGGCCTCTAGACGATGGGGGCATCGGACTCAGACCTTTTATAAATTAACGAATTTTCTCAAGGATGTCAATAGCTTTTGCCAAAAAAAGTTGGTGGCGGCTAAACTGGGTGGAGGCGAAAGTTTGAAAAGGATACACAGATATGGATACACAAAAAAAAGTCCGTAGATGCTTGTCCGGGTTGGGGCAGAGTTACTCAACCTCCAGGGCTGCCAATTTTAGTAGATGCCTAAATAGAAAAAACGCAAAATTCGCCAAAGGAGAAAGGGTATGATGTTGTACCCTGTAGAGTTAATACCTACAGTTTTTTTACAAAAGATTTTGAAATAAATGGCTCAAAATCTACAACATGGAAGCATCTTTTGAAATCACTCTCCAGATGGCGATCGCTGTGCTAGCAGGTATTAGCGCCCAAGTCTTGGCTGCATACCTCCGAGTACCCAGCATCGTCTTGTTATTGCTGTTGGGCATTTTATTTGGCTCTGATGGTCTAGGACTGTTACACCCCAATCTGTTAGGCACTGGACTGGAAGTTATTGTTGCCCTAGCAACGGCAATTATTTTGTTTGAAGGTGGGCTGAATTTAGATCTGCGAGAATTAGGCAGAGTTTCAGTTAGCCTACAATTGCTCGTCACTCTTGGAACCTTAATCACACTGCTTGGTGGCAGTATGGCTGCCCACTGGCTGGGTGAATTTCCTTGGAACATAGCTTTTCTCTATGCTTCCATAGTCGTGGTTACAGGCCCGACTGTCGTTGGCCCCTTACTCAAACAAATCAATGTAGACCGACAGGTAGCCACACTTTTAGAAGGCGAAGGAGTTTTAATTGACCCTGTAGGAGCGATCCTGGCTTTCGTCGTCTTGGATACGATTTTGAACGGTGATGCTCAGCCAATTAATGCCATCGTTGGTTTGCTGATGCGGTTGGGTGTTGGTGCGGCAATTGGTGGCGCTGGTGGTTATTTGATGAGTTTAATTTTCAAACGTGCCAGTTTTTTGTCATTCGAGCTGAAAAACCTAGTGGTGCTGGCAATACTTTGGAGTTTGTTTACCTTATCGCAAATGATCCGCAGTGAATCGGGAGTAATGACGACAGTAGTCGCCGGAGCGGTGTTTGCTAACTCCTCAGTTCCAGAAGAACGTCTGTTAAAAAGCTTTAAGGGTCAGCTGACAATTCTCAGCGTTTCCGTACTATTCATCCTATTAGCTGCTGACCTATCCATCGCCAGTGTGTTTGCTTTAGGCTGGGGTAGTTTACTCACTGTTTTGGTACTAATGTTCGTTGTTCGCCCAATTAATATCCTGTTCTGTACCTGGAACAGTGACCTCAACTGGCGGCAGAAATTGTTTTTGAGTTGGGTTGCTCCTAGAGGAATTGTTTCCGCGTCTGTTGCTTCTCTATTTGCAATTTTGTTAACACAACGGGGAATCAATGGCGGTGACTCCATCAAAGCTTTGGTATTCTTAACAATTATCATGACTGTTGTCTGCCAAGGACTAACGGCTGGCTGGGTTGCTAGATTTCTACAAATAACCTCCAAAGATGCAACTGGGGCTGTAATTGTGGGTTGTAATCCCTTGAGTCTTTTGATTGCTCGGTTCTTTCAAGAACGGGGAGAAAACGTAGTCATGATTGACACTGACCCCCAATGTCTCCTGCAAGCCGAAGCCCAAAATCTCCGAGTAATTGCTAGTAGTGCCTTGGATGGAGCGGTTTTGGAAGAAGCCGGACTTGCTTCTATGGGTACTTTTTTGGCGATGACAAGTAATGGTGAGGTCAATTTTGTTTTGGCTCAACGAGCAGCTGAAGAGTTTAATCCGCCACGAGTGTTAGCAGTTTTTCCCCGTGACCCCCAAGCTAGTAACTCACCCAATAACAAAGTTAATCAAGCTTTTATGCCAGATTTAGCCATTAAGACTTGGAATGAATATCTCAATGATGGGCGAGTCAAGCTGGGGACAACGACCCTCAATGAGTCCGAGTTTTCCACTCAATACGATCGCATCCAAGAGAAAATTCGCACTGGCGTATTAATTCCGCTATTGTTAGAACGAAAAGAGCGCTTACAAGTAATGCCAGCTAATCAAGAGTGGGAAGTTGGCGATCGCATTATCTACCTATTGCATGACCCAAGACCCAGCCTTTTAAAACGCTTATCCGGTGCCACCCAATCTACTCCCCTACCTCTAGAAAAGTTACCAGAAGTTGAAGACCTACCCTTAGCGCCTTTATCTCAGCTTTCCACTACTGAGAGTGCTGGGAGATGAGGGAGCAGGGGAAGAATAAAACTCCTGACTCTTAACTCTTAACTCCTAACTTCTTTGCGGCTCAGCACTCTGTTGCCATTCTTGCCAAACTAAAGCAGATAAATGCAGTATGGCTAGAATCAGTGTCGTTGTAGCAATCAGATAAGTGTGTATTGTGTAAAGATGCTCAACAGTAACTGTACTGATGGCTCCACCACCTATGAGGATGTCGCGCAGTTGCCCACCAATTAAAGGAATGGCTTCGATGGTTCTTAACTCAATACTAAAACGCCAGTAGCCTTCTTGAGTCCAGTCCAGAATCATAGCCGTCCAATTTAGTCCGATGGCACTAAGGGTAAATAAAATTCCACTAATCCAAGCAGTCAGCCAACTTTTATTAAATTGCCGACTTAAAAACATAACTACGATTTGAATTAAGGCAATGGCAATCAGGCCGTTACCAGCAAGCTCGTGGGATCTCCAAAATAACCAACCGTATGGCACTTGTGTATTAATTGTCTTTAATGAGTTATAAGCGCCGCCGGCTGTCGGCTGGTAGTAAAAAGAAAGTAAAACTCCGCTAGAAATGTAAATTAGGCACAAAGTCAGAATTACAACTGATAATATCGTCGCTACTCGTCGCAGAATTCTATCGAACTGGGTGCTTTGCATGGCTCACCCCTCCTGTTCTTAAGTAGGTATTTATTCTTATAAAACTATTTTAGCTAATAAATTTTAATGAATTTTGCTTTTCTTATATAAAAATAAAGTTTTTTAAATCAAATATTCCACCCAAGCTTTTAAGGGTTCTGGTGAGCCGTACCAAATCCCAGGACTTCGGGGGGAATGGTTGACTCCTTCAATCACCAGATTTTCTGCGCCTTTCAAGTGAGCTGCTTCAATGGGGGTGATTCCGTCACCCCAAGTGTTACCTTGGCCACAGGTTAATTTGTAACTACTGTAAGCAAACCAGCTACCACGCCGCCTTGCCCCAAAAATAGTTTTGCCTGCCACGCAAACGTAACGAACATTTTTGTAAAAAGCTCCGGGATAGTTATTAGTAACAAAATCGAGATTGGAACGCGTCCAGCGTTCTTGGCTAATGTGGGGTGTACCCAAGGTAATGAGAGTTGCAACCAAGGGATGAGCTTGCCAAAGAGATGTTTTGACACCACTGCGTGGGAAATAGGGTTTTTCTCCCATATAAATGCGCGATATCCAACCCCCGGCTGAATGACCAATTAAATTGATTTGAGTAGCGTTATGTTGCTGCAATATCTGTTTAACAGTGTCATCAAGTTGTTGCAAAATCGGCGTTACAGGTCTGCCGCCAATGGTGGGTAGCCAGTCACGGCGTCGTAGTGGTACTGTGACTGTGGGAAAATTTAACTGCTGTAAAGATTGTTCTAGTTGCCGATAAGCGATGGCATTTTCTAGATAGCCTGGAACAATAACTGTTGGTAACGGCATTTAAAATTTTGGGTGCAAAGATTTAAAGTTTTGAATTTTTTAACAAATCAATAATTAGAAGACTGTTGACCGTTGACGGTTCACAGTTAACACTCAACCACCATCTGCTGGTGTTTATTTGAGTTCCCTTATAGTATTTAACTCACTCTCAGAAGCTGAAAATACGTGTGTATGGGTTTTAAGACTAAATTGTCAAGAAAATAGTACACTTCACAACAGTTTTAGACTCGGCTGATGTGGTAAGATTGTCACAAGTGACGTATTATATATCATTTTAACGTGCCATTTTTTACGTAATCTTTGTAAAAAAAAGAGGCAGTAGAAAAGACAAAAAAATAGATCGAATGTTCCGATCTAGTCGAAATTATCTGAGATATGACATTGATAAATATCCGAAATATTTAGTTTTAATGGTGCGCTTTATAACAATAAAAAGTCAAAAGTAGTGATTGCATAACACATTTTTTTAGCAAGCTGAATTTAACAAATATGATAGAGCATCATTAAGAAATTCAAAAGTTGAGAAAATGGTAATCTTAGCGTCTGGATTGCCACGATGGGAAGTTATTATTTCCTTAGAGGGACGCATCTGTTGGAATATATTGCAAGATAGTCACCAAAGAGCAAATTTTTAGCCAACTGCAACTGAGTCGAGTGAACGGTAACAGCCATGTCTTATGTCTCCCTGCTGAAAAATATACCAGAAATTATTACCCAGCCAATTGGGATAGCAGCTTTAGCTTCTGTTGGCATCCACGGTGCGATCGCCATGATCGTACCATTGATGCCCATAGACTCTAACAAGCCCAAGGAAACGGCATCATCAAAAACAGTCGGACTTTTGGAATTGAGTCAAGCCGACCAAAGCCGTTTGCCCCAAAGCACACCCCAACCGCAGGTAGGTTTACAACAATTATCGCCAATAGCCCCACTTTCGACACCGAATTTTAACGCCCAGAGTGTATTACCTCCATTGGCACCACCAGCCACAAGTCAGTTAGTGCTGCCTCCCCTACCTCCATCAGCTAATAGCTATCGGGTTTCCTCTGTGCCTACAAGACAGTCTCTCAGGAGGATTCCCAATTATAATTTTGGGTTTGACGCTTCTAAATTTGACAGTTCTAGATACAATAGCACCCCGAAATTTTCGCCATCAGTTCCTTCAGTTCCTCCAGCTTCTTCTTTGAGTGAAAGCGATCGCAAATACGAGACACCCCAACCGCTGGCTGTCAATCGCTTGCCACAATTACAGTCACAGAACATACCTGATGACATTCTCCAAAGTGCCCAATCTCAGAACCTTTCAGATATTCCCCCCGTCACAACACCACAAGGAAATCCAACCCCACAAATGACGCAACCAACTAACGATGCGTCTAAAATCTCTCAAAACTTACTGGTAAATTCAATAAAACAAAGTCGAGCAAATAGCAATACTTTAATGGGAACTAGGGGAATAACATCCCAAGCAAGCGATTTATCCCCTAAAGGAACTCAACAGACAATCGCACAACTGGATTCTTATGCTGCTCTTAAAAAAGAAGTGGAAAAAGAATACCCCAATGCAGAACAAAAACCAGTAATTCGACAAACAGTAGCTACAGATAAGCCAAATGTAGAAGGAACTGTTTTAGGAGTATTAGTGGTAGATCCTGATGGCAAGGTCTTAGATATCAAGTTTCAAGACAAGTTACTTGCCCCAGAATTGCGAACAAAAGCCAGGGAATACTTTAACAAACAATCCCCCAAGGGAGATAAAAAGATTAGTTCTTACCCATTTAACCTAGTTTTCCAAAACAACGGTAGCAACACAATTGGGACGACTCAAGACCAAAAGCCATTTCCGTTAGCACCAGCAGGCAATAACAATCAGCTAACGCCATTACCAGGGGCTACTTCTAAACCGTCTTCCGAAGCCCCAATTAAAACTAATCAGTCTGCGCCTTTACCCGCACGTACTCTCAAACCCTTAGTTGTGCCAGCATCAACAGATGCTGCAAAGCCATCATCACAAGTGGAAATCAAAAATAATCAGCCTGCTTCCTTACGGACAAATACCCTCAAACCATTAGTTCTACCAAGAGTCAATACCAATCAAACCCAGCCTTTACCAGCAGTTACTTCTAAACCATCATCGCAACTGCCGATCAAAAATAACCAGGTTACCCCTTCACCAGCAGCTAGTAGTTCTTCTGAATCGCTATTAACGCCGAGAGTGAATCAAAATCAGGCAACACCAACTCCTGAATCCGAGCAAGAATTACTACAACAGTTGCGCCAACTGAAGCAAAACAGACAAAAGTCTACTCCAGAAAAATAGCCCAATTGAGATCGGATTCCAGCAGGGGTGACGTACAGTTAATCTCAGGGGCGTAAGTTATGCGCCCCTAGCGGTGTACTGTGTATATCAAATCCGTTCAGAGGCAACTCTTAATCCCACCCTTCAAAGGGTGGGATTGAAACAAAGACGCTATTTAAAACAAAGACTTTTCATTCAGTAAAAAGTCCCTTGGTATGCTTACCAGCCTTGTTCGGCATTTTGAAAAACGTAAGCTGCTACCTGTAAAATTTCCTCATAACTTAACTTGTCTTTAAAGGCAGGCATGGCATTTTTGCCATTGTGCACTTGGTGGATAATCGCTTGAATTGAGTCGTTATCATAATTTTTTAAGTACTTTGACAATGCTTCTTTTTTCAAGGTTTTCTCTGCGATTAGGACGTTACCACCACCGATGTGGCAAGAAGCGCAGTTTGCCTCGAAAATTTTAGCACCATTGGATGTTTCGGCTGCTAGTGCTGGACTAATGAATGTTAGTTTGATTAAGGCGATCGCTAACAGCAAAATTAATGAAAGTATTCTCAAGAGAATTTCCTCGCAACAAGCCTCCACGAAGAGTATAAACGCGATCGATCTTCAGATTAAGTCCAATTCGATCAAAATTGGCGGTAATGAGTTCACCCTTCCGTTGCTACGCAGTTCTTAGCGTCTTCGGTAGGCAGATGACTTATTACCGCCATTATCCATTGTTTGGTCACTCTGGGAGTGTAGCGTGTTGCTTATAAGCTGATTTCACTCAGGGAAGCTGAAAAAATCATCTAGTACCAACGACGATGTTTCTAGCTATTGAACAGTAATCTTACCAACCATGCCAGCACCACGGTGAGGTTCGCAGTAGAAGGTATAATCACCAGTAGGTGCATCTGCGGGGAAGGTGGTTGTTACTTTTTGACCAGGGTTCATCAACTGTTTCTTATGAGACAGAGAAGCTGCTAATTCTTTGCTACCAGCTGGGTTTTTCGCAGAATCGAACACAACATTATGGGGAGGAACTTTATTGTTCACCCATTCAATTGTGTCACCTGGTTTGATTGTCAAATTTTTCGGTTCAAATGCCAGCATTCCTTTGTCACTACCAAGTTTGATCTTGTATGTTTCAGCCGCAGCGCTGGGAGTAAAAACAGCGAAGCTGCTAACAACTAAAAGGATTGTCAACACAGCCAGACTCAGGCGTCGCCAGCTTGCCGAAATAAATTTCATGACTCTCTCCTAAACAAACATTTTTTTTCCTTTCTCATTTTAAATAAAATTAACGCCAAATATGACAATATGTCGTAGATACAATTTTTTTTTAGAATGGGGAGTAAATTATAACGAAAAGCTGTGCAATCAGTAAAAGATACTAGACTGCAATACCCCACAAAGTCCTTATAAGCTAGTGCGGGCTAAAAAAGCATAACTGTGGTGGTTGTTGACAGTTGACAGGTTCATTTAGCGGGGCCAAAGACGTTTTTGTTAGCTTTGGTCAATGTGCAAGTTAAATGTAAAACACCCGAACAAGGTAGGTTTATGAAAGCAGGGGATTGGGCATTGAGGACTGGGGGCTGGGGAGCAGGGGAGCAGAGGAGAAGTTGTTGCAAGTCTTTCCCCTATGCCCCTCTGCTTGTAGAGCCTGTTTCCCGATACCCAATACCCAATCCCCAAGGCTCAGCACTAATGGGCTAACTTAAGGATTTAGTAGTAGATTTTGCCGCCGCCCCATTTAGTACCAACAACTTTGGGTTGTAGGAGAATATGACCAGCGATCGCTACTAGATCGTCATCCGTGAGATTTCGCATTTCTGTGAAAATATCTGCACTCTTAGTACTGGGATGTAGTTCGGAAATTTCCTCTTCTCCATCGTAAGTAGTGGGATTTTTCATGTAATCTACCAAACCTTCAATGTTATTCCGGTTTGGTGTTGCCAATGCTAGAGCTTCTGGTTCTAGTCCCACGTTTTGGTTAGTTTTGGTAACGCCGCCAACATGACATTGGGCACAAGCGTAAGCAAATAAGGCTTTGCCTTCTTTGACTTGTTTGAGGCTAAGTACAACGGTGTCGCCTTGTTCGTTTAATGGCACTGTCCGGGTAGCTTTGTCCAGCTCCAATGCTGACGCGCTACCGACAGTCAACCCAAAGGCGAGCAAAAAAGTAGCCACAACAACGCCAATTAGTCTTCTAAACATGTTTCCCCTTAAAGATTTTGACGCTCAACACAGCTAATAAAGCGATGCTCAATCTGCATATCCAAAGCCTGAGATAGCCTTTTAGGTGACTTCGGTACCACCCACCGAATGGCCGACCTTTCGGGCTGACTTCAGAAGATATTCGGAAAATAATTGCCTTTGCATCCTCTAACGCCAAACGGCTCTTTTGGTGTTTGTCGGCAATTAAGAGTTGGTTATCGAGAGAAAACAATTTTTCTACAGGAATGCTGTAGTCGGCTGCTATCTCTGCGATCGATAGGTTTGCAAAACCCATAATGCTTGTTAACTGGTAGATAGAGATTGAGTCGCTGTAATACCAATATCACGTTAGGAGTGCAATTTGTTGCCCAAAATACGGTTTTGGGGGTTGGGGCATTGGGTATGGGGCATTAATTATTAACCTTTCCCCCCAGTAAATGTGACGCTTTGGATAAAGTAGCGATTAAAAAAGGCGTAAATACCTAAAGCTGGTAGGGTAAACACCATTGAGGCTGCCATGATGTAGTTCCAATAGCTAATATATTGACCTTTGAAGGTATTTAGCCCCAAGGGCAAGGTAAACATTTCTGGGTCAAATAAAATAACTATGGGCAGTAAAAAATTATTCCAGCTTGCCATAAATACAAAAACTGCCTGGGCTGCTAGTGCGGGTTTTGCCAAGGGTAAGACGATATGGCGGAAAATTCCAAAGGTGTTTAAGCCATCAAGTTGACCGGCTTCTTCTAATTCTTTAGGAAAATTTACGAAAAACTGTCGCATCATAAAGATGAAGGTGGCGTTAACCATGCTAGGGACAATCATCCCTTGGTAGGAATTCAGCCAACCGATCGCTTTTAAAATCAAAAATGTGGGAATTAAAGTAATTTGCGCTGGTACTGCCAATACTGTCAAGATTAAGAAGAACCAAAAGCGTTTGCCTATAAAACGCAGTCTGGCTAAGGCGTAACCCGCCATTGAATTTAACAACAAGTTTAAAATGGTGACGCTGATGGCAATTACCACACTGTTAAACAGCCAACGCCAAAATAGTGGTTCTTGTAAAAAGATTTGTCTGTAGTTGTCGAGGGTGAAATGTTTGGGGAAAAAGTTGGGTTGGCCGCTGACAATTTCTGTTAGGGGTTTAAATGATGCTGAAAGTGCCCAGAGAAAGGGAATGAGGGTAATCAGGGCATAGAGTGTCAGCAAGATATATAACAAGATTTTGGGCAGGACTTTAACCCAGGACAAGCGAGAAATTCTAGTCAAATCTATTCGCCTCCAAAAAGTCGCCGCGCAATTACAGTCAAGGTAATGATGACTGCTGCTAACAAAAAGGCGATCGCTGCACCATATCCCATCTGTAAATTGCGAAACACAGCTTGGTAAACTAGTAGCACCACAGATAAAGTAGCGTTATTCGGCCCGCCAGTACCGCCAGAGAAAATGTAAGACTGGTCAAATAATTGAAAAGTGCCAATTATGCCCATCGCTACTACAAAGAAGGTTACAGGCTTGAGCAAAGGAATAGTAATGTAAATAAATTGCCGCCATTCATTTGCCCCATCGAGTTCTGCGGCTTCATACACTGTTTGGGGGATATCCTGCAAAGCCGCTAGGTAAATCACCATAAAAAACGGTGCAGTTGACCAAATGTTCATGAGCATAATCCCTTTGAGGGCTACTGCTGGGTCACCCAACCAGTTATAAGTAGGTAGCCCCACAAAAGCGAGAAAATCGTTTAGTAGCCCCTCAGTGTTATAAATCCACATGAATATCAGTGTTAGCACTGCTGAAGAAGTAACTGTGGGCAAAAAGTAGAGAATACGCCACCAATTTTTACCGCGAATTCCAGAATTAAGAGTCACCGCCAAAATTAAAGCTAGGATTGTTTGAGCTGGTACAACAATGGCTACATATTCAGCTGTGTTTCTCAAAGCAATCCAAATCCGTTGATCTTCAACTAATCGCCTGAAGTTACCCAAACCGATGAATTCATAATCAATACCGCCTAAAAGTTGGACTTTTTGCAGAGAAAGAAAAACAGCAAACAAAATAGGTAACACCACAAAAGTTCCTATAACCAAAATGGTGGGCATCATGAACATATACCCAGCCAAATCTTCTGTGATATTCCACCTGTAGTTTCGTTGTCTGTTGATTTCAAACACTATTAAACCTCCGTTTAATCTCTCATACGAGTACTCTGGCAACTCAACTTTGCTGGGTTTGGACTGGGAAAAGGGTAAAGGGTAAAGGGGAAAGGGGAAAGGGTAAAGCAGCAACTTAGTATCACTAACCAAGGTGCGGCGCTGTAAAAAAATTTTAGCTCGATTGAATGAATCTTGAAATTTGGAATGCGTAAACGTAGGCTTACTGGCACACATCGCTAGAAGACTGTTGATGCTTCACAGTCACCAGTCAACAGTCAACAGTCAACGCATTCACTAGAAGAATTTATTTTTTGGAGTTCACTTAGGGAACTATATATTTAGTTTCCTTGGGAATGCTAATTAAACCTACTCAAGCAATAGGATACAAAATGACGTATACAGCTTACTTACGTTCGATTAAAAACGAACTCCAAAGAACTGGGAAAAGCAAAAAAAGCTTGCGAGTTAAAACTATCATAGAACAGTTTGGCTACCAGCGTCGAAGCCATTCATTCGTAAATGATTTTAATACTGCTTTGAATGAACTGGGGCTTTGTGCAGACCCTGTATTAGATTTACACATTCCTTTAGATACAAAGATAGCTATTTCTATTAAAGATCTAAAAATAATCAAGCAAGTAACCGACTCTCAAACAATTTCAGCCAAATTGAGACAAAATATTTCAGTCAGGCATGATTTTTTTTACTACTTGTTTGATTTTGGTTCCGAACAAGAATACGAGCGATTCCAAGCATGTTTAGATTCTCATCAACCTGTGGGTATTTTTTTGATTCCACAAGTAGAAGATTTCTTTTGTGATATTGTTGTCAAAATTTTGAATTATGAATTAATTAGAAAATCTCAATATGGAGGATATAATAATATACCAAAAGCTGTCCATAGGAAAATTTCTACCAGTCTAGCCTTGGAAGATGACTGTGAAGACGAACAAGAAAATTCCATTGCTGATGCTCATATTTTTCAATTTTATCGCTCAACTATGAGTAGCATTATTTTGGGTAACACTGGTTTAGAATTACTTGATTCGGAAAAATTTGACGAACAGTTTGAACAGATATCGCTATATGCAAATAAATATAATTCTGAACAATTATTTATTGTATTTCATTGTCCATCACTTTTAGAAATTCAAGCACATCAGCAAGAAGATGCTTTGGGATATTTAGTACATAGAGTTGCCCAGAAAATTCCTTTTACTTTTACTCTCCGGTGTAAATACCCAAATGAAGCATCTATTGAATATCAAGAAGAAGTATATGCCCATTTTCGTCTACTAATGGAACTGCCATATTATCAAATCGAGGAAGATGATGCTTCTTTAGCAGATTACTTCCTAGAATTACAAAAAGCGCAAATTCAAGCTGAATCACAGCTGTTGTTGAAGATGAAAGCTGAACATTTTTATAGCCTCAAGTGGCAACAAGAAAGTAAAGAATATATTTATCTCAAGTATTTTGCTATTAAAAGTTTGCAAAATCTAGGATATGAATTATCTGATATTAGCTGTGAAGTAGAGTTGACTTCTAGAGATGAAGACACAGCCGATGAAGATGTATCTGATGAGGAAGAATACCAAAGTGAAATTATAGAAGTCTACGTTAAAAATCACATTATGGTTGAAATAGAAACTTTCAAATACCATGAATTTCAGGATAATAATCTCTTTTTAGATACCATGAAAAGAGTTTTAAGGAAATCAAAAGTCTGGCCGAATCAATTAGAAAGTGTTTGGTTGGTCATTCCAGGTTTTGAGATAGCACGCAACTATTATCAATTGAAAAAAGTTAAGGAAATACTAGAGTATAAATTTTCTGGATATTATGGCGATCGCTTCCAGGTAATCATCATGTCTCCTGATTATGAAAATCACCAATTAGTACCAGTATCTTTTGAGTCTATCGATTATCCATCTTTTGAATATGCAGCTAAAAAACTTAGCTTAGTACCAGCATATCCCATGACCAATCGTATCAAAGAATTGAAGCTTGATTTTAGCCAAGTCAAAGGACTAAATGAAGAAAAAGAAAAATTAACTAAACTTCTCAAACTGCAATCTAAAGGATACAAAGGTTCAATTGGTGGAATTCTTTTTTATGGTTTACCAGGATGCGGTAAAACTCTATTAGCAAATGCCTTTGCTAATGAATCTGGTAGATATTTCTTTAAATTCTCTCCTGCTGATATTGTCAGCGTTTGGATTGGTCAAAGTCAAAAAAATATTCGTGACATTTTTGCTCAGGCTAAGAAAAAATCTCCTTCGCTGTTATTCATTGATGAATTAGACAGCATCGGCTTTAATCGTAACGAAGATAACGCCCACACAGACCAAAAAGCAACCATTAACCAATTACTTATAGAACTAAATAACCTGCAAAATAGTGATGTAATCGTCATTGCAGCAACAAATTATTTAAGCGGTATTGATAGTGCTTTAAAACGTTCTGGACGCTTGGATTGGAAAATTCCTATTTTTCCACCGGATAGAGGAGAAAGAATAGATTTATTTAAACACTATTTATCAAAAATCGATTTGAATCAGCTAGTAAATTTTGAAATTTTAGCTGACAAAAGCGTAAGATTTACTTCATCTGATATTGAATTGGTTTGTCGGGAAATTAAAAATGCTATTCTTTTGGAAGAAATCAATTCAGCTTTGACAACTTCAGATGTGATTACTTACATCAATAATCTGCAAGATGGTGGGTTAAGTCTCAGTGAAGAACAAGTGCAGGGATTTTTGGAAGAGTGTAAAAGAATGAGTGTGAAGAATCCTAAATTGGAAACTTTGAAATTAGAATGGGGATTGGATTAATAATAAGATAATTAAAATTGCGATCGAACTCCAACAAATAAATTATCCAATCTTGTGAGGTGGGCATCTTGCCATAGGTGTCAAGTTAAGAAAAATAGAGTCTTGTCAAGTGGGTAAGACTCAATGGTTAAACTCAACACAAGGGTGTTGAGAATAGCTATGACAAAACCACGGAAAAAACAAGGAAATCCAGACTTTCGACATAGGGTAACTTGCCCAGGCCCAACAAGTGAAGAAATAGAATCACGGTTGATAGAGCTATTAACTCCAGGGATATTTGCCAATTTAAAAAATGTAAAAGACAAAGAGCGTAGCTTACGCCTACGCAAAACCCACAACTACAACTTATTTCTTGGTTAGTTGAGCATCAGCGTTCTATGGGCTTGGTTAAAGCTGTTCGCCAACGACACCGACGTAACGCCGCTAGGTCGCTTGACATCTGGGCTGAGGCTTTAACTTGACACCAATGGCATCTTGCCCGCCCCACAAGAAATTTTATTGCAACATGTAAGGCTTGACACGCTAGTAGGGAAGCAATCCCCACTGACGCTGGGATTACTTCACTATGGCTCGTAATG
>Ga0314817_100025_pt1 | contig 17013 bp, 14 predicted proteins | sample MICome_8_FD_202352 | JGI IMG/M metagenome (GOLD analysis project Ga0314817, IMG submission 202352) | Metatranscriptome of soil surface biofilm microbial communities from soil inoculated with nitrogen-fixing consortium DG1, State College... ...
AAATGATAAGTCTTCAACCGGATATGATATGAGTATACAAAGAGAAAATAAGCGCATTCAAATAAATTTAGATTTATCGCCAGAACTTTATGAGACAATAATTAATCTGGCACCAGAAATTGATGGAGATAATGCTGAGGTGCTGTTAAAAGCGCTCTCACTTCTAGAAGTTACAGTAGAAGCCAAACAAAAAGGTAAACATCTCTGGATTGTAGATGAAAACCAAAACCTAGAAACTGAAATTACAGATATAAAAGATTTATCAAAAATCATTACTTCCAAAGGTAACAAGCCATTGGTTTTATCAATAGGCAATTCACAATCACAAGAAGATATAGAACTTGAGCGCCACCTCAAAGAACTCAAGTTTAAACAAGAACTAAGAAAAGATTGGATTATATTTATTGTTAGAGATGTCGTATTTTTTTCTGCTGCTGTACTTTTTATTTTTGCTGTCAGTGGTTCTTCACTATTTATGCAAATTTATAGATAACTTTTGTACTCATATAAATAGAAAGACTAAATTAAACCTAACTCGAACTTGCCGGGTTTCCACTGCGCTCAACCCTCTTGGAATCAGCTTACCAAGCATTGAGCGTACCCTTCTCTTTGAGATGCTACGCGAACGGGAAGCAAGCTACGCGTAGCGTCTCCCCTTGGGAGAAGTCGAAATGCGTCTTCTAAATAATTGTGTCCAACTACTTATAATCTGAGTCAGTAAACTTGCGTAATTAATTTTACAGACGACGAAGCTAACTTGTTACAAGTAAACTCATTGTCATATCCAACTATTTAGATTATCTCATCAAAATAGTTGAAATTATCCTCTGCAAGTTTTATGGATTGAAGTTTATGACTATCGGAGTTTTCATATTTGCTGTGGCTTTAGTTGCCATTGTTGCTCTTATTCTCATTAATAGCTACAACGATTTAGTCAAGTATCGCAACCGCTACAAAAATGCTTACTCTCAAATCGATGTTCAATTACAGCGTCGCTATGATTTAATTCCTAATTTGGTGGAAACTGCCAAGGGATATATGAAACATGAGCGAGAAACTTTAGAAGCTGTAATTGCAGCTCGAAACTCTGCGATAAATGCTAATAGTCGTGCTGGACAAAATCCCGGCGATCCCCAAGCGATGCAGCAGTTGGGTAATGCAGAAGCAGCGCTGGCGGGTGCGTTAAGTCGCTTCATGGTACTTTCAGAATCTTATCCGGAATTGAAAGCCGATCGCTCTATGAGTCAGGTGATGGAAGAACTTTCTTCTACTGAAAACCGCATTGCTTTTGCTCGTCAAGCTTTTAATGATGCTGTGACACTTTACAACACCAAAAGTGAATCTTTCCCCAGCAACCTTGTGGCAAATACGTTTAATTTTACCCTTGCAGAGTTGCTAAAAGAAGCAAATCCAGAAGTGAGAAATGCTCCCCGCGTGTCTTTTTAGGTGTCTATGAATTTCTTTGAACATCAGGATCGGGCACGCCAAAATACACAAAAATTAATCGGGTTGTTTTCTCTATCCATCGCAGTGATGATTGTGGCAATTTATATTGCTACTTTATTTCTGTTTCGCATGGCTCCTCATATTTGGTGGCATTCAGGATTATTTCTGTGTGTGGCTGGGATTACAATCATTGCCATCGCTTTAGGAAGTCTCTATAAAATTGCTTATCTGCGTGAAGGCGGAAGCGTAATTGCCCAAGAGTTGGGGGGAAGGCTTTTACTACCAGAAACCGCCGACGAACAAGGAAAACAACTATTAAATATTGTCGAGGAAATGGCGATCGCTTCTGGTATTCCTGTGCCAGAAGTTTATCTCCTCGACAGAGAAACTAGCATTAATGCTTTTGCTGCGGGGTTTACCCCCACTGATGCCGTTATTGGAGTTACCCGTGGGAGTTTGCAACACTTGAACCGCGATGAACTGCAAGGAGTCATCGGCCATGAATTCAGTCACATTCTTAATGGAGATATGCGCCTGAATTTGCGTTTGGTGGGACTGCTACACGGAATTTTGTTTATCTATTTAACTGGGGAATTGTTGTTGCGGCTTCGTGCTGGTTCCCGCGAAGATAAGGGTTTGCCTTTGTGGGCCTTTGGTTTAGCACTCATGGCCATTGGTGGTATCGGCTTACTTTGCGGACGTTTGATTAAAGCCGCCGTTTCTCGCCAACGGGAATTTCTCGCCGATGCTTCCGCCGTACAGTTCACTCGCAACCCCAATGGACTGACTGGAGTGTTGGAAAAACTCCAAAAAATGGATTCCCGTTTGATTGCGCCTGGTAGAGAAGCCGCCAGTCACATGTTTTTTGGCAATGCCCTCAAGCCTTATCTTTGGGACAGTATGTTTTGTACCCACCCACCTCTGGCAGAACGCATCCGCCGCCTTGGAGGTGTAAACGTCAGCAATTTACCATCAATGCCATCTCGCCATCGCACGGGTTCCCAGGAATCTTTAGCAATGGGGTTTGCTGGTGGTAACGCCATGTCGCAACAAGTAGTCAATCAAGTGGGAACCGTTGCACCAGAGCATTTTGCCCACGCTCAAGCACTGTTGTCGCAGTTGCCAGAATCTTTGCGTTTGAGGGTGCGGCAGCAGGAAAGTGCAATGGGCATCGTTTTTGCGCTAGCTTTGAATACGGAAAATCTCGAAGTCCAAAAACGCCAAATTGACTGGTTACGCCAAGTGCAGCCCACAGAGTTGGTAGAAAAAACTCTGGAATTGAGTAGCGAAATTAGCCAGTTAGATCCCAGCATTCGCTTACCACTTGTAGATTTGACAGTACCCGCATTGCGCCAAAATTCCGCCAAGGAATGCCAAAGGCTTTGCAAATGCGTCCACGGTTTAGTGAAAGCTAGCGGCAATTTATCGTTGTGGGATTTTGTGTTGCAGTTAATACTATGGCATCGTCTCCAACCTTGTATCAATCCTACGTCAGCCATCACAGTAGAATTCACCACCATTGAACAAATTTGGTCAGATAGCATCTTAATATTATCGGCACTCGCACGCGTCGGACATAGCAAACCCGATGCCATAGCTTATGCGTTTCGTTCTGGAGTTTTTCGACTTCCCAAAGCCGGAGAACAAGAAAAACCAGATACACCTGTTTGTTGCAATTTTTCGGATCTCAAGAAAAGTATCGAACGTGTCCAACTTGCTAGTCCTAAACTCAAGCAAGCTATTATTGATGCCTGTGCCCACACGGTACTCGTAGATAATAAAGTTACTCCAAAAGAAGCAGATTTATTAAGAGCGATCGCCATGACCTTAGACTGTCCCATCCCGCCTTTTTTAAATCCTCAACGTGGCGTTTTCAAACAAAAATAATCTTCCCCAAAGGTGAGTTAAAGCACAATTAATTGATTTAATTATTACCAGCAAAGAGTATCAGATTGTACAACAAAATTCTGATTCCTAGACATGGTAGCCCAAGTATAGTTCAGGAGATAAACTGCTCCAAAAACCCCTATATTCAACGAAAACTAACGATTCGGCGATTTTTGCCCAGTCGTGACTTTTCAAAACACAGACTTTCGGTGTTGCCTGTTCGCTGCTACCAGTATTAATTTACTTAAAAAATTTGGACAAAATACCCGCTTGTTTAGCATTTTAGAAATTTGGTTGCTATAGTAGATCACAGCGCTTTTCAAGTAATTGAACTACACCACTCCCCATAACCCCTCTCAATCGTGGTCAAATACCTGAAAAATGCTGTAAATAACTATTCTTGCAAGGATTTGAAAGCTGTGCGGGATGATTTACAGGGCTTGGAAATTAGTCATAACGAACTGCAAAAGCTGACTAATTTACCTGTCAATGAAGAATTGTTAATTATTACAAATGTCTTGCTAAAATTTGGAAAAACATATATAGATAAAATTAAAGGTTCCGAAGGAGCAACTGTAATATTTATTGGGTTTTCCACATTTGTTTTTACTTATATTTTATTTGATTTAATTTTGAAAATATTTGTTTCTTGGATAACAATTCCATCCTGGATTTTCTTAATTATTTTAGGTCTTTGGGTCTGTGGTTTAACGCAAAGTGTTTTATATATGCTTTGGAAAAGTAGAAGTAAATTAATTAAAAAAAGCATGAATAATTCTCTACAAATACTATTAAATGATGTGAAAAGATATAATTCTATTATTAAAGCAATAGATATTAACGATCAAATAGAAGAAGCTGGTAACCCAGAAGTAGTTATCCAGGAAAGAGAAAGTGTAATCGAAGCGCTTAAACTCACAAAGGCTGACTTAGTTCGGGCTTTGAAGACAGAAAGGATTTTGAGGGAAAATAAAAACTTTATTTTGAGTAATACAGAATTATTTGCCAATAATTTAGCAACTTTAGCAGCTATGCAAGTACACGAACAAGCTACTGAGCATGGCAGGTTACTCAACGAAGCATTACAAATTGCATTAGATGTACAACATGAAATGAAAAAATTACAGAGTCAGCGTTAAAAACTGTACTTTGGTTAAAGAATGTTGACTGTTGACGGTTCACTGTTGACTGTGAACTTTCAAAAGTTAGATTTTACTTGGAAGTCGCCAAGAGATGGGAAGTCTGTAGATGCTGTTGCAATACGGTTCGGTTAAAGGGGAAAGGTTTTAAATACATCCAAATCCCCTTAGCCCTTAACCTTTTCCCAGACCACAAGGGAAGTTCATACTGCTTATCCAAACCGTATTGGATGCTGTTGCACGTTAAAGTCCCAATGGCTTTTTTGCTAATCCTTCCCACGGTTACAATCCCCGTCTAACATAAATATTATTCGTGAAGCGATCGCTTATCGGCATGGACTGGAAAGAAGTTAGAGGTAACTGGGTAGTCATTCCCCGAAATCCCATAGGTATCATCCATTTTTTGGGAGGTGCTTTCGTCGCCACTGCACCGCACCTCACTTATCGCTGGGTACTGGAACAACTGGCAAGTAAAGGTTACGTTGTCATTGCTACGCCTTTCGTTAATACCTTGGATCATACTGCGATCGCCCAATCCGTGCTGCTCAATTTTGACCGCACCCTGGAACGCCTACATGACTCTGGAGCATTACGCAAGCTTTACTTTCCTATTTACGGCGTTGGGCACAGTATGGGCTGTAAACTGCATTTATTAATAGGTAGCCTCTTTGAAGTTGAACGCGCAGGCAATATTTTAATATCCTTCAATAACTACGCTGCTAAAGAAGCCATTCCCCTAGTAGAACAATTCAATTCTACTTTTGCCATCGAGTTTACTCCCTCACCATTGGAAACCAATAGACTTGTCCTAGAACGATATAATATCCGACGTAATTTATTAATCAAATTTAGCAACGATACCATTGACCAATCAGCAGCTTTAACCAAAATCTTGCAACAACGCTTTGGTGAAATGGTGACAATACAAACTTTACCAGGAAATCATACAACTCCTCTAGGTCAAGATATCAAATGGCAAACTGGAACATCTTTCACTCCCTTTGATGCCTTGGGGCAATGGTTCAAGCAAGAAGCATACCGTGATTTGAATCAACTTAAAACCAGCATTCTTCTGTGGCTGAATCCGCTTGCACCTCCATAATCTTTTATGACTTTAAAAATTCATAAATTCGACGGAAAAATCAAAATATGTTAGTAGTATTAATACAGCAATATTACTAATATATTACTGAATTTGAATTGCCAGATTATCTATCTATTTCTTTGCTTTTTGACGACGATCGCCGCTCAATACGGTTCGGTTAAAGGGGAAAGGGGAAAGGGACTCATGTTTCAAATACATCCAAATCCCCTTACCCCTTAACATTTTCCCAGACCACAAGGGAAGTTCATACTGCTTATCCGAACTGTATTGGAGCGCCGCTCATATTAGAAACCAAAAATACCGTTTTGGCTATTTTTCGAGTTGGTGAAAAAAATTACTTATCCTTTGAGGATTACGGGAGTAGTAATATCATATTTTATTTTATTTTTCTATATTTACAACAAATTCTTAATTAGTTGTTCGTGCAACATTCTATGTATCAAATACTAATAATTGACGACGACCATTCAATCAAAATACTCCTGAAAAGAATGTTGGAAAAACAGGGGTATGAAGTCATTACTGCCAGTAGCGGCGAGGAGGGAATAGAAAAAGCAGAGGCTTGCCATCCAGCACTAATTATTTGTGATTGGATCATGCCGGGGTTGAATGGTCTAGAGGTTTGCCACCGGATTAAAACAGACCCGAAATTTTCCACCACATTTTTTATTTTATTAACATCTTTAGATTCCGTTGCCGATTGTGTTAAAGGTCTAGATGCCGGTGCTGATGATTTTATCTCCAAACCCATTGAACATAATGAATTACAAGCAAGGGTGAGAGCAGGATTGCGCTTGCATCAATTAAGTAGAGACTTGCAGACTCAAAAGTTGCTTTTAGAATCAGAAATGTCAGAAGCCGCAGAATATGTGCGATCGCTCCTGCCTTTTCCCATGACTGAACCCTTCAATATTAATTTTCGATTTATTCCCTCACGACAACTAGGCGGTGATTGTTTCGATTATTACTGGCTTGATGCTGATTATTTAGCAATTTATTTATTAGATACTGCTGGACACGGACTTAAAGCCACTCTTCCCTCGGTTTCCGTGATGAATTTGCTTCGTTCTCGTGCCCTCAAAAGTCTCAATTATTATCAACCTAGTGATGTTTTAAAGGCCTTGAATGATACCTTTCAGATGAATTATCAAAATGACAAATACTTTACAATTTGGTACGGAGTTTACAACCGAGTCAATCGCCAGCTAATTTATGCTAGTGCAGGTCATCCGCCAGCAGTTTTAATTACCGGTACATCTCCTAGAAAATCCGAAATCAAACTCTTGAAAACCCCAGGTATGCCAGTGGGAATGTTTCCAGAAGCAAAATATGTTGATAATTTTTGCAATATTGAAAAATTCAGTACTCTTTATATTTTTAGTGACGGTGCTTATGAAATCACTAAATCCGACGGCACACTTTGGAGTTTAGATGCTTTTATTCAGCTATTAGTTAGCTTACAAAATTCTGTTGATAGCCAACTCGAACGGGTACTGAGTTATTTAGTCGCTCTCAACTCCAAAGATGGTTTTGATGATGATTTGTCTATTTTACAAATTAAATTTGATTAACTAAGTTTTAGACAATAAAACTTCATTAAATGCTTCTTGGGTAGGAAATATTTCAAATATCTTATCCATATTAGTTAATTCAAATAATATCCTGACTTGCTCGTTAATTGAACAGATTGCCAGTTGAACATCTGCTGCCCTCAAGGTTTTGAAAGCTAAAACTAAAGCCCCCAAACCAGAACTATCCATAAAAGTTACATCTTGAAAATCAAGTAAAACAGTTTTGGCACCAACTTCGATAATTGTAGTAATATTTTGTCTAAATTCCTGTGAAGTTGTGGAGTTCAGACTCCCACTGAGTTTAATAATTTTGACTTCTTCTCTCATAATTATTTGACGCTGTTTTGTCTAAATTTTGTTTGGATTTTGCTATTATATACCGAGAGTAGGATTTTTTAAATATTAAATATCAACAATAAAATTGAATCTTGGTATCTTGTTCATTTGAGTAAATTACTAACTGAAACATAAAGAAAATTTTTCGATTATTCATGGAATTAACAGCAGCGATCGCTCCTAGAAGGTCTTAGTAAAAAGATTATTCAATTATTCAGTAATCTAGTATTTTTATTTATAAATATGTTTAATTTATTTAAAATATTGATGAAAAATCATAATTAATATTGAGTTTATTTATGTCTAATAGTTTACATAATTGGATAAATTTAGATACGGATTTGAGAGACTAAAACCAACTTTTTAATTTGGGTGACACCAAGCTCCAACAAACAAATTAAATGACTTTGAGGCATAAAGGTATTAGTTTATTTTTGACTAAGAGGAATAGTAATTACAAATTCAGCCCCACTCCCTAGCTGGGAAATGCATTCCAAGCTGCCGCAGTGCTTTTGTGAAATAATTTGGTAGCTGATAGATAAACCCATACCCGTACCTTTCCCAATGGGCTTAGTACTAAAGAACGGATCAAAAAGTCGCTGTTTCACTTCCTTCGGAATTCCTAATCCATTGTCAGCGATACGAATAACAACTTGTTTTTTGCTAGTGAGTTCAGTTTGAATGCGAATCGTTGGAATTAGACATAGGGTAGACAGTTCGGTTTTGGAGTTTCTCACAGTGGAGCAGCTGCTGTCATCGGGCATTGGGCATAGGGCGTGGGGAAGGGGGCAGAGGGGAAACATTCTTCTCCCCTGCCCCATCTCCCTTGTCTCCCTCATCTCCCCATTCCTTACTCCCCATTCCCTACTCCCCATTGCCTCTTCCAAAGCATCGATGGCATTTGCCAAAATATTCATAAATACTTGATTAAGTTGCCCAGCATAGCATTCTACCAAAGGCAAATCACTGTATTCTTTGATAACTTGAATGGCAGGCCGTTCAGGTGTAGCTTTGATCCGATGTTCCAGAATCATCAAAGTACTATCGATTCCCTCATGGATATTTACTTCTTTCATATCAGCTTCATCCATGCGAGAAAAATTGCGTAACGATAAAACGATTTCTCTAATTCGCTGAGCGCCAATCTTCATTGAATTGAGAAGTTTGGGCAAGTCCTCTATCAAAAACTCTAAGTCAATTTCTGCTGCTATTTCTTCAATTTCAGATATGGAATGGGGATGGAGTTGCTGATATAGTCTAATGAATCTGACTAGGTCTTGAATGTAGTTGTCGGCGTGAGCGAGATTGCCATAAATGAAATTTACAGGGTTATTGATTTCGTGAGCAACACCCGCCACCAATTGTCCCAAACTTGACATTTTCTCACTTTGGACAAGCTGCATTTGAGTTTGCTGGAGTTCCTCCAGAGTTTTTTCTAAATCTTTTGTCCGCTGCTTTAACTGAGTTTCTGCTCGTACACGCTCAGTAATTTGAAATGTTGTTCCCACTAACCGATAAATTCGGCCTTCACTGTCTTTGAGGGGATTAATCGTAGTTAACGACCAACTTTCGTTACCTTGGAAAGTCAAGCATTCTTCGTAGGTAATAGGTGTAGCTGCTTCCACACAACTTATATATCTCTGACGAACTGCTGCACTTTCCACAACACCAAGTAAATCTTTTGGTGTTTTACCAATCACTTCCATACTACTGATACCAGTGGCACGTTCTGTAGCTGGATTCCAACCTGTGAAACGAAACTCACCATCTTCTTGAACATCCACTACAAATATCAAATGTTCAGCTCCTTCGTAGACAGTGCGGAGGAATTGCTCTTTCTGTTGGAGTTGCACTTCTTTTAGTTTACGTTCGGTGATGTCAGTCACTGCACCAACAAAACCAACATTCTCACCTGTGGAATCTTTCAGAGAATAAGACCTGAGGAAAGTCTGCATCATCCGACCACTAGCAGACTGTTGTTCAACTTCACCTATCCAGGATTTACCCGAAATAGTAACTTTCCATATCTCCTTAGCAACTGCCGAGTTAGTAAACACAGCACAAAAGCCCCCAAATTCCATGAAATCCTGCACAGTTTCACATTCATACAATTTGGAAAATGCCGAATTTTGGTAGATGTGATTACCCGCAGCATCCGCTATGCCAATAGCATCGCTGGAACTTTCTACCGCTTGTTTGTAAAGCATTAATTCTGCTTGTGCTTGTTGTCGTTGAGCAATTTCAGCTTGCAGTGCCTCGTTACTTTTGATTACTTGTCTTTCTAGTTCTGCATAAGCTTGCTGGAGTGCCTCGTGGGTTTGTTGCAGCTTCTTGAAATCGTTAACAATTTGCAATAGAAAGGCAATAGAGACATTTTCTTGTTGGTTTTCAACTGGACAAGTGCTGACGAGTTCCCATAACTGATTCGAGGACTCATTTGTTGTGTTGTCCTTTTGCATACCCTAAGTCCTGTTTGTAATTGAAGTTTGGATGCACCTTCCCTTTCAAAAAAGTTATCCGAGGCATCGCTTCTGCTGCTTTAGTATTCCCTATGTCTGTTATTTATCAACAGACAATACCAAAACAGAAAATTTATGCTTATAACTCCCTACTGTCAATTTCTAATTCCTGACTTTTTCAAAAGATCTTAGGGAATGGGGAATGGGGAATGGGGAGATGGGGGGATGGGGAGAATATAATTCCCCAGTCAACAGTCATCAGTTAACAGTCATCAGTCATCAGTCAACACCCCCAATGCCCCATACCCAATTTCTTCTACACAGGACTGACTTTGGCTCTATAAAGCAGTTTGTCACCTTGAAGGTAACCAGTGTAGCGCACCTTGACTTTTTCTCCAGATTGTGCAGTTCCTTCCATCAATTGGTGTAGTTGGGGATCGTAGGGTACTTCTGTTCCTACAGATGCGATCGCTTCCACTCCCCACCCTTGTAAAAGTTTTTCTAGGGGTTTCTGTATTAATGGCACTATTTTCACTGCTGCAAACTCTGGATTTTCCTGGGCTTTTTGTGCTGCTGTTGGCCATTGCAACAACAAAGACTCCAGCAGCTGTAAAGTTGACTGCTGGAGTTCTTTTAGTAATATTTCTCGCTGCTGTTCTAATTGAAGTTGCAAGCGATCGTACTCTATTTTTAAATTTGTAATTTCTTGTAATAATTCTTGATTAGTTGTTGGATTTTGTAATAATTCTACACTTGAAAAAGTTGTCACCAATTCATTTAATGGCATCTTCAGCACTGGCGACAGCTTCAGCAGCACATCTACCCGCATTTCCTTTAGTTTTCCTTGCCGTAAACGCAAAATTTGACGCTCTGAGACACCAGTAGCACGACTGAGGGCTTTAAAACTAGAAATACCCACTCGTTGCATTAAATCTTGTAACTTTTCACTGAAATCAATGTTGGGCATGGGGCATTGGGGGTGTTGACTGTTGACTGGTGACTGTTAACTGATGAGTGATGACTGTTAACTGATGACTGTTAACTGGGGAGTTATTATTCTCCCTTGTCTCCCCTATCTCCCCATCCCCCCATGCCCCATGCCCGATTTTTATTCTTCCAACAAACTTCTCAACATCCAAGCTGTTTTTTCGTGTACTTGCATCCGCTGAGTCAATAAATCGGCGGTAGGTTCGTCGTTAACTTCGTCCACTACCGGGAAAATAGACCGTGCAGTTCGGACTACGGCTTCTTGTCCTTCTACTAGTAATTTAATCATGTCTACAGCTTTAGGAACTCCAGGAGTTTCTGGAATTGAACTTAATTTGGCATATTCGCTGTAGGTTCCCGGTGCGGGATAGCCAAGCGCTCTAATTCTTTCGGCAATTAAATCAACTGCTAGCGCTAATTCTGTATACTGGGTCTCAAACATCAGGTGCAATGTTTGGAACATCGGGCCGGTCACATTCCAATGGAAATTATGAGTTTTCAGATACAGTGTGTAGGTGTCAGCCAATAGCCGAGATAATCCCTCGGCAATTTTAGCCCTACTCGCCTCGTCAATGCCGATATTCACGTTTTTGACTGTTACTTGTGATGACATAATTTTCTCCTAGTTGGGTTATATCTAATTGGGGATTGGGCATGGGGCATTGGGCATTGGGCATTGGGCACTTGTACTGAGCGTAGCCGTTGGCGCAGCCTCTCGCAGAGAAGTATTGGGCATTGGTTATTCTCCGTGTTCCCGCGTCCCCGCGTCCCCGGCTATCTCCATTCCCATTTTCTATGCCAAGTGCATCTTCAAAACGCTACCGGGTGCTTTACGAACTCTGGCTAAAACGGTTTCTTTGCCTAAACGCTGGCAAGCTTCATACCGATGGCAACCAGAAAAGCCATAATATTGTCCATCTACTTCTAGGACATCTATCGGTTCTTGCTGCCCAATCTCCTCAATCGATTCCATTAAGGCTTTTACTTTATCTGGATCGTTTGTACGGGGCAACGGGCGTTTAATCTGATTTAATGGAATTTCTTGGACTCTAACCATAAGGAGTTTATCAACTAATTCTGTTTTGTACCTTTTATTAAATCATAATCGTTATGACTTTGTTTTGCAACTGATATTTATTTGGGGCAAAACTGGTAATGGTATCATTGGAGCACTCATGCGACAAAAAGACCGGGTAACAAAGCAATTGGAAAATCAGCTCCAACGCCGCATTCCAGGGCAGAATCAGGTAGCTATGAAATTTTCCTTTTGGCGTTTTTCCTATACTCTGGTGGCGACATTTAGCTTATTGGGGCTAACTGGGGCATCGGGGCCTGAGAGCAATATTCGGGATGTGGAACTGAAAATTGGGATTGTGCAGCGATTTGGTGCCGAACCCACAGCGAAGCTGCAATTGGAACCGACAAAAGGCGATCGCTTAAAGCTAAAATTTCAAACGGGTAACAAGCAGCAAGTTGTGGTTACCAATAAGCCTGTGAAGTTGGAAACACAGATGCAAACTCTACCCCAGCCAGCAGTAGAAGAAGTGGTGGTCTTGGGTACATACCGCACCTTTGAAACTGCGGAGGACAGTGCAAAAAAATGGCGCTCCCAAGGAATGGAAGTGGAAATAGCCCAGCCAGAACGCTGGCAGGTTTGGGCGAAACGCGACGTTTACAGCACTCCTTTATTGCGACGCATATTGTTGCAGAACATCCAAGCTACTAATCAAGAAAAAGCATATCTTGATACCAAAATTTTGAAACAAGTGCCGCGAGTGACTTGGGTAGTGGATGGTAAGCACTACAACCCCAATGAGTTAGAAATTAGCACCGAGAAAAACTTGATTCGGGTAAATAAAAGCGATAAACCAGAGAATGCTCGTCTCTATGCAGGACGGCTAAATTTACAACCAAACGCTTATGGTACATACACTTTAGTTAACCAAGTACCCTTAGAAACTTATTTACGTGGGGTTGTGCCTTATGAAATAGGTACTAATGCACCAACAGCAGCCTTAGAAGCGCAAACAATTCTGGCTCGTACTTATGCCTTGAGAAATTTACGTAGGTTTGCCGCAGATAACTATCAGTTGTGTGCTGATACACACTGCCAAGTTTATTATGGATTGAATGGAGCAGCAGCCAAAACAGACCAAGCGATCGCTGCAACTAGGGGTAAAGTACTAACTTATAAAAACGAACTAATAGACGCTTTGTATTCTTCCACCACTGGTGGTGTCACCGCCTCCTTCAGTGATGTCTGGAATGGTGAGGATCGTCCTTATCTGCGTCCTGTAGTTGATGCTGCTACTAATCTTTGGAACTTATCAAAGCAAAGTTTAGCCGATGAAAAGAACTTCCAAAAATTTATTAACATACAGCAAGGTTTTAATGAAAGCAAGTGGAACGTGTTTCGTTGGCGCAGAGAAACCCGTTTAGAGGATATTATCAAGGATTTACAGAAATTTTTGCTTTCTAAAAATAGCCCTCATGCCAAATTTAAGACAATTCAAGCTATGGCTGTGGTGAAACGAAGCGAGAGTGGACGCATCCTCGAACTCGCAGTCAAAACTGATATAAGTACCTTTACTCTTCATAAAGACGAGGTTCGCAGTGCTTTTGCTGCTCCCACAAGTACACTTTTTTATATAGAACCTTTAAACAAAGGTAAACCAGAACTATGGGGATACGCCTTTATTGGTGGTGGCTTAGGACATGGAGTAGGCTTGAGTCAAACTGGCGCTCAAAATTTAGCTAAACTCGGTTGGCCGAATCAGAAAATTCTGCAATTTTACTATCCTGGTACTGAGATTAAAATTCTCACTCCAGAAATTAAGCTGTAAAGTGAATTAGGGAACTGCAAAAAATAAATTATTCCGTTTTCAGGGTTGACTGTTGACTGTTGTAAGGAGTGGGGTCGGGGAAAAGTCACCAAGTTTTACGCATTTATACAGTTAATTACTGTATAATAGAACATTGCTATTGGCGGGGTTGGAGCAATACGCATATTAATAAAGCAGGAACATAACGTTTATTGTGTTCCTGCTTTGTTTAAGATTAGGCTTTTCGTCAAACTATCATGAGAAAGGACACATACTATTAGGAGAATATTTCTCCTAATTTCGTTGCTTGTATTATTTGAACATCAGTAACTCTTGCAAGAGATTTATTGTTGAAAGGCCTAATTCTTAATAGAGTTCTTCTTCTTTGTGAGTTTCGATTGTGACATCAGAGGTTGGGTAAGCAACACAAGTGAGTACGTATCCAGCTTCTATTTGATCGTCATCTAAAAATGACTGATCGCTTTGATCGACGCTGCCTGATACGAGTTTACCTGCACAGGTGGAGCAAGCACCAGCACGGCAAGAGTAGGGTAAGTCAAGACCAGCTTCTTCAGCAGCGTCTAAGATATATGTATCATCATCAACATCAATGACTTTGTTCAGCCCTTCAGCTTCGTTTACCAGTGTGACCTTATAAGTTGCCATCAGGTAATCCTCTCTTTTTGAAACGGCAGTATAAGTTATGCTAAAGCAAATACCACGGTCGATCTCATAGGATTAGCCGCCCTTTAATATTTGCTTCAATTCTGATACTACGAGAAAAATTAGACTATGTAACTTTAAATTGACCGCGATTAGTAATGAAATTTAGTTACTTCCTACGAATAAGTTTTGTTTATATATTCTTGAGTCTAGTCAGGGTGTGATGGGGCATTGGGCATTGGGCACTTGTACTGAGCGTAGCCGTTGGGGCAGCCTCTCGCAGAGAAGTATTGGGCATTGGGCAGGGAAGAATAAATAACAAATCCCCAGTCATCACTCATCACTCATCACTCAACAGTCATTAGAGGATAAAAACCAGAACTAGTGAGGATCGTGTATAATTCAGAAGCAACTTTGGAAAAAGCAAGAGTGCGTGTAGGTTTAGTAGGTACTGGATATGCAGCAAAGTTTCGGGCTGAGGCGTTGCTGAATGATGAGCGAATGCAGGAACGGCGAGCTGCACGATCGCACTTAGTCGCTGTTGTTGGTCATAACCCAGAAAAAACCCAAAGCTTTGCTAGAGAGTACGAAATTGCAGCTTTGAGTTCTTGGAAAGAGCTAGTAGAACGCCAAGATATAGATTTAGTAGTGATTTCCACTGTGAATCGCGATCATGGTGAGATTGCTCGTGCAGCACTTACCAACGGTAAACATGTTATTGTCGAGTATCCACTTTCGTTGGATGTGGTAGAAGCTGAAGAACTTATTGCCTTGGCTAAAGCTCAACACAAACTTTTGCACGTGGAACACCTGGAACTTTTGGGTGGCGTGCATCAAGCTTTGAAGCAAAACTTAGCCAAAATTGGTGAAGTATTTTATGTCCGCTATAGCACCGTCAATCCCCAGAATCCTGCACCCCGGAAATGGACTTATAATCATGAGCTTTTCGGTTTTCCGTTAATTGGTGCCTTGTCGCGCCTACATCGTCTCACTGATTTGTTTGGTAAAGTATTTAGTGTTAACTGTCACCAGCGATATTGGGAAACAGAATCAGAATATTATCAAGCTTGTTTATGCACTAGTCAACTGTGCTTTACCAGTGGACTTTTAGCCCAAGTAGTCTATGCCAAAGGCGAAACTGTTTGGCAGTCAGAACGCAAGTTTGAAGTTCACGGTGAAAAGGGTGCTTTAATTTTGGATGGTGACACAGGAGCTTTCATCCAGCCAGGGGAAACAACACCTATAGAGATTGGCCCCCGTCGGGGTTTGTTCGCCAAAGACACAATTATGGTGTTAGACCATCTTTTTGATGGCAATCCTTTGTACGTGACTCCAGAAGAAAGTTTGTATACCCTCAAAGTTGCTGATGCTGCCCAAAGGGCTGCACTGTCAGGGTTAACTATATATATGAAAGATGTTTAGATTAACATGAAAACCGAATTTATTGTTATATTGTCCCAACGAGAATTAGACAAAATGCGTCAAGCAGGAAGCTTAGCAGCCAAGCTTCTCAAACATCTCGAACCAATGGTAAAGCCAGGGGTTAGCACTCTAGAACTTAATGATGAAGCCGAACGTTGGACGCAAGCGCATGGAGCCAAAAGCGCACCCCTTGGTTATAAAGGTTATCCCAAGTCAATTTGCACTAGTGTAAATGAGGTGATCTGTCACGGTATTCCTAATGGCAAGCAAATCCTCAAGGACGGTGACATCATTAATATTGATGTGACGCCCATTGTTGAAGGTTATCATGGCGATACATCCAAGACATTCTTTGTTGGTACTCCATCCCCAGTAGCGAAAAAGCTGGTGGAGGTGACAGAAAAGTGTTTGCGCTTGGGCATTGCGGAAGTCAAACCAGGGGCACGCATTGGCGACATTGGTGCAGCTATTCAAGAGTATGCCGAAGCACAAGGTTTTTCTGTGGTGCGGGATTTTGTGGGACACGGCATCAGTAATATTTTTCACACTGCGCCGGATATTCCCCACTATGGCACGCGGGGTAAAGGCAAGCGACTCAGGCCAGGGATGGTTTTTACCATTGAGCCAATGATTAACGAAGGGACTCACGAAGTTGAAGTTCTCAGCGATAAGTGGACTGCTGTAACGCGCGATCGCAAGCTTTCTGCCCAATTTGAGCATACCTTAGCTGTGACTGAAGATGGCGTTGAAATTCTTACTCTACCTGAAGGTGAGAATTACTGGGGTGTTGATGGTTGACGGTTGACGGTTGACTGAGCATCTCCTAGCCCTTTAGATGAAAAATGCTGTAATTCATGATTCAAATTCTGGCTGCGGAGAACAGTGACGAGGTACGGATAATATTTTGAAACGCATACCGCCAAAGGCTGAACCCGCAGGGTAGGGACGCGGAGTAAGGTGCAGCGAAAAGTTTCGATCCAAGGAAGCCTTATACCGATTCAAAAAATGTTTGCGACAGATACCCCACCCGCCTGACGGCACCCTCCCCTTGCCAAGGCTACGGTGTACACACAAGTCCAAGTAAAGTAATAACAGAAGGAGTTGGGGGAAGTAAAAGGCGGTGGAAAATCCAATCAGAATACACGCTCAAGTAGTTGGGGGAAAAGCATTTGGAGA
>Ga0314817_100029_pt1 | contig 15886 bp, 14 predicted proteins | sample MICome_8_FD_202352 | JGI IMG/M metagenome (GOLD analysis project Ga0314817, IMG submission 202352) | Metatranscriptome of soil surface biofilm microbial communities from soil inoculated with nitrogen-fixing consortium DG1, State College... ...
ACGGGCAGCGGAAGACCCAGAGTTTGAAACTTTCTATACCAAAAACATTTTGCTCAACGAGGGTATCCGCGCTTGGATGGCTCCTCAAGATCAGATCCACGAACAATTTGTATTCCCTGAGGAAGTTCTACCTCGCGGTAACGCTCTCTAATTAGAAAAACCAACTAAAACTACATTCGCAGTTGTAGTTGGTTCTATATTGACACCACCTAAGATTGAATAATCTCCTTGCTCAATCCGAGCAGGTGTCAATATTTCTCCATCTCCCGCGAAAAGGCGGGAGATTTTTTTTGATTTATAGTTAATACCTGAAATTTATGTGTTATCTTAGGTGAAGGTTATAAACCCAGAGCGAAAAGCTCTGTCCCTTTGAGACTAAGACCGCTTAGGCAACAAGGAGGTGATGCCCATGATAGAAAGTAGTAAAAGCATGGGTCATCAGGTTGCAGTTAGCCGGCTGTGTGCCGGGGCTGTTCTTTAAAAGTTAGCCTTAGTTATCTTGAGATACTAAGTTAGCCCAAGTAGCTAGGCTCAGCTAGAAGTTCCTTCCGGCAGTCTGGTTGCAACCTGAAGACCCGCTAGACCGCTCTGACTTAGATCACCCGATCTCAATCAGAGCGGATAGTTTTTTGTAGGTAATTTTTGTTTTATTCAGTAGTTGCTTTTAAAAAGTTGCATGGTCGACCTGGGGCAGGTAAACTCAAGACCTGAAAAATTTTTCAAAAGTTAAATTAATAAAGTATCAAGCTTTCATCTCTCTGCGTGCAGAATCAAAAAAGTTTGGTTTCATGATATCCAAGATGTAACCAACATATAATAATTAGGAATTTTTCTATATGGCACAACTACTAACTGAAGCGGAAATTCAAGAACAGGCAAAGGTTCTTTCAGGTTGGGCCGTTGAAGGGTCAAAATTGGAAACGACTCGTAAATTTCGGGATTTCATCCAAGCAATTGAGTTTGTCAACAAGCTTGTTGAACCTGCTGAATCGGCAGGACATCATCCAGACATAGAGATTTCTTACAACAAAGTCAAGATTACACTTACAACACATGATGCAGGTGGATTAACCCAGAATGACTTCGATCTTGCTGGAGTGATTTCCCAAATTCAGTAACTGATTTTTTTGACATTCATATAGAGCATATGCTGTGGGAATTTCAAAAAATAAACAACGGTTTCAGGTTGTTGACCGCTGACTGTTGACGCTTCACACTCAACAGTTAACAGTCTTTTATGGAATTTTTTTTACTTGGAAGTCCCCAACAGGTATTCGTCATTTGTTATTTACAACCAACAAATGACTAATGCCCCACATTCGATGTCTATTTCTCATCCTTTTGATTTTTAGGGATTTACAAGTAAAAAAATTCCATTGCTAAGCTAATCGTCATTCAAATTGTATCTTTGTGTCTCCGTGTAAGAGCGTCTTTCTAACGAGTTGAGTTATGCAATTTAAAAGCGCATCAGCTTACTTTTAACTGTTGACCATTGACGGTTCACACTCAACACTCAACAACCAACCACCTAAAGCCGTTGTTTATTTGTTGGAGTTCCCTTAGCTACTTATGTATGGGTGCAATTTATATTCAATTTTGCGTTTGTTCCAAAAATATTAGACGGACTTAATTTTGCATAATTGAGTGGTGGATGGTGTATTGTTTTCGATTGTCAAGGCTTGATGCAACGTCTAATTTGTGCCCAGAAGTTGCTTGGTGTCTAAAGCTTTGAAAAATGAAGCTAAGCTATGATTAGCCATAGCCTCAAAACCTACTCCCTACTTGGATATATAGATGGCTAATGTGTGACAGTTATTAAGGCGATCGCTTTAATCTTGCCATCTTGATTTGATGTTTTATAATATTTTGATATAAGGATATGTTTTTGCATAAGTTAATCACATCAAATTTTAACTCTAAGTTAATCGTTTATTAGCTTTGCGAAAACTAAAATCGTAAATAGGGGCATTCATGCCTCATCCACAGGTTTCAAAATGAGATGCCGCATTTTTAAGAATTAGGTGCAAGAAACCCAATTATCTATACAAGGTGTGAGGAGTAAAGAAAAGATGTCTAATCTCTTATGGAAATCTCTGTTGGTTAGTCCAGCAGTTCTAGGAGCAACATTACTAGTTTCAACAACAGCAATTGCGGCTCCAAATACAACCGCTGAAGTATCACCAGCCGAACAACCAAGTGTCACTGAAGTTGCCCAACAGCCAGAAATCTTGGCTCAAACAACCTTAGACCAGATTAACCGCTATAGTAACGAAGGCAACAAAAATAACTCTCAATCCCAAGTAACATCAGTTTCGCAATTTTCTGATGTACAGCCTACTGATTGGGCATTCCAAGCATTGCAGTCCTTGGTTGAGCGCTATGGTTGTATAGCAGGTTATCCAAATGCCACTTATCGCGGTAACCGTGCTTTGACCCGTTATGAATTTGCCGCTGGTTTAAATCCTGTTTGGATAGAGTCAACGAATTAATTGCTACAGCAACAGCTGACTTGGTAACCAAACAAGATTTAGCAACCTTACAGCGGTTACAAGAAGAATTTTCCGCAGAATTGGCAACTCTACGCGGTCGTGTAGATGCTTTAGAAGCACGCACCGCTGAATTAGAAGCCAATCAATTCTCGACTACCACCAAATTAGTCGGTGAAGCTGTTTTTGCAGTTAGTGATATTTTTGGCGGTAACACTGGTGATGCAAACAACACAGTGTTCCAAGACCGGGTACGTTTAGACTTACAAACCAGCTTCACTGGTAGAGACGTGCTGCACACCCGTCTTGCTGCTGGTAATGCACAAGCGTTTTCCCAAATTGATGATGCTGGTTTCCCCATCAACACTGCTGAAGGCACACAAACCTATCAAGTTGGTATTGGCGATGGTAACAACAGTGTCAGAATAGATCGATTGACCTATGAAGCTCCCATTGGCCCAGCCCAAGTTTACCTTGCAGCTAGTGGCGGACGACACAGTCACTATGCCGCAGTTAACAACCCTTACTTCTTCGATCAAACCGATGGTGGTAACGGTGCCTTGTCCTCCTTTGCCTCTGAAAGCCCCATCTATCGAATTGGTGGTGGTGCAGGTATAGCGCTGAATTTACCATTGGGTAAAGGTGGGGGTATCCTGGGTAATAGTTCAATCACCGCAGGTTACTTGGCATCAGAAGCTAACGATCCTGGTATCAGTGCAGGTCTTACCAACGGCGACTATGCTGCTTTAGGACAGTTGAACTTTAGTCTTGGCGATCGCGTGGCTTTAGCTGCAACCTACGTCCACAGTTATAATGCCGCAGGTGGTTTCTTGTTTAACTCTGGTTCCGCAGCTGACCCTGAAGTGTCAGTAGGTACTGGACAAGCTAATACTCTGAGTCTTGCAAACGGCTCTTCAACTAACTCCTACGGCGTATCTGCTGCCTTTAGACCAAGCGACAAACTATCAATTAGTGGCTTCGTTTCTTACCATGATGTCACAGGCTTCGGTGTAGGTGATGATTTTGAAGCTTGGAGCTACGGTGTTGGAGTAGCTTTACCTGATTTCGGTAAGAAAGGCAACGTATTAGGTATTTTTGCTGGTGCTGAACCCTATGCTCGTAACCGAGCAGGCTTTGTTGGTAATGATGTACCTTATCACTTTGAAGGTTTCTACAAGTATCAGGTATCAGATAATGTCTCAATCACTCCTGGTGTGATTTGGTTGACCTCTCCTGGTCAAAATAGCGCCAACGACGATGCAATTATCGGTACTTTGAGAACAACCTTCACCTTCTAGAGTGGGGACAATCTGATAATAATTTAACTTAATTAGTCCCCGCCACGAGGCGGGGCTTTTTGTTGTATGCCACCAACCAATAAACCCCAGTTGATAGCCGTAGTATACTAGAGAAGTTATCAGTTGTAAGTTTAAAACTACAGCAAAATTTTTCAAGCCAAAATTGGAAACTAAAACAGGCTTTACCTGAGACTAACAGACTGAGGTTGTGTACTTCAAAAACTTAAAATCCGCCGTAAAAACTTCTAGTCATTAGTCATTGGTCATTAGTCATTAGTAAATAACCAATACCCAATGCCCCATACCCCATGCCCAATAACAAATAACTAAGGAATAAATTATGCGAATTGCTCGTAACATTACAGAAATAGTTGGCCGTACACCTCTAGTGCAGTTAAACCGTATTCCCCAGAGTGAAGGATGTGTTGCTGAAATTGTGGTGAAACTGGAAAGTATGAACCCATCCGCATCAGTTAAAGACCGAATTGGGGTAAGTATGATTACTGCTGCTGAGGAGGAGGGGCTGATTACTCCTGGAAAGACAGTATTAGTAGAACCTACCTCTGGAAATACTGGAATCGCTTTGGCAATGGCAGCAGCAGCTAAGGGTTATCGCTTAATTTTAACTATGCCAGAGACCATGAGCGGAGAGCGACGGGCAATGTTGCGGGCTTTTGGAGCAGAACTGGAATTAACACCAGGAATGGAAGGTATGAGTGGAGCAATTAGCCGAGCGCAGCAGATAGTTAATAGTATGCCAAATACCTATATGTTGCAGCAGTTCCGCAATCCAGCCAATGCAAAAGTGCATCGGGAAACTACAGCTATTGAAATCTGGGAAGATACTGATGGACAAGTAGATATAATTGTGGCAGGAGTGGGTACAGGTGGTACGATCACTGGTGTGGCAGAAGTGATTAAAGCACGCAAACCAAGTGCCAAAGCGATCGCTGTTGAACCCGCCAATAGCCCAGTTTTATCTGGGGGACGACCAGGGCCGCACAAAATTCAAGGTATTGGCGCTGGGTTTATTCCCCAAGTGCTAAAAATGAAATTAATTGATGAAGTGATGACGGTCACCGATGAAGAAGCGATCGCTTACAGTCGGCGTTTAGCAAAAGAAGAAGGCCTCCTATCTGGAATTTCCAGTGGTGCAGCTTTGTGTGCAGCAATTCGCGTGGCTCAACGTCCAGAGAATCAAGGACGTTTAATTGTGATGATTCAGCCTAGTTTTGGAGAAAGGTATCTAAGTACACCGTTGTTCCAAGACTTGGAGACCAAGTTAGCCGCTAGCGTCAGCTAACGATACATTGAATTAATGGTGAATTCTAAACACGTTTCTAACCATTACGAAACTCTCAAAGTTAGTCCAAATGCAAGCCTTGCGGAGATTAAGCAAGCTTATCGCCGCTTGGTGAAGTTATTTCATCCTGATAGCAATCAAGAAACAGCCGATCGCGAAGAGATTATCCGCATCAATGCAGCTTATGAGGTTTTAGGCGATAACCAAAATCGCCGTCATTATGACCAACAACTGCAAAATAAATCTCCAAAATTAGAAAGCGATCGCCAACAGCGTACAGCATCAGCGCAAAAACATTACCAGGCAACACGCAAAACAGGACGGGATGCTGATGAAGAAGTCGAAGAATGGCTGCGTAAAGTTTATCAACCGGTAAATCGCTTACTTTGTACCATTATTTATTCCCTAGAAGAACAAATGGAACAATTAGCTGCCGATCCTTTTGATGATGAGTTGTTAGATGAATTTCAGGAATACTTAAAAACCTGTCGCCAGGACTTGAAACAGGCACAAATGACTTTTCGTTCTCTCCCCAATCCCCCTAGTCTGGCAAGAACAGCGGCTCACCTGTACTACAGCCTGGATCAATTAGCAGATGGACTCGAAGAGTTAGGTTATTTTCCTTTGAACTACGATGAACGTTATTTACACACAGGTCAAGAATTATTCCGCATAGCTTCGAGATTACACTGTGAAGCACAAGCATCAATAAGTTAATGGGCATGGGGCATGGGGCATAGGGTATTTACTAATGACTAATGACTAATGACCAATGACTAATGACACAGAAATTAGTCTATGCTGGAAAGAGTGAAAGGTTAAGAATTTTGAAGTTTTATTGCCACTACACTTATGAAATGCATTATTAATCGCCGCGCTCAGTTTTCGGCAAGTCATCGTTATTGGTTACCAGAACTGAGTGAAGCTGAGAATATTGAGAAATTTGGTGTAAGAGCGAAATTTCCCGGACAAGGGCATAACTATGTTTTATTGATTTCCTTGGGCGGAGAAGTGGACGAATATGGTATGGTGTTAAATTTGTCAGATGTCAAACATGTCATCAAGCGAGAAGTTACCAACCAACTGGACTTTTCTTATCTGAATGATGTGTGGACAGATTTCCAAGAAACTCTACCTACCACTGAAAATATTGCACGGGTAATTTGGCAACGCCTAGCACCCCACCTACCTATAGTCGGCGTTCAGCTGTTTGAAAACTCTGAACTTTGGGCAGATTACACGGGAGAGGGAATGGAAGCCTATCTCACCATTAGTACTCACTTTAGCGCTGCCCATAGGTTAGCTCCTAATATTAGCCCGGAAAAATATGGTAAATGCACCCGTACTCACGGACACAACTATCATCTCGAAGTCACTGTGAAAGGGAAAATCGACCCACGCACTGGCGCGATTGTAGATGTGGATGCACTAAAGCGAGTAGTGGAAGATTATGCGGTGGAGCCATTAGATCACTCGTGCTTGAATAAAGACATTCCTTACTTCGCTGAAATTGTTCCCACTACAGAAAATATTTCACTTTACATTCATCATTTACTGACTTCACCCATCGAGAAATTGGGAGTTGAATTACACAAAGTTAGGCTGTTTGAAAGTCATGAACTTTGGGCCGATTATGCCAAAAACGGAACTGAAACTCATTTCACCGTGAGTACTTACTTTAGCGCTGCCCATCGGCTAGCCGATCCCAACCTCAGTCAAGAAAAGAACGCCCAGATTTATGGTAAGTGTGCGCGTCCCCACGGTCACGGACACAACTATTACCTAGAAGTTACTGTCAAAGGAGAGATTGACTCAACTACTGGGATGATTGTCGATTTGGGTGGTTTGAATCAGATTATCAAAAATGATGTGGTAGAACTATTCGATCACACCTTCATCAACGAAGACATACCTTACTTTGCCGAAGTTGTACCGACCAGTGAAAATATCGCGCTGTACATTAGTAATATATTGCGATCGCCCATTCAAGAATTAGGATCTGAGCTTTACAAAGTTAAACTCTTTGAAAGCCCCAATAACTCCTGCGAAATCTACTGTACTGAGTCTGATGCAAATTCAATCAGTGCAACAGTGAGTGAACTGGTGTTAGCAGAGGTTTAGTATGGGGCATGGGAGATGGGGAGATGGGGAGATGGGGAGAATAATAACTCCTAACTCACTACTCCCAATGCCCAATTAGAGAAGAACTCTAGGTCAGCAGTTGTCCAACGCACTGGAGTTGTTTGCATATAAGCCCCCTAGCATTTTTCTCAATCATATTTTAATAAAAATATCGACGACGGGCGATACGTCGTAAATACCGATAAATGCCCCAGGCTAAAAATCCGAAAAACAGATTTAGCAAAATCCGAGTAAGTATAAACCAAAGTATTTCATAACTTAAAAGTGTCGATGGATTTAACGGACTAACAATTCTGGCTAAGAGAAACAGCCCGAAAATCGCATTTCCACCAAGTACAAGGGCGAACAGTACTAAACTTCTTTGCCAGTAACGCTGTTGGGGTGTATAGCCTGAAATTAAGATAATGGGAGGTTTGCGTTGAACTTTTCGCAGTAATTGTTCCAATCGCCAAAACATCCACAAGAGGAAGGGGAAGAAACCATAACTCAAAAAACGTAGTGGTAGTGAGTAACCCCAAGCACTAGATAGGACATTAACCACGGCATGACAAATGACAGAATTTAGCCAAGCCCTAAAAATAAACTTTTTGTTTTGATTTCCAGTCTTGGAGGAAATATACATTCCTAGCGCATATCCCCAAGGTGCAGAGAACATAGCATGGACTGGCGTACCAATAGTACGTTCAAAAATTGATGCTGTACCGTGGAAAAGATAAATCCAGTTTTCTTCGGCAGTGAATCCAAGGGCAACGGCTATGGTCAAGATAAGAACGCTAGATAGATGTAATCTATATTGGCGTTGTAGATAGATTGGGATAACAACGGCAGCCAACTTGCAGCCTTCTTCGATTGGCCCTATTTCTATTAACTGCCGTAGGGCTATACCTGGAAGCGATCGCTTAACCCCATCCCAGTTTACAACCGAGTTAGCTACACTTTCAAAAATCCATTCCAGGCTCAGAGCCAAGATACCGGATATTGCCCCAAACACAAAGAAGATCAGCAATTTGAGCAGAGGAGGGGCAAATGGTATCCGACAATAATAGTAGCCTAGCAGCAGCAAGGGTGGTATTGCTGCCCACAAAACTAGAGATAAATCAACCACTCACCTGGGCAATAATTGTACGGTGACGAGGGGTATTGTTAGCAATGACAGGAGTTTGGAAACCCGCCTCAATGATAGCTTGCTCAATGTCTAAAGCAAAATATTCATCTAAATATGGTTCAGTACTTTTGAGCAAAGTCAAAATGTAGGCTGGCATTTTTTTGTACACTTCAGATTTAGGATTCATATCCATGATTGCCAAGTAACCACCAGGACGCAACACTCTCCTAGCTTCAGCAAAAATTTGTCGAGCTGCTGACTGGGGTAATTCATGAAACATCAAGAAAACCGAAACTAAATCAAATGAAGCATTAGGTAGTCCAGTGGATTCTGCTTGGGCGTGAAGCCAATTAATTTTAGCTTGGCGTTGTCTAGCATTGTAATGAGCAACAGCTAAAAAGTAAGGAGATAAATCCAAACCTGTGATTTGGGCTTGGGGATAAAGTTCTTGCAGAGCAAAAGTACTCAAACCCACGCCGCAGGCTAAATCTAGAATATTTTGGGGTTGATTGGGGAGTTGCGCTTTGAGAATATCGTGGTAACTTTGGCGCAGTTTATCATCTCCTTGCGCTCCAGCATCCCGCCAAATTCCAGCGTGAACAGTGCGAGCGGCAACTTTTAGCTCCCAAGCAGCTTTCCAATTGAGATTTCCACCTTCGTAAGCATGGAATGGGCGCAGGTAATATTCTGGGTAAGAAATCTGGGGATTTTCAACTTCAGCTAGATCGGATTTCCAATCACGCGCCTGTAGTGTTTCGACTTCTTGCGTCCAATGTACACCAATTCTTTCGGCACGTTTAATCATCATTTGTCTGGCTTGATGCTTGGCTAAATTAGCTAAAGGTTGGATTGCCAGTATGCCATTTACCAAGCGGGAAGCGAAGCCAACATTAGTGTTGAAAGCAGCAGTCATAAATCAGTTTGCATTTAACAGCCTCTTTTACTTATGACATACTTGCTCAACGCGAGTCTAGAAATGAAATGAAATGAAAAAGGGAATGGGGCATGGGGCATTGGGGATGGGGAGGGTTGATTGATGACTGTTGACTGATGACTGACAAGTTATTCCCCTTGTCTCCCCCATCTCCCCGCCTCCCCACCTCCCCATTCCCAACACCCTACCCAGAGGCGTGGCAAATAATAAAATCTATCTCCACAGAGAGGGCAAAAGCTTCAGGGGCATATAAAAAAAGACTACGACTAACTTATCGAGTCTCAAGTATGGCAAGAGCAAGAAGAAGAGCAAGTGGCTTTTTTAGAGATTTTCAAGAATTTGCCCTCAAAGGTAGTGTAGTTGACTTGGCGATCGCCGTAATCATTGGCACTGCCTTTACTAAGGTAATTACCTCCTTGGTTGAGAATGTGATTATGCCATTGATTAATCCCTTAATTAGTGTCACCGGTAAAGATTGGAGAACCATCACCATCAGTCCAGGAATTGCCATTGGTCAGTTTTTTGGTGCAATTCTGGACTTTTTAATTATTGCTTTCATCTTATTTATAGGAATTCGCGCCTTACAAAAATTGAAGAGACAGGAGGATGCTGTTATTGAATCTCCACTCTCAGATCCTAAGCTTGCAGCTCAGGAAAGACTGACTGGTGCATTGGATAGGCTCAATCAGACATTGGAAGCTCGGAATAATCAAGTTTTGTAAGTCGGAGTGTGAAAAGAGGACACGGGGACGCGGGGACACGGAGACACGGAGAGTTTTTTTTTGCGTGTCTTCTTGTTCTCCGTGTCCCAGCGTCACCCCCTCCCCGCGTCCTCTTCCAATGCTCTATTTTGCAGGTTTGAGAGCTAACAGCATCTCTAATTCGCTGGTGGATTTGTCGGGGCTGGTGGCGGTGATACCAAAGCCACGAATGGAACTGAGGATGGTATTGGCTTCGGAAGAGATGAGACTATTGATTACGGGTAAAGTTTTAGTTTTGTCCATGTCTAGGTAGAAATAGCCGCTGTTGGGTTTTTGCAAGGAAGCAGTAACGGCTTTGAAAGCTTCGCTTTTGTCGAGTGATTCACTTTTGCGATCGGCGATGGCGTCAGCAACAGGGCCACCAACGGCAACAAAAACTGTGTCTTGATCTAACCAACCATGTGCTAATAAAGCTCCTTGTTGGGGGATTTGCCATTCTGTTACATCTTTACCACCGATATTTCGGTTGGCGATGTTGATTTTTTGGGTTTTGGCTAAAGTATCTAATTTTGTTAATGTGGCTTCGGCTGTTTTGCGATCGCTAGTGTCAAATAATAAAGCACCTCCAAAACCAACACTCGCCAATACTCCTTGATTTGAAGGAATGGCAGCTAAGGCAAATTCACCGTTCATCCAGCCAAAAATATCTTTATCCAGGTCAATATTGACAAATTTCAATTGTCCGCGTACTTGTTCTAGGGCTTGCTTCAATTCTGGAGAATCTTTAGACTGTTCTACCACTGTTTCCCAGCCACGACTGATGCCATTTCCACTCACTAAAGCGAAGGTATCAGCAGGAATTTGCTCGACTATGTTTCCAGGAGTTGATTGATACTGATATTTAATTAGTTGCGGATCTAAGTTGGCGATCGCTTTGACTCGCACTCCTGCATCATCAACACCAACACCCGCCACCACAGATTTCACCTGCTTTAGTTGTGCCAAGGTTTGTGGAGGTAACTGGGTTGCCTGGGGATTTGCGGCTGCTAATTGTTGTACCATACCTGCATAGTCTGGTACATAAATTTGAGCAAGGCTGTTTTTGACATCCACTCCTTTGAAAACACTGCTTGCACCTTCTTTACTAGCAAAGGAAGATTGCCCTTTAAATGTGTCAATTGCTTTTTCTACAGCTTGCTTTTCAGGAGCTAATACTAAGTGATTATTATCTAAAACAACGCTATAAGTAGCTTTGCCATTTTCTGTAGTTTCAATAATTTTTTGACCTTGGTAGTCAGATTCTTTAAATTTAACGCCTTTTTCGGATTTCAATTTATTAGCAAAATTCAAAGCACTGATTTTGTCCTTGATTCCCACTACTACCAAGATATTTGGCTCTGGCTGTACATTTGGTGGTGGGGTAGGTGCGCCAGGAGGCAAATTTAGCTGTACTGGTTTGGTAGGATTTGGTGGTAAAAGAGCAATCATCACGCCGCCAGCCCAAGGCTTGATGTCTTTTTCGTAAGAAATGTTACTGTCACTGAACATTTCCTTATTCAAATCTTCCAGACTTTTAGCTACTAACTTTTGTGCTTCTGGAGTGCCAAACTGCTGTAACTTTTCCCAGGCTTTAGGGTCAGTTGTAATATAAGTAGCCATCATCGCTGTTGAAGGTACTACTTTTGCACTGCCTAGAGCATCTGAGCTACTTCCTGATGGCCCGCCTTTTAAAAATGTATAAGCCGCTATACTTCCTACTATCACTACAGCAGCACCAACAGCAGGAATGAGAAATTTTGATTTACTTTCAGGCATTATTGTTATCTATCCTATTTTACTGAGATTGTTACCGAGATTTATACAAGTGTCATTGTAGAGTTTTCGGATTTATTGATAATTTCACTCATCCATTGCTACTGGAGTTTAGACTAACGCATGACAAAAGGATTCAGCAGCACCTTCGTTGATAAGCAAAAGCTGAAGTTGAGTTTGCTCGTTGGGCTGTACAAGTCAGGACTTATATCATGTCCGGTTAAAGACTTATCATTAGGACTGACGCTCTGACGTGGGGACGCTCTTACGCGGAGAATTTTTTTGATAAGTGATTAGGGCGACATGATATTGTCTTAACCACCTTGGCTGTTGCTCTAACACCAGATGTTCAAATATTTAATTTTTTTTACAAATATTTGTGTAAATTTATTGTTAGTTACAGAATTACCAAGGTAATAAAATTTTATCAATGTCATATTATTAATAGAAATTATGAATGTCTTCCAGAGATAGACAATTTAAATTTACAACATAAAGATTTCTCTAATTCTTCAACTATCTTGCTAGACAAGAGTTGGTTAAAATATCAGGGACTAACCAAACTGCCAGGTCATTAATGGTGATGAAGTAGGTCATAGTGAATATTTATCGTCAGGATAAGGTAGTACTCTTTCAGAGAAGCAAGCTACGTGTAAACGTTGCCCCAGGGTAAGTAGACGGAAATAGGATTTTAGCCCAAGCTCAATTAACGTTTTTTTAATATAGTTTGTTTTTTTCACACCGACTGGGCTTAGTGAGTACATTATCTGATTCTCAATCAATAAAAAATAGCTACAAATTTTTATTAAAAATTACTTAACTGTCTTAACTGTCCTTGCGTTTTTATTAAACTTCTGAAAACATATAGAGGACAATTTCAGTTAAAAGAAGACTATTATGATTTTTCGAGACTTGGAAGGAAATTTTTACAGTATTTCAGAAGAAGTTCTGAGCAAACATATAATCCACGAAGAACTTCCAGAGAATGTAGAATTGGCAGGTAGCCAATCTCATTGGACAAGTTCTGCAAAAACAGCAGCATCTTATAACTACACTGCACCAGAATCCGCAGCGTCCTACAACTACACTGCACCAGAAGCCGCAGCGTCCTATAACTACACTGCACCAGAATCCGCAGCGTCCTATAACTACACTGCACCAGAAGCCGCAGCGTCCTATAACTACACTGCACCAGAATCCGCAGCGTCCTACAATTACACTGCGCCAGAATCCGCAGCGTCCTATAACTACACTGCACCAGAATCCGCAGCGTCCTATAACTACACTGCACCAGAATCCGCATCTTATAACTACACTGCACCAGAATCCGCAGCATCTTATAACTACACTGCACCAGAAGCAGCATCTTATAACTACACTGCACCAGAATCCGCAGCATCTTATAACTACACTGCGCCAGAAGCAGCATCTTATAACTACACTGCACCAGAATCCGCAGCATCTTATAACTACACTGCGCCAGAATCCGCAGCGTCCTACAACTACACTGCCCCAGAATCGGCAGCATCTTATAACTACACTGCGCCAGCAATGGTAAGTTAAACCTGCACCATTATGGAATCTTAAGTCAGAAGAGTCTGCTATTGGAAAGTTGTGACCCACAACTAACTAATTTGGTTGACCTATTTTATCTACAAAGGCAGAAGACAAAAGAGATTTTTCTTTGTTTGATTGTCTGAAGCATTTATTGGACTAAAGGCTTAAAATATCCACCAAATTTTCAAATTACTGGTTCTCGTTGAAGTGAGGTTTAAATCCCCATATCAACGAGAACCTGATAATTTTGGCTAATCTCATAACTATTTTTTTTATAACGCGATCGCCTAAGTTGAAACCTTTGTGTTAGGGTGTTTTTACTTTTTTAACTTCATCGATGAACTGTGACATAGAAAAAGTATTTGCCAAAAAGCCAAGGTTTTTGCCAGATAACAAAACTAAGTTTTTAATTTTGGATAAAGTCGAGCTAAGCGCATCTTTATAGAGAATTTGCATAACTACTAACTGAAGTTAAATTTATGTGTTTAGATAACAGACAAAGCGTTTTAGAGGAGGCAGACAATCTAGAAAAAAAGATTACTGCTATGAACAGGGTATTTGAGTTAATTCCGCCAGGAACGATAAAAGATAAAAAGGACTATGCAACGTTTTACTTAAATTTGAGTCGGACTAATGAAGAAATAGTGCCTTACTTGGTAGATGGGAAAACAGCTTTTCTGATAAATCGACCAGAACACGCTGAATATGTACTGGCCAAAAATCAAAATAACTACAAAAATCCATATCATCAATACGCGGAGTTGGTGGGACAATATAGACCAACAGGTGCGTTTTTGCTGAATTTAAATAGAACCTCTGGAAATCAAGCGGAAATATTTGAAGGCATAGTCAGCGAACTAGCAAAAGCGGGGACAGTAACTATTTTGCAATGGCAAGAATCCTCGAAACTAGCACCTGTTCAAATTGATATCGAAACGAAAAAAATGATGTTTGCTGTCTATGTCAAAATTCTTTTTAACATAGACGCTGAAGATTGGAGCGAAGCATTTGTCAGTGCAACGAATTTTATAGAAGAGTACTGCGTTAATCAATCACACTTGGCGCAAAATCTTTCAGTCACGGAACTACTACCAATAAAACAAAGCTATCAAGAAGCTATTGAAGTGCAAAATGCAATAGCGGCAAGAATTGGGCAGTGTGCTGGGTTAGTAGCGCCTGATACCGAGGTATCAAAGCAACTAAAAACGACCATCGTCCGAACATTGTTGAATAGCTACAATGGCATGGCAACAGCACTGTGCTGGATAATTTATCAATTAGTGCAATGCCAGGAAGTACTAGAGCAAGTATATAGTGAAGTCGATCGCGTTATTGGCGATCGCCAACCCACAGTTAAAGATATTCCCAAATTATCTTATATGCGATTGGTGGTCATGGAAGTGTTGCGTTTATATCCACCGGCATGGATGTTGGGTAGGCAAGCAATTAATTCAGACCGAATAGGAGAGACACCAATTCCGCCCGGAGCAATTATTTCCATATCACCCTACACAATGCATCGAAAGACCCAACTATGGGAACGACCAAAAGAGTTTATTCCAGAACGCTTTGCATTAGAAAACTCACAAGCACGGCAAGCGTTCGCTTACTTTCCGTTTGGAGGGGGAACACGTAAATGCCCAGCAGGGCAATTAGTCTTTAGCCAGCTACAAATTATTTTAGCGGCGATGCTGCGCTTGTGTAGTTTTGAATCAGCCTCAAACGAAATTTTAAAACCACGCGGTCTGGTATCACTGCGTCCTCATCTAGGAGTATCGATGAGGATAACTATTAGGAAATAGGGAGTGCTGACGAGTGTTTGCCGACAACTGACGCTGGTGAATTTTTGCTTTATTGGTAGAGTATTCTGAATTCTGAATTCTGAATTCTTGATTTAAATTTTGTCAGAATTTCCAGAAGAATAAGGGCGCAAGGTAACGTCTAGGTTGATTGATATACGTTCGCCCGCAGTTTCTACTTGATTAACTCTATGGGGTAAGAAACTTGGAAATAAAAGAAATTTACCGGGTTTTGGGGAAATAGAATAGTGGGCAGTTTCCCAATTAGAGCGAGAAGTAACTCGTCCACTGCGGGGATCAACAAGAGTTAAGTTACCAGATGTTTTAGTAGAGGGGGCTGTGGGAACTTCCACATAGTAAATACCAACAAGGTCAGTTTTAGTATGAATGTGTTCGTGTTGAAAACCACCTTGTCTCAAAATCACTGCCCAACTTATATAGTTGTATTGAAAAGCTGAAGGAGTAGAGGAGCTAAAACTGACTTTTCCCCACTCTTTCAAAAAAATTTCGATTTGATCGTTAATAAAATGTTTAAGGGTTTTAATAGCAGGAAATTCAGAATTTAAGAAATTTAAGCTGGATTGCCAGCCATTATTAACTGAAGTCAATTGTGAGTAATTTCGCCCGTTTTGCTCTTGATTGCGAACATAAGCTGCTAAATCACGATTGAGGGCTTCACAGTCAGGAAACTCTGCTTCTCCTACTAAGGTAGGAAACAAAACATTTATTTTTAATCCTTGATATTTCAT
>Ga0314817_100031_pt1 | contig 15329 bp, 15 predicted proteins | sample MICome_8_FD_202352 | JGI IMG/M metagenome (GOLD analysis project Ga0314817, IMG submission 202352) | Metatranscriptome of soil surface biofilm microbial communities from soil inoculated with nitrogen-fixing consortium DG1, State College... ...
AAACAGTATTTGATCGTTTCAGCGAAACAGTGCTGAGTAATAAGAAAAATTAAACAGGGATGAGAGCAATTACCCTGATCCCGGCAAGGGACTTCCAAGTAAAAAAATATTGCACAGAAGACTGTTAACGGTCAACAGTTAACAGTCAACTAGGACTTACGCACGAGTCACATAAAAACGAACCACAGAGGCGCAGAGTTCACGGAGAAATGAGAGTTTGAGAGATATTTTGCGTAAGTCCTGTCAACAGTCAACTACCATGTACTGTTGTTTATTTTTCGGAGTTCCCTTATAAAACTATTTATTTTTGGCTTTTGCTGATGAACAATATATCTGGTAGCTGGCAAGAATGGTTAACTGTACTAGCGTATCTAGGTTTCACCGTTTTAATTATCTGGCGGGTATTTAGCGCCCAGAAGAATTAAAAAAGCTACATATCATTTCACCAGCACTATTTTGCTCGAAAGGCAAAATAGTTCCATTTTGTTGAATTTTAAATCGTTGACGGCAATTGTAAACCTCAATGGGCGTTTTTACTCCATCTACACTGACAGATGCCCTGTATTCCCAATAGTTTTTAGCACTGCGATTAATACTGAGAATACAAATCTGATGACCATTGTAATTACGGCACACCGATGCAAAAGCTGGAAATGCTAATAAAAATGAGAGTATTAATAGCAACACAAAAAATGTATATCTTATACTGTTCATAAATGATTATTAACATTACATTATGAGAAATATTATTAAATTTCCAACTCTTTGAATTGCAACCAAAAACAAATTTTGAACAATATTGGATTGTACGCTGTTTTGCTGCACTACTGCTCTTTGGTCAAGTGTGGCTGCATTTACTCCAAGGTAAAACTTATTACCGCAAGATTATGCAACATCTGGTGACTGCTGGGCCGGGTTCTATCTCCCCAGTTTTGCTTGTGGGCGGTTTTGCAGGAATGATTTTTACTATTCAAACAGCGAGAGAATTAGTGCGATTTGGTGCGGTCAATGTTGTGGGGGGTGCTTTTGCATTGGCATTTTGCAGAGAATTGGCTCCAATTTTGACCGCTAGTATTATGGCGGGACAAGTAGGTTCTGCTTTTGCAGCTGAAATAGGTGCAATGCGAGTCACAGAGCAAATTGATGCACTTTATATGCTCAAAACCGATCCCATTGATTATCTTGTACTTCCTAGAGTCATTGCTTGTTGTTTGATGGTACCTTTAATGACAGTTTTTGCTCTAGTGATGGGTCTCATCGGCGGAGTTTTTGCTGCATGGCAGTTTTACGAAATTGTCCCAGAAATTTTTTTAGAATCAGTCAGAGATTTTCTAGAACCCTCAGATTTGTTCATTATTTTACTCAAAGGGTTCATTTTCGGGATGCTAGTTGCTGTTATTGGCTGTAATTGGGGATTAACTACTAAGGGAGGAGCAAAAGAAGTAGGAGAATCAGCAACAAAAGCAGTTGTGACTAGTTGGGTGTCAATTTTTATCACGGATTTTTTTCTGTCTGTGTTGCTGTTTGAAAACATTGGGTTTTAAACAATAAAGGAACTCCAAAAAATAAACAACAGTAGATGGTAGTTGACTGTTGACTGTTGACAGTTCACAGTCAACAGTTAACAGTTTTTTGGGGAATATTTTTTTTATTTGGAAGTCCCTAAAATTTCTAACTTTTAAGCTGTCATTTATAACTCTTGATTTCAGAATTTTAGTGAAATTTCAGAATTTACTAATTTGTAGATCAGCGCACCCAAGACCAAACCTGTTAATGAAGCAAGAGACGCACTCCAAAAAGCTAGTTTTCTCTTGAGTTCAGCTACTTGAAAGTCTATCCTGAGTAATATAGTTGCTGAAATAATCAGTAAGGTATCAAGAAATACTCTAAACCAAGCAAGCATAATAAAGAACAAGAAAGCTGCTAACACGGCAACTCCAAAAGCTCTGACATTTGATTCAAACAAAAGAGTGTAGTAATATGTCACCTTTGGCCAAGGAGTTGTCAAAATTAGTATTAACAGCAAGATACTAACTACGATCGCTGGCCATACAAACAGAGGAGGATGTGTTTCAGATATTACCCAGCCCAAAGTACTGTAGCTAAGCAGCACTAACGCTAGGGACACCCAAGGAACTCTTTTCAAAATTGGCATGGGTTGATATCACCAGTACAGGGCTAAAGCGTTATTTCATTACTAAGTCGATAGCAGTGGTGGTAGTTGACTGGTGACTATTGACTATTGACTGTTGACTGTAGTCAATAGAGAGTAGTGGGGAGTCAAAAGTCTGGTGTTTCCGTCAAACAACAGCCTGGACAGTAGGGTTTCACAAGGGAAATCCAAAAAATAAATTATTCCGCTTGGGGTCGTTGACTGGTGACCGTCAACACTCTTCTACGGAATATTTTTTTAGTTGGAAGTCCCCAAATGATTTAGGACTACTATGGAGACTTAGTTTCACTTATAGCCTGCCATGCTTTGTCAAGCAACGCAAACAAGTTTGAGAATTACAGCACAAAGTAGTTAAATATATTGATAAAGATTTGTAAACTATTAGCAGCCGAGTAGCCGTGTGTCACATCTTAGTTAAGGAATAATCATGAGACAAATTGTTATTGTTGAGCGCGTATGCCTCATTGCTCATATATTGTCAAAGGCTTTTGGATTAGCAGGGATGTTACTGGTCTTACCTCATGCCGACATAATTTTCAACTTATCCCAGGTTGGAGAAACTGCCATAGGGTTAAGTATGGCTAGCGGCGGTGTAGTTGATATTATTTTAGGAACAGTGGCAGTTTCTATTTATGCCTACCGGACGCTGGGATTAGGAACTTGGCTAGCATTTATGCTACCAGCTGTGTTTATTTCTCTAGGAAGTGAATTATTGGGAACCAGTACAGGTTTTCCATTTGGAGATTATAGTTATTTGAGTGGCTTGGGTTACAAAATTGGTGGGCTAGTTCCTTTCACAATTCCATTGTCTTGGTTTTATGTTGGCTTGTCATCTTACTTAATAGCCAGATGTGGTTTGCAGGTAGCCCAAAAACCGAGTTTGGCAAGGCATATTGCTGCTGTAGCCGTTGGTGCGTTGCTGTTCACTTGCTGGGACTTTGCTCTAGAACCAGCAATGAGCCAATCTTCTCTACCCTTTTGGTATTGGGAACAACCAGGAGAATTCTTTGGAACACCTTACCAGAACTATGCAGGATGGTTTGGCACTAGTGCATTATTTATGAGTGTCGCAGGGTTATTGTGGAGAAAGACCTCGATAAAATTAGAGCGATCGCAACTTAATCTCCCCTTAGCAATTTATTTAAGTAACTTTGCCTTTGCCGCCGGACTCAGCTTAGCAAGTGGCTTCTTCATCCCCGTGTTACTCGGCTCAGTGCTAGGCGTAATTCCCGCCGTGACACTGTGGTTGAGAAGTTCAACCACACCCGCTCAAGTTGCCATTGAACCAGTACCTCAAGAAGCCCCAGCAGCAAGCGTTAAAGTTGTTTTGAAATAGACAAGGGAGACAAGTAGAATAATTCCTCTGTAACACTCAACAGTCAACAGTCAACAGTCAACACTCAACACTCAACAGTCAACACCCCCAATGCCCAATGCCCAATTCCTTGACAACTTAATACTAGAAAGTGCCATCTCGCTTTTATTGCTGCTTATCCAAGTACCAGCAACGGGGATTCTACTTTCGCGTTTGGTGAAGGGGCCCAGACGCCATCCACCAATAGAACCGCAACAGCCGACGCCGGAAATGTTGGGTAAGGTGAGTGTTGTTGTTCCTACACTGAATGAAGCGCTTCGTATTAGCCCTCTTTTGGCTGGTTTGAGTCGGCAAAGCTATGAAGTTCGGGAAGTTGTGGTTGTAGATAGCAATTCCAGTGATGGAACTCCGGATTTGGTCAAGGCAATACAGCAAACAGATCCGCGCTTTCGCTTGATGACAGATGACCCTTTACCCTCTGGTTGGGTGGGTCGTCCTTGGGCGTTGCATAATGGTTTTTTATATAGTTCTGAAGGTAGTGAATGGTTTCTGGGGCTGGACGCTGATATTCAACCGCATCCGGGGTTGGTGGCTGGGTTGATAAAGACAGCAAAAGCACAAGGTTATGACTTAGTTTCCCTTTCACCCCAGTTTATTCTCAAATATCCAGGGGAATGCTGGCTACAACCGGCTTTGTTGATGACTTTACTTTACCGATTTGACCCAGCCGGCATTAATACACAACAGCCGGAACGGGTAATGGCAAATGGCCAGTGTTTTTTGTGTCGTCGTTCAGTTTTAGCGGCTGTGGGTGGTTACAGCAGCGCCAGTAGTTCTTTTTGTGATGATGTCACCTTGGCACGGAATATTGCTATCCAAGGTTATAAAGTAGGCTTTTTAGATGGCGCAAAAGTATTAAAAGTACGGATGTATGAAGGGGCGATGGAAACGTGGAAGGAATGGGGACGCAGTCTAGACCTCAAAGATGCAACTTCTCCTTCTCAGCTGTGGGCAGATTTATGGCTACTTTTTGCAGTCCAAGGTTTACCACTTTTAATAATTTTGACTTTCTTGTTGATTTCTCTTTCCCACTCACTAGAACCATCATTAATTGCGTCTCTACCCACCCCCTCAATTCTCCTAGTGGGTCTGAATTTATTCCTACTGACGATTCGCTTTGGTATGCTATTGGCGATCGCACCTTCCTACGATCGCCATAGTGCTAAAGCAAGTTGGTTATTCTGGCTTTCCCCTTTCGCCGATCCCCTAGCAGTGCTACGAATCTTCTTATCTGCATTCCGCACCCCACGTCAATGGCGGGGAAGAATATATGGTGAGTAGGGAATTGGGCATGGGGCATTGGGCATGGGGCATGGGGGAAAGGTTAAATTTATCCCTTTCCCCTTTCCCCTTTCCCCTTTTCCCTTTAACCTTTCCCCAAGGCGTTGCCATCTCCCCCAGTCCCTCATCTCCCCTGAGATTGATACAATTTCATCACCTGATTTAGGGCTAATCTAGATTCAACGCCCAGTGTCAAGGGTGATGTATGTCCTGAGGATAGATGTTCGGCGGCGGCGCAGCCAATCATGGCGGCGTTGTCAGTACAGAATTTCAAAGGGGGAAATAGTACGCGCAGGTTATGTTTGCTGGCGGCGGCTTGGAGGTTTTTTCTCAGACCGCTATTGGCTGCTACGCCACCGCCAACGGCAATTGTGTCTAAACCATAGTCTAAGGCACAGGCAATGGCTCTTTTGGTTAGCGATCGCGCTACAGTATCCTGAAAGCTAGCTGCTACATTTGCCACTGGCACTTGTCTACCATCTTTTTCTAGCTGCTGTACTAAACGCAATACAGCCGTTTTTAACCCGCTAAAACTTGCATCATAAGGATGAAACCCGCCACTAGGTAAAGAAACTTTTCCTTCTGGCAAAACAAAGGCTTGGGGATCTCCTTGTTGTGCGAGTTTGTCAATTACTGGCCCGCCAGGATAACCCAGTTTTAATAATCGCGCCACTTTATCGAAGGCTTCGCCGGCAGCATCATCGCGAGTTTGTCCTAGCGTTTCGTAATTACCACAATCTTTAACATAAATCAAGCTTGTATGTCCGCCTGAAACCAGTAAGCTAAGAAAAGGGGGATTTAAACTTGGCTCGCTCAAGTAAGTTGCGTAAATGTGACCTTCGAGATGGTGAACTCCCAAAAAAGGTTTGTTGTGTACCATCGCCAAGGTTTTGGCAGCAGTTAATCCCACCAGCAGCGCTCCCACGAGTCCAGGAGCGCAAGTGGCAGCAATTCCATCAATTTCACTCCAGTTGAGTTTGGCTTGCTCTAGAGCTTGGGCGATGGCTTGATTGATTGTTTCTAAGTGCTGGCGAGAAGCTACTTCTGGTACTACCCCGCCATATTGCTGATGCACTGGAATTTGCGAGGCGATAATGCTGCTGTAAACTTGACGATTATTCACAATTGCGACAGCAGTTTCATCACAGCTAGTTTCTATTGCTAAAACGGTTGTCATTGAGAGAGGGGAATGGGGAATGGGGAGTAGGGAGTTTTAAGTCCTGAGTTTTCAGTGGCACAGACAAAATCGTCCTTGCTTACTACCCTACTACAAGAATTAATATACTCAGCAGTTGTTACTCACTACTCCTTACTCCCCATTCACCGCTCCCCACGTCATCTTGGTTGAGAAGCTTTAACTTTTATTTACTGAAACTTTACTCGGTTCCCACCCAAGAGTATGATGACTTCCTAGTTATGCAAATAAAGACTGTACAAGCCGCTTCGTTTTGTACAAAGAACTTTTTGTTTTGTAATAAAAGGAAACACTCTATGCGACGATTGTTTGCTTTGATTTTAGCGATTTGTCTGTGGTGCAACTTTGCCCCCCCAGCACAAGCTCTAGGGGCTAACTTGACACCTTGTAAAGACAATCCCGCTTTTCAAGAGCTGGCAGCTAACGCCCGTAACACCACCAGTGACCCACAATCAGGTCAAAAGCGATTTGAGCGTTATTCTCAAGCGCTGTGCGGCCCTGAAGGTTACCCCCACTTGATTGTTGATGGTCGCTTAGATCGTGCTGGTGATTTCTTGATCCCCAGCCTTCTATTCCTATACATCACTGGCTGGATTGGCTGGGTAGGTCGTGCCTATCTCCAAGCGATTAAAAAGGAAGCAGATCCCGAACAAAAAGAAATCCAAATCGATCTGGCTTTGGCACTACCTATCATTGCTACAGGCTTTGCTTGGCCAGCAGCAGCAGTCCAAGAATTACTCTCTGGTAAATTAGTAGCCAAAGACTCAGAAATTCCTGTTTCCCCACGCTAAACCAGTTTCACTAGTTCATTTGTTTGGAGACTAAATTCATGGCAGACAAAGGCGACAACTCATCCTATTTGATTAAATTTATTTCCACAGCCCCAGTGGCAGCTACCATCTGGCTGACAATCACAGCAGGCATTTTGATTGAATTCAATCGCTTTTTCCCCGATTTACTTTTCCACCCACTACCATAAGGTGGAAAATCAAATTTTCGGAAAACTATCTGAAATTGTTTAGTTAGTATATTTGGACTAACTAAACAAAATTTTCACCTAAATAGGTAGTAAAAAGAGGTTTTTGAAACTCGCGATTTTGCTTAGATATCGCGAGTTTCAGAGCTTTCAAATAAGCTAAATTAATTTTTTTTAACTTCCTAAGCAAAAGACATCTTTAGCTACAATTATTATTAATATAAAAATGCCACCATTTTAATTGAGAGGCGAACATAAAAATATGGCGCAAGCAGTAGATGCATCAAAAAATAACCCCAGCGATCCCAGAAATCAGGAAGTTGTTTTTCCTGCATTCGGCGATCCACAACTAGGTAACCTAGAAACCCCAGTTAATTCTTCTCGCTTGATTGCAGAATTCATTAGGAACTTACCTGCTTATCGTGCTGGTTTAACTCCTTCCAGACGCGGATTAGAAGTTGGTATGGCTCATGGTTATTGGCTGTTTGGGCCTTTTGCCAAATTCGGGCCACTGCGGGATACAGCTAATGCTAATTTGGCTGGATTACTAGGAGCGATCGGTTTAGTTGTTGTTTTGACCGGTGCTTTATCTTTGTATGCCAATAGTAATCCTCCAAAAGCTCTTCCTAGCGTTACTGTACCCAATCCTCCAGCAGATGCTTTTAACTCTAAAGAAAGCTGGAATAACTTTGCCAGTTCTTTCTTAATTGGTGGTATTGGTGGTGCAGTAGTCGCTTACTTTTTAACTAGTAACCTAGAATTAATTCAAGGTTTATTTGGTTAATTTAGTCATTAGTCATTAGTTATTGGTCATTAGTTATTGGTTAGTTCTTACAAACAAAAAACAATCGATAGCAAAGGACGCATGACCAAGCGCAAAGTCAAAAGCTAAGGCTTCCTTAGCTTCAAATTTTGTAAGACAAATGACAAAAGTCAAAGTCTGAGTAAAGGAAATCTTTGCTCAGACTTTTTAATATTAGTCATTAGTCATTAGTCATTAATCATTAGGGAAATTGAAAAAATAAATTATTCCGGTTAATGCGTTGACTGTTGATTCCTTACTGCTGACTGTCAACTGTCAACCGTCAATAGTTAACACTCTTTCGTGGAATATTTATTTAACCTCAGTTCGGGTTAAGGACTAAATTTCGATCGCTTGAACGAGAAAATAAAGCTTACAGATTTTCAAAACCAATGACAGAATCAGCGTTTGAGCTTATCCCGAACTCAGGTTTATTTACTTGGAAGTCCCTTTGTTCCTATAACAAAGGACACAAAGCTTTTTCTTTGTGTCCTTTGATAATTAATGCTGAAAATTGGTATGTTGTTAAAAATGCTTATCCAAATAAAGCCGCTTCGATGTCATTTAAAGCAGTTTTAAAATCGTCATTAACGATTTGAATATCAAATTCATCTGCGGCCTTAATTTCTTCTTGGGCGCGGTGCAGACGACGGGCGATCGCATCTTCAGAGTCTTGATTGCGAGAGCGTATCCGTTTTTCCAATTCCTCTAAAGAAGGCGGTAAAATAAAAATGCTGAAGGCAGTGGGGAAAGAAGCACGAATTTGTCTTGCTCCTTCTAACTCAATTTCTAACACCACCAACTTGCCAGAATTAATCTGGTTAAGCACAGCTTCACGGGGAGTGCCGTAATAGTTACCAGCAAATTCCGCCCATTCTAAAAATTCACCTCCCGCGATTAATTGTTCAAACTTACTACGGGTAATAAAGTAATAACTTTTGCCATCGATTTCCCCTGGACGGGGAGAACGGGTCGTCGCAGATACCGAATAATACAGTTCCGGATGACGCTGTAGGAGCGATCGCATTAAAGTACCTTTACCGACTCCACTAGGGCCAGTTAAAACAATCAATGCGCCTGGATTTAGAGATTCCTTGGTAGTGGCACTACTCTGGATGGGTAAAACTCGGATCATCCGTTTAACCTGTGAATTAATCAATAGATATTATTTATGACTGTTGTATTCGTGGCCAAGCCCACCATTGACTACGGTATTTGTAGCGTCGGTGGCAAAAAATTGATCTAATTCACATGGTACTGCCGATATGCTGCAAAGAGAGTAAGGTTTTTAACCCACTCCTTGTCAATTATCTACAGTCTGATGATCGCGGGAAATCACAAAGCGATTCGCTACCGTTTCCGGCTGAATCGCTGACAGAATTACGTGGCTGGAATCAGTGATAATTACAGCCCTAGTCCGCCTACCATAAGTTGCATCAATCAGTTGACCCCTGTCCCGTGCATCGGTAATTATCCGCTTAATCGGGGCAGACTCTGGACTGACAATTGCAACTACTCGGTTGGCTGACACGATGTTGCCAAACCCAATATTGATTAGCTGAATGTCCATAAAAAAACTGAGATCAAACGCGGTTTAGGAAGCTTTTAGTAAACTTATTTCCATGTTATCGCCAATAAATAGGAGTTACAACGCTTAAATTCACGCCAGACTTTGTTTTTAAAATAATGTCTGCTTTTTTAGCTGATAAACAGCTAAATATCCTAAAAATCTACCTAAAGATATAGGGAAAATTATACTGATATCAGTTACTCAGATGATGTATATTTATTTTTTTGAAATAAGTATCTAATACCATTTTGGATTTTAGATTTTAGATTTTGGATTAGGAATTGCTTTGTACATTTTGATTCTGAAAATCCATCTGTAGTATTCTTTTTTCAAATTGGCATAAGTACACGTCACCCTCACCGTCATAGTCATTAGACTTCTTGCAGAAGTCGGTAAAAGGGGAAGGGGAAAGGTTTGATATTTTCCCTTTCCCCAATAAATATGCATTCCCTTGACCACAAGAGTGCAAAAAGCACTTTTACAAGAGGTCTATTAGTCATCGATGGATAGTTATTAGTATTATTAAGTAAAAAAAACTGCGTATAACTACTAGTGATTAATAAATCAAAATCCTGACTGCGTAAAGCGGGGGATGAGTTAACAACAAATTGTTAATTTCTCAGAATATTGCTCAGTATGTTTACTGTGACACCAGTATTTTCAATTTTACTGAACAGTGAATATTCTTACTTTAAACTTTCAACGGAGAAGGGGAGATTCGAACTCCGGAGATTTTAGCCTCATCCGATTTAGGCATACATTTGGTAATGGTAGCACGAGCTAAATATAGGCCAGAGAGGGAGCGATCGCTATTTGACATTTCCATAAAATTTTACAATAATTATTTAATGTAGTAATTATTGAAATATAATATGGGCGAAAAAATTAAACAAGCCCTTTCCTTAACTGATACTGTTCGGCTGGGAACCACTTCTTCCTCTCCGTTTTTAGGTTCACCAACCTTTGACGAAGTGCCTTTTCATGTACGTGAAGGACGTATACCAGCTTTGGGGACTTATGTAGTTATAGAACGAGATAAAGATGAGATAGTTCATTACGGACGTATTATCGAGGGTACAGAGGATAACCCTCGTGCTAACCCTTCAACACTGCAACAGAATCAGGCATATCAGGTAGGTTCAGACAAGACTAGACCAGGCGATCGCTCTCCTCATGTCACTCGTGTGATGACTGTTGAAGTTTTGGGCGAAATACATCTTGATAGTAACAATCAGATAATTATTAAAGAACCAAGCCTATTAGCACAAACAGGTCAGGGAGTATATGAAATACCTGCTGACAGAATACCGCAACTACTAAATACTCCTGACTCATCTGAACAGGGTTTCTACATAGGTGAAATAGAATCTGGTGGTAAAAGTGTAGATTTTGTGTTGCCAATGGAAGCCATAGCCAGACATTTGGCAGTTGTGGGAAAAACAGGTGTGGGTAAAAGTTATGCCACAGGTGTTTTAATAGAAGAATTAGTCAGACATGGCATACCTGTTATTGCTTTTGATGTTTTGGGAGATGCAATCAATACAGCTGAAGATTTGGGAGGACGTAACTTTCGAGCAGGAGTAAATTTTCGAGTTCCTTATTCAGTAATTGGACACAGTGAATTTTTAGGTTTTGTACCCAACTTGACATCTGACCAATTAGAACTGGTATCTATGGCTTATGATGTCGTATTTACTGAAGCATTTCAGAGCTTAGAGGCACAAGGAAAAGTCAATATTCAAATTGAAGAATTATTGAAAGAAATCGAAGGTGCTGGTACTGAATTTGGACAAGCAGCAGTGGGAGGGAGAGCAGCACGCAAAGTTGCAACAGCATTTAAACGTAATCCACTGTTGACCACAGGAACAGAATCTTGGTTAGGAGAATTTGCAAAACAACCAATTACTAATGTTTTTGTTGGGCATTTGAGCCAACAACAACGAAATTTAATAGTTGGCGCATCAGTTAGATTATTGCAAGCTTTGAGAAAGCGCGATCGCATTCCACCCTTTGTTTTTATATTGGATGAAGCGCACTTTTTCTTACCCGCAGGAGGGCAGATAACACCATCAACTCAAGTTATTAGAGAAATGATTCGTACTGCTCGACATGATGCAATTGGAGTCACCTTAATCACTCAAAGTCCTGCATCTATGGACAAGCAAGTTTTGTTAACTTGCAATACACGCTTGGTATTTGCTTTAGATCCAGATGATATGAAATTAGTATCTGGTACTTTAGGTGGTGTTTCCGATGAAATGATTTCTCGTATTCCCAAATTACCAAAGGGTACAGCAATCATGTCATCAAGTATGGATATCATTCGCCACCCAACACAGATACGTATTCGTAAACGTGAAACTCGTGAAGGTGCGCCAACGCCCAATATTGCAGAGGAAGTCAAAAAATGGCGGCAGCAGAGGATATTTTAACTCAAAAAATTTTAGATTTATTACTAAAACAACCAGAAGGTTTAGAAGTTGAGGAAATAATCAAGCATTTGCAAGCAGAAGATGGCGATATTTCTCCTAGAGGTGTACGCAATCTTTTAAACAAACTTGTAAAACAAGGGAAATTAGAAAAAAATAAAAAGCTTCAAAGTGAAGGGAGAGGTAAACCTCCATATATATATTTCCATCCTAGTAAATTACCATATAGTAACGCTTTAGATGCTATTCCTGAAATACAAAAATATAGTTTACAGACTAGATCAGATGTTGAAGGATATGAGCTTGAACCAGACGAACACAAACGTCAGGCACAAGCTCGCTCTATATTAAAAAAAATAGCAGAGAGTCACTTAAAAGAAGAATTTTACGCTAGAGCAATTATCAATGCGTCTATTGATTTAGCACAAGAGAATCCTATTGATTTGTTAATTAATATGGCGCAGTGGGTAGTTGATGATATTAATCATAAATGTGAAGAAACTCAACGTCATTGGGATAGGGGAGATTTTACATTAGCGAAACAAAAAGGAAGACAATTAGATGATCAACTAGGAGAAGCAAGAAGATATTTTCAATTATTTTGGCGGCTAGATAGTAGTAAAGCAGGTTTTAAAGGAATTTTAGATTTACCTCTTAAATTTACACATTTCCAAAATAAAGGCAAAAGGGCTTATTTGGACGTATCGGCTGCAAGAGAATCTCTTAAAAAAAGAATTTTTGGAAACCAATTAATAGAGTTATGGAGCAAAAAAATAAAACCTCACAAAGGCGGATCTGGAACAGATGCTTCTGTTGCAGATATTACACTGTTTCGCAGTCCTGGTAGCTTTATTCCTCCACGGCCTATTATTGTAACTACCTCAGCCTCTGCTTTAATAACCCGTTCAAATCAAGAGTATCAAGATTTTGATATCTCCCCTGAAAATCTAAAAGAATATGACCAATATGAAGCAACAAGAGAAGGCTTAGTATTAGCCCCTGAGTTAATAGAATCTATAGGTCGAGATAGATTTAAACACTCACGTATGGCAGCAATGGAACTGCGCCAATATATAGCAGACTATCGTATTTCTATGGGCGAAGCTAGATGGAGGCCTTTAGGTGATGCCCCAGAAATTGGGTATAAACCCAATCCAACGTTAATTATTCGTGATGGTCGTATATTTCCCCTAGTACATCGTTTGGCAGATTACGAAGATGATACTGTATATGGCAAAATTGTACGTAATCAGATTCAAAAGTTTGTAAGAGTCATTCATAACACTATATTTAGCCCACTTGGTGAAATTGTTTATGGGGCAGCTGTTAAAGTACCTCAAATGTCTTGGCTTGCTCCCTTAGTTTTTTGGTATTTACATTATAAAAAAATAAAGATAAATGACAAAATTGTTGTTTCATCTGATGAGGTTTACAAAATCCCCTTTGCCGATACAGCCGTATCTCATCTTCTTTTTTTAGGAGTTGCTAAAAATTTAGAAAGCTTCTCAAAAGATATACTTTTTACTACTTGTAGAGTAATTCGGCGTTTTTCCGATATTGCGCTTGTTGACAGTTCATTACCTGTAGTTATTGAATCAGAATCAGGTCAACCCAAGTTATTAGAAGAAGACAAGCATGAAGACTGGCAAGCATTTATTGATCAACATCTAGATAAGAAGGAAAAACAATATCAAGAATCTTTTCTTGAAGAAAGTGAATATGAACCCTTTTTGTACCTGTGTTCTAAAATAGGCGTTTTGATGTGCTATAGCGCTCCAACTTCTGCTTATCAACCAATTGTTACTGATGATGAAGGATCTGCTCATTTTTTAATCCCTCGTCTGGAAGTTGCGGTTGACTTGCACCAGCCAGATTCTTATCAAAGAAATTTAGATAAGATGTTGTCTTGGCTGGCTGATGGAAATTGGGAATTAGATTATGCTCATGCACAATCAGGATTTGATTCACAAGAGGAACAGGGGCTTCCTATCTTAGTTCCAAATGTTACACTCCTTGCTCATGAAGCCGCTACTTTTTCCAGTAGTAAGTTCCGTGAGGAAGTTCAGGATCAGCTAAGAGACTTAATTGCAGACTTAAAAAAACTTATGGCAAAAGGAAATTGGTAGCAATTAAGCTGCTATACAGCTTGACATTTACAATTAAAAATACAATAATTATTTATTGTAAGTGTATTTCCATCATACTAAGTAACTTTTTAAGTAACTAGGTTGGTTAATACATTTATAGTAATGAAAAAGCCAGCTCCTGTTATTTTAGGTAGCCGGCTCGGAATTGTTTTTTTTCTTTGAGTATTATGACAGATAATTTAGAAAATGTCGATTTCACTCCGTCAGAAATCGCAACGAAGTTGAGTGAATTGGCGAAAAAACCAATTTCTAACCGACAAGTTAATCAGCTGTTAGAACGACTGGGCTTACAAAGAAAATTCAAAACCAGAAAAGGTAGATGGAAGTGGCAACTGACTCAAGTAGGGAAAAAATACGGTCGAGTGTATTTTGTAACTAATACTTTAAGTAATTGGAGCGGTAATCAAATTAAGTGGAGTGAAGAGGTGATTAACTTGCTGAAGCAAGATAGGCCTTTTTTGAGTGCTTAGTTTGATATTGATAAACATAATCCCGTCCCTTGAGCAGACGGGATTTTTTATTTTTACCCAGGTGAGTTTAAACCCTGAAGAAGTCGATTTTTAATTTCTTTAGCGATCGCTTTAGCTAATGGTGGCGGTACAGCATTACCAATCTGAACTTGCAAACACTTTCCATAGAAAACAAAATCATCAGGAAATCCTTGTAAAGCAGCTACTTCACGAGGTGTAAAAGCTCTGTCTTGTTCAGGATGTATAAAACGTCCTTTTGAAGGATTTAAACAACCAGCAGTGATAGTGTTTGATGGACGGTTCCAAGCTGCTCGTCCATAAACATCGCTATGACCTTTATGAGAAAGGTGGCATTTTAGCCAAAATTTTTTCGGTATATCTGTTCTGCTCCCACCATTTTTAGGAATCATGCTAATAAATTCTACTATTCTTTGTGTAGTTTTTGGAGCAATATGATTCGGATATTTACCATTATATTCCCCATTCTCTCCTGGCTTGATCTGAGGATATTTATTATTACCAATAGCATCGTAAACTGTAAGCCAAGGCAATAAAGATCCTTGAGATTTATCTATTTTTCCTGGTTCTCCATGAGTAGGCTGAGGAAATGGTGGTTCTTCTCCATCTCTCCCAGCAATCACAATTACACGCTTTCGATGCTGCGGTACACCATAATCTGCTACATCTACAAGTTTTTTGTTTATTTGATAGCCTAGTTCTTTAAGACCTAGACAAAGTTTTATGTAAAAAATATTACCATATGGCTTAGTAATTAACCCTGGAACATTTTCAAAAACTGCAAATTTAGGCATAAACTCTTCAACAAATTCTAAATATTTAATCACTAGATCGTTATCTTGGTGATTAATGCCTTTATTATTTTTTTGCATTCGAGAGAAGCCTTGACAAGG
>Ga0314817_100033_pt1 | contig 15039 bp, 9 predicted proteins | sample MICome_8_FD_202352 | JGI IMG/M metagenome (GOLD analysis project Ga0314817, IMG submission 202352) | Metatranscriptome of soil surface biofilm microbial communities from soil inoculated with nitrogen-fixing consortium DG1, State College... ...
ATGTACCAAAGGATTTAGGTGCGTTAGGCTACGCCATAACACACCCTACTAGCATGTCAAGGCTAAAATGTTGCAATAAACAATGTTTTTAGTTGCGCCTTAGCACCTCCCAAACAATAAAGCGAATGCACAACTTTAGTCTAGACACGCTACTACTAATATTTTTGCTTTCCTTGTGTTTGATTACGATTTGGGCTTATGTGTTGAAGCAACGTGTAATTCTTTGAGTTGCTTGACATCTACTCCCGAAGGTGCATCTGTTAACAAACAACGGGCTTGTTGCGTCTTGGGAAAAGCAATCACATCTCGGATGGATTCTTCCCCGGCTAGCAACATTACCAAACGGTCTAAACCGTAGGCGATGCCACCGTGAGGCGGTGTACCATATTCAAATGCTTCCAATAAAAAGCCAAATTTATTTTGTGCTTCTTCTGGAGACAAGCCGATGGCATCAAATACCTGTTGTTGAATTTCTCGCTGATAAATCCGTAGACTACCACCGCCAACTTCCACGCCGTTGAATACCAAGTCATAAGCTTGGGCGCGTGCTGTTTTTAAATCGCTCAAATCTTCAGGATGCGGCGCTGTAAATGGGTGGTGCAGTGCTTCGAGGCGTTTTTCGTCGGCGTTCCACTCAAACATGGGGAAATCTGTAATCCACAGCAAGTTAATTTTTTCTGGATCGATTAATCCAAATTCTCTAGCAATTACTTGCCGTAACCTATCTAAAGTTTTATTAACGGTAGCAGCATCACCAGCCCCGAACAATAACAAATGTCCAGCTTTAGCACCTGTGCGGCGGAGAATTTCCTGCTTTTGTTCTGCGCTGAGGTTGTCTTTAATTGCGCCAATGGTGTCAATTTCGCCATCGTCTCTCACGCGGATATAAGCTAAACCTTTAGCACCGGCTTCGCTGGCTTCTTTGAATAAATCACCACCTGGTTTAATGCGGACATTAGAAATAACATCATTGCCGTTGGGAATCGGTAGGATTTTGACGATACCACCATTGATTACGGTGTCTCGAAAGACTTTAAAACCAGATTCTTTAACGATATCCGAGACGTTAACTAATTCCAAACCATAACGGGTATCTGGTTTGTCGCTACCGTAGCGTTCCATTCCTTCAGCGTAGGTGAGACGGGGGAAAGGCCGTTGTAATTCAACACCTTTAACGGTTTTGAAGATATGACAAACTAACTTTTCGTTGAGTTCGATAATTTCTTCTTGGGACATGAAACTCATTTCCATGTCCAACTGGGTGAATTCTGGTTGTCTATCGGCGCGTAAGTCTTCATCACGGAAGCAACGGGCAATTTGATAATATCTATCCAAGCCGGATACCATCAGCAATTGTTTAAATAGCTGTGGTGATTGTGGTAGAGCAAACCATTCACCGGGGTTGACGCGACTGGGTAGGATATAATCCCTAGCACCTTCGGGAGTAGAACGGGTGAGTATTGGGGTTTCGACTTCGATGAAACCTTCCAAATCTTCCAGGTAACGACGCATAGCTTTGACAATTTGATGACGCAGTTGCAAATTGTGTGCCATGCGTTCGCGTCGCAAATCTAAATAGCGGTATTTCAGCCGCAAGTCTTCCCTTACTGTTTCGCCATCGGCTATGGAAACTTGGAAAGGTAATTGTTTACGGACGGCGTTGAGGAGTTGAATTTTATCTGCGTAAATTTCTATCTCACCAGTAGGTAGACGGGGATTGAGGGATTCTTGGGGGCGTTGCGTTACCCTACCAGTGATTTGGACAACATATTCATTTCGCAGGGCATTTGCCTGTTCATAGGAATCGGGGGTGCGTTGCGGATCGCTGACGATTTGGACAATGCCAGAGCGATCGCGTAAATCTAAAAATATCACGCCCCCATGATCGCGGCGACGGTCTATCCATCCGTAAAAGGTAACAGTTTCTCCAATATGTTCTTTTCGGACTTCGCCGCAATAGTGAGTTCGCATAATTGTTAGTTTTTCTCTCTGGGGCTAGATTGGCAAATAAATGTCAAAGCTTCCCCATTATCTAGCATCAATAGTAATTGTAGTAGTTCCAGTTCCAGAAAAAACGGAATCATCTTATGGAGGGCAGGTCTTAACAAGGGAAAAAGGCTTGTGGGATTTTTGCATAGAACCGGTAATTATAAGTGATTAGTTAGTTATGATATAAGCCTATTGCTTATGTATCCTCTCTCGCCCCCGATCCTTGGGGAGATTTTCAACGGGGTTGCAGTATCTAAAACCACAGCAAATTGAGTGTTTGAGCAGAAGTTAACACCAATGATTATCCCTACACTCCTACAACCATCCCTAAGGCGCTTGGTCGCCATCACCGTGGAACTGACTTTCTGTTAGCTCAGCGGTTATTAAATGTGCTTTTAATGCAGGATTTCTAACACTGGCAATTATACTTTATTGTGGAAATTCAAAACATTATGAGTCACAACCAAGCGGATGAAAAAGTCTCTGAGGCAGAGCAAAAGTATCGCACCTTAGTAGAACAGATTCCAGGGGTTGTTTACATTTCACCGCTCAATACTACTGCCAAAGTTGCTTATATTAGTCCGCAACTGCAACAATTGTTAGGCGTAGCTCCCGAAGATTGGAATCCTAGTTTCTTCAATAGTTGGTTAGATTACACTCATCCTGAAGATCGCCATCGCCTTTGGCAAGCTGTAAATAGCACAATTTCCACTGGAGAACCTCTGTGTATTGAGTATCGGATGATTAGGCATGATGGTAGTATGATTTGGGTACGAAACCAAGCCAATCTCATTCTCTGTGTAGATGGACAAACTCAAGTACTTCAGGGTTTAGTGTTTGATATTAGCGAACGAAAACAGGTAGAAGCAGCCCTCAAGCAAAGCGAAGCTCGTTATCGTGCTATTCTCGAAGACCAAACCGAACTGATTGCCAGAGGCTTACCTGATGGTACTGTTACCTTCGTCAATGAAGCTTTCTGTAGGTATTTTGGAATCAAGCGAGAAACAATTATCGGTCAGCACTACGAACCTATTGTATTTAAGCAAGACAAAGAATATGTATTTGATTTAGTCAATTCCATTACCTTAGAAAATCCCGTTGTCACTTTTGAAAATCGAGTTATGGCTTGTAAAGAAGTGCGCTGGGCGCAGTGGAATGTTAGAGGTATATTCGACGAGGAAAATCATCTTGTAGAACTGCAATCGGTGGGACGAGATATTACCGAACGCAAACGTGCAGAACAAGCCTTAAGTCAAAATGAGCAAAAATTCCGTGCCATCTTCAATCAAACTATAGAGTTTATGGGATTGCTTCAGACCAACGGAATTGTTTTAGAAGTCAATCAAACAGCACTGGATTTTGCTGGAATTACACGAGAAGAAGTTGTCGGTCAATTATTTTGGGAAGCAAAATGGTGGACAATTTCTCCAGATACACAAACACAATTAAAAAGTGCCATTGCTAATGCTACTAATGGGGAATTTATTCGCTATGAAGTTGATATCTGGGGTAGAGACGAACGAGTGATTACTCTTGATTTTTCACTACGTCCCATAGTTGATGAAACAGGGCGCGTGAGTGCCATCGTTTCTGAGGGACGAGATATTAGTGAATGGCAAGCCGCCCTGCGCGAACGCCACAAAGCCGAAGAAGCATTGCGCTCAAGTCAAGACTTTCTCCAAAAGGTTGCTAATACAGTACCCCATATTTTATATTTATTTGACCTATTACAAGGAACAAGTATTTATCTTAATCAGCAAAGTCTGAAAATTTTAGGTTATTCTCCAGAAGAATTTTGTCAAGCAGATCCGCAATGGTTCGTAAATTGTTTTCATCCAGATGACCAACATCTCTGCTATGACATAACAAGTCGCTTCACCAACCTCAAGGACAATGAAGTGATGTCCACCGAATACAGATTTCGGCACAAAAACGGCCAGTGGCTTTGGTTGAATACCAGAGAAGTCGTCTTTGCCAGAGATGCTAACGGTACTCCAACGCAGATTCTTGGTTCAGTGGAAGATATTAGCACTCGCAAGCAAGCCGAAGAAGTGCTGCGACAACAAGCAAGAGGAGAAAGACTAATCACTGAAGTAACTCAACAGATTCGGCGATCGCTAAATTTAGAAGATGTTTTAAATACAACTGTAAATAGTATTCGAGAATGCTTGCGTTCAGATTGTGTAGCTATTTATCAATTAGCAACTGACGGTAGTGGTTATTTTGTTGCAGAATCCGTAGTTGACGGTTGTCCTCAGCAATTAAGAAATACAATTTTGCCATTTTGCATTCAAGAAGATTTTAGCCATTATTACCAGGGATTACCCAAAATTTTAAATAATATTCAACAATCTGATTTTTCAACCGACGTTTTTGAATTATTGGAACTTTATCAGGTGAAAGCTGCAATGGTGGTGCCGATTTTGAATGGGCGACATTTGTGGGGTTTATTGATTACTTATCAGTTTGCCACACCTCGTAACTGGCAGGCATTTGAAGTTAATTTATTGCAGCAATTAGCCTCTCAAGTAGCGATCGCCATTCATCAATCAGTACTTTACCAGCAGCTACAAGCCGCCAACGAAGAATTACAAAGATTAGCTACCTTAGATGGCTTGACTCAAATAGCCAATCGCCGCCGATTTGATGAATATCTCGAAACTGAATGGCATCGACTCAAACGCGAGAAAGTACCACTGTCTTTAATTTTATTAGATGTTGATTTTTTTAAACCCTACAACGACACCTATGGTCATTTAGCAGGAGATAATTGTTTACAAAAAGTTGCCAGTGCGCTCTTAGATATTATTAAGCGTCCAGCAGATTTAGTAGCTCGTTACGGCGGAGAAGAATTTGCCGTAATCTTGCCAAATACAGAAATTCAAGGCGCGATTCATCTAGCTCAAGCCATTCGACAAGCAGTACGCAACTTAGAGATTCCCCATGCGAAATCTGGCGTCTGTAATTATGTAACCGTCAGTCTCGGCGTTGTCAGCACTGTGCCAAATAGCGAAATGTCGCCCCAAGACTTGATTAATGCAGCCGACAAAGCGCTTTATATAGCCAAACAAGAAGGACGCGATCGAGTTCGTGCTGTTTGTTGTTCGCCTCTTTAGTGGGGGATGGAGGGACAAGGGAGATGGGGAGATGGGGAGATGGGGAGATCAGTTTTCCCCTCTGCCCCTGTACCCAATGCTCAATGCCCAATGCCCAATGCCCAATGCCCAATGCCCAATGCCCTATGCCCTATGCCCTATGCCCTATGCTCCATAGTTCTTATCCTTTGATAAGCTTTAACAAAATAACTGTTAAAAAATCTAAAAATATGAGTAAATACACTCAATAAGATTGGCAGACTTGTATTTTTAGATAAATCTAGTTTTTTAGATATTTGTAAAGTCTTGGGGAATCTAGCAGATGAAGATACTGGTACTGAGTTGGGAGTTTCCACCCAGGATAGTTGGAGGAATTGCACGTCATGTAGCTGAGTTGTACCCGGAACTGGTGAAGTTAGGGCATGAAATCCATTTGATTACAGTGGAGTTTGGTCAGGCATCCATGTATGAAGTGGTGGAGGGAGTGAAGATACATCGCGTGCCAGTGGGACATAGCAATGACTTTTTCCATTGGGTGGTGAATCTCAACGAAAGTATGGGACATCATGGCGGGAAGTTAATCTTGGAGGAAGGCCCGTTTGATTTGATTCATGCCCATGATTGGTTAGTAGGAGACGCAGCGATCGCTCTCAAGCACAACTTTAAAATACCACTAATTGCCACAATTCACGCCACAGAATACGGACGTTATAACGGTATTCATACTGATACGCAACGTTATATTAATGGTAAAGAAACAATACTTGCTTACAATGCTTGGCGGATTATTGTTTGTAGCGACTATATGCGACGAGAAGTAGAACGAGCGCTACACAGCCCTTGGAATAAAATTGATGTTATTTATAACGGTATCCGAGCCGAAAAAAAACGACACCACGAAGATTTTCACGCTCTGGATTTTCGCCGCCAATTTGCCAACGACGACGAGAAAATCGTTTACTACCTCGGTCGTATGACCTATGAAAAGGGTGTACCTATATTGCTCAATGCTGCACCCAAAGTTCTTTGGGAAATGGGAGGTAAAGTAAAATTTGTCATTGTTGGTGGTGGAAATACCGACCATCTCAAACGCCAAGCCTGGGATTTGGGAATTTGGGATAAATGCTACTTTACTGGTTTTCTCTCCGATGAATACTTAGATAAATTTCAAACCATTGCTGACTGTGCCGTATTTCCCAGCCTTTACGAACCCTTTGGAATTGTAGCTTTAGAAAGCTTTGCTTCTCGCGTTCCCGTAGTTGTATCTGATACAGGTGGTTTTCCCGAAGTAGTGCAACATACCAAAACAGGTATTGTGACTTGGGTAAATAATGCTGATTCTTTAGCCTGGGGAATTTTGGAGGTGTTGAGAAATCCAGATTATCGGCAATGGCTGGTGGATAATGCTTATGAAGATTTAGAGCAACGTTTTAGCTGGCCGAAATTAGCCAAGCAAACCGAAGAAGTTTATCAGCGAGTTGTGCAAGAGCGATCGCAAACTGGTTGGTAAAGTAATATTGGGCATGGGGCATTGGGCATTGGGCATTGGGTAAGATTTTCTCCCTTGTCTCCTTTGCCCCTACACCTCCCCACTCCTGACAGATATAGAAATCAATCAAGAAAAATTCAATTCAAAAATTATGAATTAGAAATTATAACTCTATGGCTTCCAACCTGCAAGTAAATTCGGGTATGTTGTTGGTGCGGGGAAAATTTTCTGGAAAGTATTTTGACGTTCTAGGGGCTTTTCTTTGCTCATATTCCAGAGAGTTTCATAGAAAAAGAAAGAGACACCAGCAAAGTTGCGATCGCGTACTTTTTGCACTTGTGTTTGAATTTGTTGCATGGGTATAGATCTGTTTTTTAAACCAGCCAAAATACCAATACTCACCGGAATATGGCTCTTTGCTGCCTTCACTTCTGGATACTCTAATTCACTGACAAAAACATTCAAATCATCCCGATAGATTTGCAAAACTAAATCTTCCACAATTCCCATGCGTTCCCACTTTTGCCAGTCTGCTAAAAAGTATTCGTAAGAAAAACGCTGAGGATTAGGTGCAACAGAAACAATACAATCTTTTTTAGTAGCTTTGATGGCTGTGAATACCCGCTTCATAAAGTCGGTGATTTTATTAGCTCTCCAACGTACCCATTCTGGATCTTTAAAATTTTTAGACGGAGCTTGATTGCGGTGTTCTTTTTTATAAAGTGCCACTGTATAAGCATCGTATCCTAATTCTGAAGGTAAGCCAAAATGGTCATCAAATTGGATGCCATCGATATCGTAATTTCTCACAATTTCAACAATTAAATCTTGAATAAATTGTTGTACTTCTGGGCGAAAAGGATTTAGCCAAACTCGGTCGTGTATGCCTTCTTTAACAATGCGCGTGCCATTGCTGCGACTGGTGAGCCATTGGGGACGATTTTTAGCCAATAGGGAATCTGCTGGTGCCATAAAGCCAAATTCAAACCAGGGAATAACAGTTAACCCTTTTTGGTGTCCCACATCCACAATTTCTTTGAGCATATCTCGCCCTTGCAGTCCGGGTGTGGGATCGAGCGATCGCCCAATGACTTTGGCTGCAACTTTGCTAGGATACAGTGTATACCCCCAATTCCAAACTGCTGGGTATACGGTGTTAAAATTGAGTTCATCAAGGCGTTGTAAAGATCCCTTGAGGCGATCGCGCTCGAATAACACATCACTGTCAATATTCGTTAACCACACTCCCCTTAACTCAGACGCTGGTAATCTCTGAGGAACAGTTTGAGCCGTTAAAGGCAACGAAAACATCACCGTAGCGACTACACTCAAAGTAGCCACAAGGACAAATAACCCCGATTTTCTGCCTTGGTGAATATTCCAAAACCCAACACACCACTTTACAAGCCTTTTCATCATCTACCACAAGTACGATCTAATTATCGTTTCGATTGTATGGCCAATATTGGGCATTGGGCATGGGGCAAGCGGGGAGTGTGGGAGGTGTGGGAGGTGTGGGAGGATGTGGAAGAAATCTTTCCCCCCACACTCCCCACACTCCCCCATCTTTCCATCTCCCCTTCCCCCTTCCCCCTTCCCCTTTCCCCTTTACCCAATCACTATTGAGCGCTAGCTGTAATCTGATTCCAAGCTTTAACTACTACTTGTAAATTGCTTGGCAGATTATTTTGAGAGATGTCGTTGTACTGAACTGTATTTTTTTGGCTGGTGAGAGTGTAGGTGAAATAGTCAGCAGCACCACCAGGTGCAGGGTAACTGAGATTGCGGAATTGAGTGAATTTATAACGTTCTAGCGATCGCAAAAATTGTCTCACCTGTTGTACAGAAACACGGCGAACACTACGCTCAGAATCGTTAGCATCACCAATCCGCACGCGAATCAATTGTCCATTTCTGAGTAAAACAGTCTCGTAGGTTGTACCAGCAAATCCCCCACTGGAAATTTGCCGAAATACTACATCGCGATCCAAGGGTGGTGGTAACTCGCTGACTGGAATTGTTACGGGTGTTAGTGTGCTTTGGTTAGGTTTTTGATTGAGCCTAACTACCGAACCTGTCTGATTGGTGTGATAAACCAAGGTTTGTTGGCGTCCACTAACAACTACTCGCCAGCCTGGTACTAAGGCTTGGGTACAGAATTCATCAGGATTCGCTAATTCTAAACAGCCATTTCTCCAAGTTTGTTGTTGAGATTCAACAATTGTTAGCTGAGAAATTGGTTGTTGCAAACGTTTGGATGCAGCCTGCAAAACAGCATTTTTTATAGATGTTGGTAATTTATCTGAAGGAGTATTTGCCGAGGCTAAACGTAGCGATCGCCCGTTGCTATCAGTATGATAAATCCAATTTTCTCTACCATTAGACACCACAACTCGCCAACCAGAAACTAAAGCTTCGGTGCAGCCTTCATCCGGTTGGGGTAATTCTAAACAACCATTACTCCAAGTCTGTTGGTTATAGTTAGTAATTTTCAGTTCTCTAGTTGAAATTCCCTCTCTACTAGCTAAATCTTGCAGCACCGCATTAGCTACTGGACGCGGCAAGCGATTTGATTTAGTATTGTCTTTAGAAACATCACTACTTGTTTCTAGAGATAAATTTGCAGAAGCCGCTCTAGCATCTTTGATGAGTGTTAAACCACTGCTAACAGATAAAATACCAGTTAAAACCAAAGCAGTAAAAATTTTTGCTTGATTTTTAATAAAATAAGAATACACCTCAATCTTCATACTCATACACCGCTATTTGTCAATAGTTATAAAGCTAACAAATAATATCTAGCCACTCAGCATAAAAAGCTATATAACCCCATAGCTTCATCAGTTGGGATTTGCTTAATGTTTGCCTTTTGAAGCAGATATCAAGAAAGACGCTAATGTCATGATTGTTTGTTCCTGATAACAATTCTGTATGAAGATGCGCCAAACTATATGAAAAAGGTAGACGCCAAGCGGCTTGCCGCAGGCTACCGCAAAGGGCGCATTCGCGTAGCGTCTCGTAGATAAGGACACAAAGAAAGAAAGAAAGAAAGAAAGAAAGAAAGAAAGAAAGAAAGAAAGAAAATTTGGCGCAGCCTCACAAAGAAATGTCATTTTCAATATTAGTGTGGCGATCGCATGAATTTTACTGTTCTAAAATTTGAATTTCATCGAGTTGATTAATCACCACATCTGCACCTTTAACGTTATCTAAATTACCCACCCAAGTGATTCCAATACAGCCTGCGGCCTTAGCATCACGCGCCATTTGCATATCACCAACGGAATCACCCACCATCAACGTAGCGCTTGGTTGGACTCCTAAAGCTTGACAAGCTTGCAAAAATAAAACTGGGTCTGGTTTACTCGGCCCTTCATCGACTCCCATTTCTAGCTGGATATAATCACTTAATTGGTGATGAGCTACGAACTGTTTTACTTCATCATTTGTTGCTGCTGAGAGTATACCAAGTTTGATACCAGCTTCGTGTAGATATTTTAATATTTCCAAACTGCCCACAAACAGAGGTGAAGGAGTTTGTCCAACGTATTTTTCTGCTTCATCTAAAGCTTGACGAGCTATTTTTAAAGATTCAAACCATCCCTTTCCAGTTTCAGCAATGTAGGCCGCAGTAGCAATTTCTGTTTCCCGGCGACTGGCCACTGACACTATACCTGCTGGATCGAGGATATTACCATTGACCCCAAATGCCATTAATAGCGGTTCCCCGATACCGGGAAATTGAGCGTCTATCAATCTCGCTGCCTTTTGTGCGAGCGATCGCAAGAACGTTTCTGAATCTTCTAGAGTACCATTCTTATCAAACAAAATCGCTTGAACATTATAAAAAGTGACGTTTCTACATTTAATAGCAATCAAAATATTTCACCCCACTTAGTTTATTTAAAAGTTAAGAGTTAGGAGGTAGGAGTTAGGAATTAGGATCGATCTGAATTCAAAAATATAGCATTGTACAAACAAGGCATGAAATTCATGTATTGAACTTTGAAACTTCTTGCCTCTCAATTCACATTAGACGTGAGCTATCATAACTCATAACTCCTAACTTCTCACTTTCACCCATTCCTCACATAAAAAAAGAGGGTTTTTCCCTCTTTTAACAAAGCTTTGATACTCTTAATTCAAGATAGTAAGAATATAAATCTATTATTCTTCGATCGCTGCGGGAATTTCGTCTTCTGTTGCTGCGGGAATTTCGTCTTCAATAGCTGGAGGAATCTCGTCTTCGAGTTCAGTTGCTGGTGGAATTTCTTCCTCTGCTACAACTTCCACAGCTCCACCAGAACTAGCAGTACTACCTTGCTGCTTAGCTAGCAGTTGTTCGCGATACTTAGCAGCCATTTCTTCTGCTTTATCGTAAACCAAATCCCGGTTTTTAATCATATCACCAGGTTCTGGTTCTAACTGCTTGGTAGATAGAGAAATCCGACCTCTTTCTGCATCCAAATCAATGATCATAACTTTCACTTCATCATTGACATTAAACACACTATGAGGTGTATCTATATGTTCGTGAGAAATCTCAGAAATGTGTAGTAGACCGCTGACGCCGCCGATGTCAATGAAAGCACCGTAGGGTTTGATGCCGCGAACTGTACCAATTACTACTTCGCCCACTTCTAGGCGGTTCATCTTGCGCTCAACTAACGCCCGACGGTGGGATAGAACTAAGCGGTTGCGTTCTTCATCTACCTCTAGGAATTTTAATGGTAGTTCTTCCCCTACCAATTCTTCTTTAGGTTTGCGGGTGCTGATGTGGGAACCAGGTATAAAACCACGTAATCCCTCAATTCTTACCAACGCACCACCGCGATTAGTGGCAAATACGCCAGAACGAACGGTAGCGTCTTCTGCTTGCAGCTGGCGCACGCGTTCCCAAGCCCGCATATATTCAATACGGCGAATGGAAAGAGTTAACTGACCATCTTCATTTTCATCGGTGAGGATGAAAAATTCCCGCGTTTCATTTGACTGTAAAACTTCTTCCGGGGCATCGACCCGGTTAATAGACATTTCCTGTATGGGTATGTATGCTGCTGTTTTAGCACCAATGTCAATCAGAGCGCCGCGCGGCTCTATACTGAAAACGGTTCCTGGTACAATATCTCCAGGGCTAAAATGGTAGTCGTATTTGTCAAGTAGAGCAGCGAAATCTTCGTGAGTAAATCCAATTTCTGTAGCGGTTAAATTCTGATTGACCATGCTGATTTAGTTCCTGGTTTTAGTCTCCGTAAAGGTTGTGTCACAAACGCGATGGTACATGCAACCGTCTTTGGGCAGTCCACACTTAACATCCTTTTTCATCCTAGCGCAGAAAAGCTAGTGTTAACACATATCAACTCCCAAGATTGGAAATTATATCACAATATTCAAACGATTGGGGAGTAGGGATTGATGGTTATCTGTGTGATTAGACTTCTAAGAGAAGTCGGGAAAAGGGGAAGGGGAAAGGGGGAAAGGGGGAAAGGTTTGGTATTTTCCCTTTCTCAACTAAAGATGTATCCCTTTTATTACCATAGCCACTACCAACCGTTTTATTTTCAAGTTTAGGTCTACTTGTTGATTGCCCAATGCCCGATGCCCAATGACCAAAACAATATCCGTTACTACTGAATATGGTAGTAACGGATATTGACTTTGAATGCGCTTAAAGTTCTGGTAATAGCGACTTACTTCTCTTTTTTCTCAAACCGGGGGGGTTCGCGAAATGCGATCGCAAAAAACAGAACACCTATACACAAGGTAAAAATTAAGATGTATGCAACGCTTTCCATTTTATGAGTTCCTGCCTATCCAGCTAGTAATGAGGATTAGGGATTGGTATTGGGGACTGGGTATTAGGGATTAGCTGTTGGCTTTCCTAGTCCCCAGTCCCCATTCCCCAGTCGCTTAGAGGGCTTCTTTCCGGCGGGTTGTCTTGTCACCCACTTTCTGGAATAGACCCCATTCTACTTGTTCTTCTAGATCCGCTTCAACACCGGCAAATACGTCTCTGTAGATTGTACGAGCGCCATGCCACAGGTGACCGAAGAAGAATAACAGAGCAAACACAGCATGTCCAAAGGTAAACCAACCTCTAGGACTGGTGCGGAATACGCCGTCAGAATTCAAGGTTTCCCGGTCAAATTCAAAGATTTCACCGCCTTGAGCCTTACGAGCATATTTCTTCACGTCGGCTGGGTCTGTAAAGGTCTGACCATTGAGGTCACCACCGTAGAAACTAACGGTGACACCAGATTGCTCGAAGCTATACTTAGATTCTGCCCGACGGAAGGGGATGTCAGCACGGATAACTCCATCAGCATCGGTCAAGACCACTGGGAAGGTTTCAAAGAAGTTGGGGAGACGACGTACAGTCAACTCACGTCCTTCAGAATCTTTGAATACAGCATGACCTTGCCAAGATTGAGCAATACCATCGCCCTTAACCATTGGCCCTGTACGGAATAGACCGCCTTTAGCGGGGCTATTACCGACATAATCGTAGAAAGCTAGTTTTTCTGGAATCGCTGACCAAGCTTGTTCAAGGGTTGCACCTTGACCAACGCTATTTTGGACGCGACGCTGAATTTCTTGACGGAAGTAGCCTTGATCCCATTGGTAACGGGTAGGGCCAAACAGTTCAATGGGGGTGGTAGCGTTACCGTACCACATCGTACCTGCTACCACGAAAGCAGCAAAGAATACTGCTGCGATACTGCTAGAAAGTACTGTTTCAATGTTCCCCATCCGTAGAGCTTTGTAGAGTCTTTCGGGGGGTCGGACTGTGAGGTGGAATAAGCCTGCAATAATACCAACAACACCAGCAGCTATGTGGTGGGCGACGATACCGCCGGGGTTATATGGGTTAAAACCATCTGGCCCCCATTCTGGTGCTACTGGCTGGATACTACCAGTTAAACCATAGGCATCAGAAACCCACATCCCCGGCCCAAATAGTCCGGTGAGGTGGAAAGCACCAAAGCCAAAGCAAAGTAGACCAGATAAAAACAGGTGAATACCAAACATTTTTGGCAAGTCTAAAGCGGGTTCACCTGTGCGGGGATCTCTAAAGAGTTCCAAATCCCAGTAAACCCAGTGCCAAACGGCGGCTAGGAATAACAAACCGGAAAGAACGATGTGAGCCGCAGCAACGCCTTCAAATGACCAAAAGCCAGGATCGCCTGTTGAAGCGCTGGTAACACTCCAACCACCCCAAGATTGGGTAACGCCCAAACGTGCTAAGAAGGGCAGCACGAACATTCCTTGACGCCACATCGGGTTGAGAACCGGATCGCTTGGGTCATAGACAGCCAGTTCGTACAGTGCCATCGAACCAGCCCAGCCTGCTACTAAGGCTGTGTGCATCAGGTGTACAGAAATCAGCCGTCCTGGATCGTTCAGAACGACTGTATGTACTCGGTACCAGGGTAGTCCCATCGACTACGCTCCTCCTCGATGAGTTAGTTTACAAAGCAATTTTCTTACTGAGATTCTAAGAAACGAAAACCGCTACTCAGAAAACTCTTTTGTTTTTTGTTATTGCCAGAGCCAGAGCTTGACCACAACCTAGTCTTATAAAATCAGACAGTGTGGAGCTTTGGCAATGCTTACTCGCTCCCTTGAGATTTACCCCATAGGGTAGCTATCGCCAAGCAAAAATGAGAATATTTTAAAAAGTGTAACTATTGATGGAACTGTTTGCAAGCGTGTAAATTAATGCGATCGCGTAGCATGTCCAAGTTTTTTCGCTACCAATCCTGTTGGAGATTAAATTTACTTATCTTTTCTTAATGGAATAGGGCATTGGGCATTGGGAGTGGGGACTGATGACTGATAACGGATGACTGATGACTGATGACTGATGACTGTTGACTGTTTAGTTATTATTTTTCCATGCCCCATGCCCCATGCCCCATGCCCCATGCCCAACTTTTACTGAACCACCAACTGGATATTTTGCAGGTGACACTGTGTCTGGGCGCTAGCCAAGCGTTCGATTACTTGTTCGGCAGTCATTAAACGCTTGAGTACTACTTGACCGATGGTCTGACTGGTAGCTACGTTAGTTGTTGGCTTGACTTCTACGGTTAAAATGGCTTCTTCAACTCGATAAAGCCATAGCAATTCGTTTTGTTCCACTAAACAAATATTCATTCGCTGAATATCCGGTTGGCGTCGCCATGCGGTGATTTGCCAGAGTCCATCGGATGCCCAGACTCTAGCAACTGTCCATCCCTCAGATAGAAAGAAATACTTCACGGTCTTAGTCTCGCTATTAGACTTTAAATCTGCTTTTGGTGATATCGCGATCGCTTTTTTCCCTGATGTATAAACACTAGATTTGTCAGGAAAACCATGCAGCCGTTCTCTATTAAAAAACTGCTCCAGGATTTCTGTAACCAAGTAGCAACAGGCTAAGTTTTAATCTACGCTACTGGGGTTACTGTCAGAGCTTAACAAACC
>Ga0314817_100034_pt1 | contig 14983 bp, 25 predicted proteins | sample MICome_8_FD_202352 | JGI IMG/M metagenome (GOLD analysis project Ga0314817, IMG submission 202352) | Metatranscriptome of soil surface biofilm microbial communities from soil inoculated with nitrogen-fixing consortium DG1, State College... ...
CTCAGCTTTTCCTTCGTCGTTCTTTTCAGCAGCCGGCTTCTTAGCCTTCTTTTCTGCCTTTGCTTCAGGAGCAGCGCCTTCAGCTCCTTCTTCCTTCTTCTTGCCAGTACGGCTTCTGCGGGTCTTGCCTTTCTTCTCAGCGCCTTCTTTAGTATAAAGAGTGTTGAAGTCTACAAGCTCCATGAGACACATTTCGGCGTTGTCGCCCTGGCGTGTATCCTCTAACTTGATAATGCGGGTATATCCACCTGGACGTTCAGCGATCTTAGAAGCTACTTCTCCGAAAAGAGTCTTCACAGATTCCTTATTGCCTAGGTATGAGAAAACAACCCTTCTTGAATGTGTTGTGTCATCTTTTGATTTAGTCAAAAGAGGCTCAACATACTTTCTAAGTGCTTTAGCCTTAGCTACAGTAGTTGTGATTCTTTTATTTAAAATCAGGGAAGAGGCAAGGTTAGAAAGCAGCGATTGTCTGTGTGCTGTTTTCCTGCCTAAGTGATTTATTTTCTTACCGTGTCTCATGATTTCGTCGTGTTATATGGCCAAAGGGGTCACCAGGCCTAGTCCTCGTCAAGTTTATATTTCGAAAGATCCATACCGAACGTAAGGTTCTTTTCTGCTACCAGTTGTTCCAATTCAGCAAGTGACTTCTTACCGAAGTTTCTGAATTTCATCATATCAGAAATCTCGAGCTGAACGAGGTCGCCAAGTGTTTTTACATCAGCAGCCTTCAAACAGTTGTAAGCGCGCACCGAGAGATCAAGATCGTGAAGAGGAGTCTTCAACAGCTTACGCATGTGGAGCATTTCCTCATCTACCTGTTCGATCTCAGCGTCCTTGCCTGTTTCGAGTTCGATAGATTTATCAGAGAATAGTCTGAAGTGCTGGATCAGGATATGAGCCGCTCCTTCAAGAGCTTTCTCGGGATGGATAGAACCATCAGTTTCAATATCTACTAAAAGTTTCTCGTAGTCAGTCTTCTGCTCAACGCGGGTGTTTTCCACGCTGTACTTCACATTCTTGATAGGAGTGAAGATAGCATCGATCGGAATGAATCCGAATACCTGCTCTGCCGGCTTGTTCTCCTCTGCTGGCAAATATCCACGGCCTTTCTCAATAGTCAACTCGATCTCAAACTGAGCTGACTCATCAAGATTACAGATCACGTGATCAGGATTAAGAATTTCAAATGCTGAGGTAAATTTCGCAACATCGCCAGCTTTGAATTGCTTCTGCTTCTTGATGTTAACAGTGATCTTGTTGTCGAAGTTATCAGCAACTTTTCTGAATCTCACCATTTTCAAGTTGAGGATAATCTCCGCAACGTCTTCAACCACACCCTCAATTGTAGAAAATTCATGCAGAACGCCAGGGATCTTGATCCCGGTAATCGCATAACCTTCCAGGGAGGACAACAGAATTCTTCTCAGCGCATTACCGATCGTAACTCCGTATCCTTTTTCCAGAGGCTTGAATGTGAACAGTCCGTGAAAATCATCAGACTTTTCCATTACAACCTTCTCTGGCATTTGAAATGCTAATATTGACATAATGTAGTGTTGAGATTAAACTTAAAAATTACTTAGAATACAATTCAACGATCAATTGCTCGCTGATGTTTTCCGGGATATCCTCGCGTGGAGGCAGGTTAACGATCTTACCGACCATCTCGTTGCTATCCCATTCTAACCAATTGTATTTTTTAGCACCCTGAATTGAAAGGCTGTTGGTGATTATCTCCAATGACTTGGAACGCTCACGAACACCGATCTGATCACCAGGCTTCAGAGTATATGATGCGATGTTTACGATCTCACCATTGACCTGGATATGTTTGTGGAGAACAAGCTGACGTGCTGCTCTGCGAGTAGGTGCAATACCCAAACGGTATACAGTGTTATCGAGTCTTGCTTCAAGAAGTTGCAACAAAACCTCACCAGTCTTACCCTTCTTACGTGAAGCTGTGTCAAATACCTTCGCAAACTGTCTTTCAAGAACGCCGTAGATGTATTTCGCCTTTTGCTTCTCATTCAACTGAGTTGCATATTCAGACTGCTTGCGCTTCTTGCCACGTCCGTGTTGTCCCGGAGCGTAGTTCTTCTTTTGCAAAGCCTTATTTTCACCTAAGATAGGCTCGTTAAACCTTCTTGAAATTCTGACTCTGGGGCCTGTGTATCTTGCCATGTTACTTTAATTTATTCAGATAGCAGATCCTATAGTCTGTATCTGACATCTAAAACGTTTTAATGATTATACTCTTCGCTTCTTAGGAGGTCTGCAACCATTGTGAGGAAGCGGCGTCATGTCGCGGATCGCGGTAACCTCGATTCCAGCGCCCTGAATTGTACGAATCGCCGATTCGCGACCTGCACCAGGACCTTTCACGAACACCTCAACTTTTCTCAAGCCGAGTTCGTAAGCCTTTGTAGCGCATTCCTGAGCTGCCATCTGAGCAGCGTATGGAGTGTTCTTCTTTGAACCTTTGAATCCCATCTTACCTGCAGATGCCCATGACACAACCTGACCGGTGGTGTTGGTCATCGCGATGATGATGTTATTGAAAGTAGCCTTGATGTGAGCCTGACCTACAGCCTCAACGTTTACGACTCTCTTTTTTGCTTTATCTTTTCTCTTTTCAGCGGTTGCCATTATTGAGAAGTTTATTTCTTATTTCAATTAACCTTTAGTTGCCTTCTTCTTGTTGGCTACCGTCTTACGCTTACCCTTACGAGTTCGGGCGTTATTCTTAGTAGTCTGACCACGAACAGGAAGACCTTTACGGTGGCGAAGACCACGGTAGCATCCGATATCCATAAGACGCTTGATGCTCAACTGGATCTCAGACTTCAGAACACCTTCTATCCTGAATTTTTCGGCAATAATTGCGCGAACGGCATTTGACTCTTCGTCATTCCATTCTTTCACCTTCTTATCCAGGTTTACACCTGCTTCAGTAAGGATGTTTTGGGCTGACCTACGGCCAATGCCAAAAATGTAGGTGAGGCTAATCTCGCCTCTTTTGTTATCCGGAATATCTACACCAGCTATACGTGCCATAGTCTTAACCTTGTCTTTGTTTATACCTTGGATTTTTCTTGTTAATCACATACAACTTGCCTTTGCGTCTGATGATCTTACATTCAGCGCTTCGCTTCTTTATGGATGCTTTAACTTTCATTTCTCTTTTATCTAAACGATCTACTTGTATCTAAATACAATTCTTCCTTTTGTCAAATCATAAGGCGACATCTCCAATCTTACTCTGTCACCAGGCAAAATACGAATGTAGTTCATCCGCATTTTTCCAGAAATATGGGCCAAAACTTCATGGCCATTTTCAAGTGTCACTCGAAACATTGCATTCGACAATGCTTCACTTATAGTTCCATCTTGCTCAATTGACTTTTGCTTCGCCACTTATAGCTATAATTTTCTTCTATGTACTCGTGCGTTGTCAGGATCTCCGTTCTCTCTGCATGCACCGCCACCATATGCTCAAAGTGCGCTGATGGCTTCTTGTCTGCTGTCCTGATCGTCCAACCATCCCTCTCCTGAACCACACTCTTTGTTCCCTGGTTGATCATCGGTTCAATCGCGAACACCATCCCTGGAACGATCTTCACTCCCTTCCCGCGCTTTCCATAATTCGGAACCTCCGGATCTTCATGAAGTTTCTTTCCTACTCCGTGACCAACCAACTCTCTCACGACACCGTATCCGAAGCTTTCAACATAACTCTGGATCGCATAAGCGACATCCCCTATTCTATTACCCGATTTCGCCTGAGCGATGCCGCGATAAAGTGATTCGTAAGTTCTTTCAAGTAGTAACAGCGTCTCGGATTTTACACCTTCCAATGGATATGTGTAAGCCGAATCACTGTGATAACCCTTGTACTGAACTCCGCAATCAATCGAGATCACATCGGTTTCCTTCACTTCATAATTTCCAGGGAACCCGTGCACCACCACCTCGTTAACCGAGATGCAGAGCGATGCAGGAAAGCCCTTATAATCCTTGAATGAAGGAATTCCGCCGTTGTCACGGATGAATTCTTCGGCCACCTTATCCAGGGTAATTGTTTTTACACCCGGACGAACAAGCTTTGCAACTTCGCCGTGAGCTTTCCCAAGTATCTGGGCTGACTCACGAATAATTACCAGTTCTTCTTCCGTTTTTAAGTTGACCATTCAGCTTTTAGGCTGCAGCAAATTGAGAACGTCCTTTCACCCTGCCCGACTTCATCATTCCCTCGTAATGTCTCATCAACAAGTAGCTTTCAATCTGCTGAAGTGTGTCGAGGATAACCCCAACCATGATCAGCAATGAAGTGCCACCGTAGAACTGAGCGAAGTTTTGGCTGATGCCCGCCTTCACAGCAAATGCAGGAAGGATTGCGATCACCGCCAGGAACAATGCACCAGGCAAAGTAATTCTTGATAATACAGTATCTATAAATTCAGCAGTCTGCTTTCCAGGTTTAACACCGGGAACAAAACCACCATTCTTTTTCAAATTATCAGCGATGTCGTTCGAATTGATCGTTATCGCTGTGTAGAAGAACGTAAAGATCAGAATCAACGAAGCGAACACCAGGCTGTACTGCCATGAGTAAGGATCAGAGAACGTAGAACCAATAGCAGCTCCGATATCTGAATCTCTCCAAAGGCCGGCTAACAACACAGGGATGAACATCAACGCCTGGGCAAAGATGATTGGCATAACACCGGCAGAGTTGAGCTTCAATGGAATGAAGTCGCGCTTACCGCCGTAAAGTTTATTACCTATAACCTGCTTTGCATACTGAATAGGAATTCTGCGTGAAGCCTGAGTGAGCATGATCACACCCATTACCACGGCGAACAATACCAGTAATTCGATGATGAATAGGAGTGCGCCGTCCATACCTCTGTTCTCAACAGCTTCGCTATAAAGAGCGAATGGCAGACGAGACACGATACCGATCATGATCAATACAGAGATACCGTTACCAATACCCTTGTCTGTAATTCTCTCTCCCAGCCACATACAGAACATTGTACCTGCAACGAGGATAACCAATGCTGAGAAGTAGAAGAAGAACCCTGGTTCGATGATCGCACCCTGGTCGATGGTTCCGCGGATATAAGCGTAACCCTGGAAACCAGTGATAAAGATCGTAAGAACACGTGTTATCTGATTCAACCGCTTGCGACCTGACTCGCCTTCTTTCTGCAGTTTCTGAAAATACGGAACTGCGAATGAAAGGAGCTGTACAATGATGGAAGCAGAGATATAAGGCATGATACCCAAGGCGAAGATCGATGCACGACTGAATGAACCTCCAAGGAAAGTATTCAACAATCCAAGGATACCATCAGTTGCTCCCGCACCAACAAGGCTTGGATGCGTTGGATCAATACCTGGAATCACGATATAAGAGCCCAATCTGAAGATGATAAGGAATCCGATAGTGTTCAGAATCCTTACACGAAGATCTTCGATCGAGAAAATGTTCCTTATGGTCTGAAAGAAACGCTTCATTTATTTTACGATTGTAGCGGTGCCACCAACGTTTTCAATTGCCTTTGTTGCAGTTGCTGAAAAAGCGTGAGCTTCAACGCTGATTTTTGACTTTAACTCTCCTCTTCCTAATACTTTCACTTTATCGTTCTTAGAAACGATACCTCTTTCGATCAAAAACTGGATGCTGATACCAGCGCCTTTGTTCTCAGCAGCAAGTCCTTCGAGCACGTCAAGGTTCACAGCCTTGAAATATACTTTATTGTTGTTCTTGAAACCGAACTTAGGCACACGTCTCTGGAGAGGCATCTGACCACCTTCGAAACCAGCCTTTGCATGGTATCCAGATCTTGACTGAGCACCCTTATGACCACGTCCTGCTGTAGAACCACCAGAACCCTGACCACGTCCAAGTCTCTTGTTTGTCTTTACTGAACCTTTTGCAGGTGTGAGTGTATGTAATTTCATCTTAAAGCTCTTTTACAGTGATCAAATGATTTACTTTTCTGATCATTCCAGCGATTTGAGGAGTCATCTCCACTTCCACTGACTTATTGATTTTACCAAGGCCCAAAGCTTTGATCGTGAGAACCTGTGTTTCAGGACGCTTAATGGTACTTCTTTTCTGAGTGATCTGTACTTTCGCCATTGTCTTAGCCGTTAAAAACTTTAGATAATGCAACCCCTCTGTTTCTAGCGATTGTGTTCGCATCTCTCATGTTTGTCAAAGCATCGAAGGTCGCCTTCACCACGTTGTGCGGGTTTGAAGAACCTTTAGACTTTGCCAATACGTTGTGAACGCCAGCACTTTCAAGCACAGCACGCATCGCACCACCTGCGATAACACCAGTACCCTGGGAAGCAGGCTTCAACAATACGAAACCACCACCGAACTTACCAACAGCTTCATGAGGCACAGTTCCTTTGATGATAGGAACCTTAACGAGGTGCTTCTTTGCATCATCGATGCCTTTGGTAATCGCGTCAGTTACTTCATTGGCTTTGCCAAGTCCATAACCTACAACACCATTACCATCACCCACCACCACGATAGCGGCAAAGCTGAATCTGCGACCACCTTTTACCACCTTTGCAACACGCTCAATGGCTACGACCTTTTCTTTAAGATCGATTTCGCTGGCTTTTACAGTGCTAATATTGCTTACTGACATATCTTGAATTTCTTATTCTTAGAATTTTAAACCACCTTCTCTGGCACCCTCTGCAAATGCTTTCACATTTCCATGATAGAGATAACCATTACGATCGAATACCACCGAGCTAACACCAGCAGCGACAGCTTTTTCAGCGATCTTCTTACCTGTGCTTTTTGCATTCTCCTGGTTGAGGGCCTTCTTGCCTAACTCAACAGTCGATGCAGAAGCTACAGTTACCTGCTTGACATCGTCGATGACCTGAGCGAAGATTCCGGTATTGCTTCTGAATACTGATAATCTTGGTCTCTCAGTCGTACCGCTGATCTTCTTACGAACACCAGCCTTGATTCTTTCACGTCTTTCTCTATTCTTGCCTGCCATAGGTCTGTTTATCTATGATGCTTTAAGTTCTTAATTATTTAGCAGCAGCCTTACCAGCTTTTCTGCGTACGTACTCACCAACGAAGCGAATACCTTTTCCTTTGTATGGTTCAACCTTACGAAGCGACTTGATCTTTGCAGCAACCTGTCCTACTAACTGCTTGTCAGCGCCTTCGAGGACAATTGTAGGGTTCCCCCCTTTTTCCTGGGTTGCTGTAACTTTCACTTCTACAGGGATTGCAACAAATACGTTGTGAGAGTAACCCAAGCTAAGCTCAAGTACGTTGTTGGCTGCAGTTGCCTTATAACCAACACCGATCAATTCCATATTGGTCTTATAACCTTTTGAAACGCCTTCAACCATGTTGTTGATCAAAGCGCGGTAGAGACCGTGCAATGACTTATGACGTTTTTGTTCTGTCGGTCTTTCAATCGTCACCGTGCCATTCTCGTTCTTCACTGTGAAGTCAGGCTCGATAGCTTGCTTCAATTCACCCTTAGGGCCTTTTATAGTAACCACGTTGTTAGCGTAGGTAAAAGTTACTCCTGAAGGTATTGTTACTGGTAATTTTCCTATACGTGACATGGCTCTGAATTAATAAACGTAACACAAAACTTCACCACCAACATTCATAGTCTTAGCTTCCTTGTCGGTGATAATCCCTCTTGAAGTAGAAAGGATAGCTACACCAAGGCCATTCAATACGCGAGGCATACGATCTGCACTTACATACTGACGAAGACCAGGAGTACTGATTCTTTGAAGGCTGGTGATCGCTGACTCTCTTGTCTCAGGATTGTACTTCAAGGCGATCTTGATGTTGCCTTGGTTATTCTGGGACTCCTCGAACTTATAGTTCAGGATATAACCTTTGTCGAATAACACTTTTGTTATTTCCTTCTTCAGATTTGAAGCAGGGATCTCCACAACGCGGTGATTTGCCTTTATCGCATTCCGCAACCGGGTCAAGTAGTCTGCTATAGGATCAGTCATTTTCTTATTCCTTTATTTAAAAAGCAAGCCCGTGTTTTTTCAAACCGGGCTGCAAAGATATCGAACAATTTTAATTATTCAAACTGTTATCGGGTTTCCGACCAAAGATTATTTGGACACGGACCTTGATACTCAGCAACCAATATGTTAATTCCAAATTGCAGGTTTCACGTTCAGATTTGATTCATATTCCACAACCTGGAATCTCAAACCTGGAACCTTGTAACCTGTTACCAGCTAGCTTTTGTTAAGCCAGGGATCTTACCGTCAGAAGCCATCTCGCGGAATACGTTACGGCAAACGCCGAACTTACCCATATAACCTCTTGGACGACCAGTGAGCTTGCATCTGTTCTTTAAACGAACAGGAGATGCATTGCGAGGAAGTTTGTCAAGACCGATGTAGTCACCAGCCTCTTTCAACGCTTTTCTCTTTGCAGCTTTTACCGCTACCAGTTTTTCCCTTTTTGCCTGTCTTGCGATTACAGATAATTTAGCCATGTGCTATTGTTGTGATTGTTTATTTGCAAATGGCATCCCGAATTCCTTCAGGAGCGCATAGCTTTCTTCGTCTGAATTAGCGGTTGTTACGAACGTGATGTCCATACCGCTGATCTTGCTTACTTTTTCGATGGAGATCTCAGGGAAGATGATCTGCTCCTTCACACCGAGGGTGTAATTTCCACGACCATCGAATCCTTTTTCGCTCACGCCACGGAAGTCACGAACGCGCGGCAAAGCGATGTTCATGAGTCTGTCGAGGAATTCGTACATTTTGTCTCCGCGAAGTGTTACACGAACACCGATAGGCATGTTTTCTCTCAACTTGAAGTTAGAGATCGCCTTCTTTGAGCGCGTAGCAACAGCTTTCTGACCTGTGATGTTAGAGATCTCTTCAATCGCTACATCAATAAGTTTTTTGTCAGTTACAGCGACACCCATACCCTTGTTGATGCAGATCTTCTCGATCTTCGGAACCTGCATAACAGACTTGTAATTGAATTTCTGCTTTAAAGCAGGGACAATGTCATTTGTGTACTTGTCCTTTAATCTTGGAGCTGCCATTACTTGATAAATTCTCCTGTTTTCTTAGAATATCTCTGAAGCTTATTCTTATCGTTAAGCTTTCTTCCAACGCGTGTTGTGTTTCCGCTAGCCGGATCTACAAGCATGAGGTTGCTCACGTGTACCGGAGCTTCCACTTTCTTGATACCACCTTCTGGCTTACCAGCTGAAGGCTTCGTGTGCTTGGTAGTGATATTCACACCTTCCACGATAGCTCTTTGCTTATCGAGGATAACTTCAAGCACTTTGCCGCTTTTGCCTTTATCGTCACCGGCAATCACTTTTACTGTGTCGCCTCTGCGAATGTGCAACTTAGGCTGTTTGTTAGATTTTCTCTCCATGGCTTATATTACTTCAGGGGCCAGTGATACGATTTTCATGAACTGCTTCTCTCTAAGCTCACGAGCAACAGGGCCGAAAATACGGGTACCTCTTGGCTCATCCTGAGCGTTCAAAAGAACGGCAGCGTTATCTTCAAAGCGGATGTACGATCCGTCTTTTCTTCTTACTTCTTTGGTTGTTCTAACAACCACAGCCTTGGAAACAGTTCCTTTTTTTACCTGGCTGGTCGGCAGCGCAGACTTAACAGTAACAACGATCTTGTCACCGACAGAAGCGTATCCTTTACGCGTTCCACCGAGTACGTGCATACAAAGCACTTCTTTAGCTCCGCTGTTGTCGGCCACTGTGAGTCTGGTTTCAGTCCGTATCATATTTCTTTAATATAACTTATCTCTTATCTCTGTGCCTGCTTTCCATTCACGGCTTCAAGCTGCAGGCTGCAGGCTCCAAGCCGTTGTAGGAGAAAGATTATTTTGCTTTCTCAACGATTTCAACAAGTCTCCAGCGCTTGTCTTTGCTCAAAGGACGAGTTTCCGCAATGCGAACAGTATCTCCGACACCGGCAGTGTTCTGCTCGTCATGAGCTTTGAACTTGGTAGTTTTGTTAACAAACTTACCATAGATCGGGTGCTTTACTTTTCTGTCAACAGCGACAGTAATGGTCTTTTGCATCTTGTTGCTGACCACTTTCCCGATTCTTTCTTTTCTTTCGTTTCTTTCCATAACGTTATCGTTATCGGTTATCCGTTTTCGTCTAACCAGCTACGTATTATTATTTAGTCGTCTGTTTAGCCTTCAGCTCAGTGTTCAACCGTGCGATCAGCTTGCGAGTCGAGTTGATTCTCATTGGATTTTCAATCGCAGACACCTGGTGCGCAAATTTCAGTTTACGCAACGCTTCAGTTTCAGCGCTGATCTTATCTTTTAATTCGGCTACGTTCAGAGCCTTGATTTCAGAGTTCTTCATGACTTTTATGATTCTACGTAGTCTCTTCTAACTGTGAATTTCGTTTTGATCGGAAGTTTGCCCTCAGCCAATTGCAACGCTTCTTTCGCTGTCGCCAAGTTTACACCACCGGCTTCAAACAGGATTGTACCAGGCTTGATAACTGCTACCCAATATTCAGGAGCACCTTTACCTTTACCCATCCTCACTTCAGCAGGCTTACGTGTAACAGGCTTGTCCGGGAAAATACGGATCCATACCTGACCTTCACGTTTCATCGCACGGGTCACCGCGATACGAGCAGCTTCAAGCTGACGTGCTGTGATCCATCCGCCTTCGAGTGCCTTCAGTGCGAATGATCCGAAAGCAATTGAATGTCCGCGAGTAGCCATTCCCTTTACACGGCCCTTCTGTGTCTTTCTAAATTTGGTTCGTTTCGGCTGTAACATTGTTACCTAACTTTATATCGTTTTTAGAATGGTTCCGATCTATTCCGGAACGCTTGTATTTCTTATCTCTGTCCTCCACGGTTATCGCCACGTGGTCTGCCGCCTTCACGACGTCCGCCACCATCACCACCGCGTCTGTTGCCGCCGTCACGTCCGCCTCTGTTGCGTCCGCCACCGCGCTGATCACCACGGCCACCGCCGCCACCTTGTCCACCCTGACCTGCAGGAGCATTGCTCACGAGGCCAACGTTAGGAGAAAGGTCACGCTTGCCATAGATCTCACCTTTGAAGATCCACACTTTGATACCGATCTTTCCGTATACAGTCTGCGCTTCTGAGATCGCATAATCGATGTCAGCACGGAGTGTATGGAGAGGAATACGGCCCTCTTTGTATTGTTCAGTTCTAGCCATATCGGCACCAGCCAAACGACCAGAAACTTTCACTTTAATTCCTTCAGCACCTACACGCATCGCAGAAGCAATTGCCTGCTTCATCGCACGCTTGTAAGAGATACGAGCTTCGATCTGCTGAGCGATAGATTCGCCAACCAGTTTAGAATCGAGCTCAGGACGCTTGATCTCGAAGATATTGATCTGAACATCCTTACCGGTGATCTTCTTTAATTCTTCCTTGATCTTGTCGACCTCATTTCCACCTTTACCGATCACAACGCCGGGACGAGCAGTGTGAATAGTAAGCGTGATGCGCTTCAAAGTTCTTTCGATAACAACTTTAGCGATACCGCCTTTAGGAATACGAGCGCTTACGTATTCTCTGATCTTGTGATCTTCAACAAGCTTATCTGAGAAGGTATTTCCACCGTACCAGTTAGAATCCCAACCGCGAACGATGCCTAATCTTAAGCCTACAGGATTAATCTTTTGTCCCATTATTATTCCTTAGTTTCTTTTTCTGTTACTACTTCTGCTCCAACTTTATTCAAGCTGTCGATGATCAGCGTTACGTGGTTAGAACGCTTTCTGATTCTGTGTGCTCTTCCCTGAGGAGCTGGTCTCAGTCTCTTCAACTGGCGGCCACCATCAACCCAGATATCTTTTACAAACAAATCAGCATCTTCAAGCTTAGCATCCTGGTTTCTGTTACCCCAGTTAGCAATAGCCGAAAGCAATAATTTCTCAAGTTTTGCAGCACCGATCTTAGGCTCGTGCTTCAATATATTGAGCGCCTTGTTTACACGCTCACCTCTGATCAGGTCAGCAACAAGTCTCATTTTGCGAGGCGACGAAGGTACATTGACCAACTTAGCTAGCTGAGGACCTGTTTTAGCAGCCTCTTTCTTCGCATCGCGTTTCTCTCTTTTCAGAACAGACTTCTTTGTCTTCTTCGCAACAACCGGTTGTTCAACCGCTGCAGGCGCTTCTGTCTTTTTAGCTGTAGCTTTTTTTGCCATGACTACTAAGCGTTATCTTTCTTGTTACCTGAGTGTCCACGGAACGTTCTCGTTGGTGCAAATTCACCAAGCTTATGACCTACCATGTTTTCCGTTACATACACCGGAATAAATTTATTTCCATTGTGAACAGCGAATGTGTGGCTGATCATCTCCGGAGTGATCGTTGATCTTCTCGACCATGTCTTGATCACTGATTTTTTGCCAGACTTTTCTGTAGTCTCTACTTTCTTAAGTAGACGGAAGTCAGCGTACGGTCCTTTCTTAATCGAACGTCCCATTATTTTTTTCCTTCTAGAGATTATAAGATTATCTGAATACTTCTTAGGGTGACGAGTCTTCTTACCTTTTGAGTATAGACCGTTACGTGATCTAGGATGACCTCCTGAAGCACGACCTTCACCACCACCCATCGGGTGATCGACAGGGTTCATTGCTACTGGACGAGTGCGAGGTCTTCTTCCTCTCCAACGACTACGACCTGCTTTACCCACGCTCTCGTTCATGTGATCAGCGTTCGATGTTGCACCTACAGTAGCGATACAAACATCCAGCACATTACGCATTTCACCTGAAGGCATTTTCAATGTTGCCATACCGTTTTCACGAGCGAGCAACTGAACGAAAGTACCTGCAGAGCGAGCAAGTGCACCACCTTTACCAGGCTTCAATTCAACGTTATGTACAATTGTACCGACAGGAATTTTGTTAAGCGGAAGCGCGTTACCTACTTCAGGAGCTACTTCAGCACCTGAGATAACCTGCTGTCCAACCTTCAAACCTTCGGGAGCAATGATATATGACTTGGAACCGTCAACGTAGTAGAGAAGAGCAATGCGGGCAGAACGGGTAGGATCGTATTCGATTGACTTGACAGTAGCGGGAACGCCAAACTTGTCACGCTTGAAATCGATAGTTCTCAGCTTCTGCTTATGACCACCACCGATGTAGCGCATGGTCATTCTACCTTTGTTATTTCTACCTCCGCTTTTCTTCAGAGTAGTTACCAGTGATTTTTCAGGCTTGTTAGTAGTGATGTCCTCGAATGAGGTCGCCATTCTATGCCTTGTGCCTGGTGTTACCGGTTTTAATTTTTTCAACGCCATTGTCTTACGCTATTATACGTTGCTATAAAAATCAATTACTTCACCTTCAGCCAGGGTTACGATGGCTTTCTTGTAGTTTGGTCTGCGGCCAGCCAAAATACCAGTCTTGGTATAACGGGTCTTCATTTTACCCATCACTTTCATGGTGTTCACTTTTTCAACGTTAACACCGTATTGCTTTTCAACGGCCTTCTTGATCTCCACTTTGTTTGCTTCAGCATCTACGATAAAACCGTACTTGCCTTTTTCATTCAAAGCAGAAACTTTCTCCGTAACCAATGGCCTTCTCAGGATACTCATTATTCTTTATTTAATAAGTTCTCAACTTTGCTAATAGAGCTTTCAACAAAGATTACGCTGTCAGCGTGCATCACATCATACGTGTTGATCTGATCAACTGTGGTAATCTTCGCGTTCTCGATGTTTCTTCCTGCGAGTACAACGTTCTTGTTGTTTTCAGCAAGGACAAGAAGCGTCTTCTTTTCGCCCAGCTTAAGAGCGGTAAGAAGGCTTGCATACTGCTTGGTCTTAGCAGACTCAAAATTGAAGTCTTCCAAAACTGCGATTGCATTATCTTTCGCTTTGTATGAAAGAGCAGACTTACGAGCGAGGTCTTTTACTTTCTTATTCAGCTTGAAAGAGTAGTCGCGAGGCGTAGGACCGAAAATCCGTCCACCACCTTTGAACTGAGGGTTCTTGATGTTACCCGCACGAGCTCCACCAGTACCTTTTTGCTTCTTGATCTTCTTAGAAGAACCAGAAATTTCGTTACGCTGCTTTGATTTATGAGTACCCTGGCGCTGATTAGCGAGGATGCTTTTCACATCGAGGTAGATTGCGTGGTCGTTTGGTTCGATGCCAAACACGTCATCAGAAAGGCTTACTTTCTTGGATGTTTTCTCACCACTATATTTTAATACTGCTACTTCCATTATTTCTGAAGGATTACAGTTGAATTCTTTGCTCCGGGAACTGAACCACTGATCACGATCAGGTTCTGGTCGGCAACGATCTTTACAACTTTAAGGTTGGTGATAGTAACGCGGTCGTTACCCATGCGGCCGCCGAGGCGCTTACCCTTGATAACACGTGAAGCGAAAGACGCGTTACCCATTGAACCAGGTGCGCGCAATCTGTTGTGCTGACCGTGGGTCTGTCCACCAACACCGGCGAAACCGTGGCGCTTAACAACACCCTGGAATCCGCGGCCTTTTGATGTACCTACCGCATCAATGAAGTCACCTTCAGTGAATATGTCGGTTACACGTACTTCTTTACCAAGCTCTGCGATTGATTCGAATCCCGCTTCGAGGCGGAACTCTACTACATCTCTCTTAGGAGTAGTGCTGGCTTTTTTGAAATGGCCTAATTCAGCTTTTGTAGTGTTTTTTTCTTTCTTTTCACCAAAAGCTAACTGAACGGCTTTGTATCCGTCAGTTTCTTCATTTTTTACTTGGGTGACTACGCAGGGACCGGCCTCGATCACTGTACATGCGATACTTTCGCCATCGGCGCCGTATACGCTAGTCATTCCAATTTTACGTCCTATAATGCCAGGCATGGTTGAAACCTTTTAATGCTGTTTTTCAGGATTTTTCGCGTTTGTTGATCGTTTCTGATGGAAGAAA
>Ga0314817_100036_pt1 | contig 14852 bp, 13 predicted proteins | sample MICome_8_FD_202352 | JGI IMG/M metagenome (GOLD analysis project Ga0314817, IMG submission 202352) | Metatranscriptome of soil surface biofilm microbial communities from soil inoculated with nitrogen-fixing consortium DG1, State College... ...
AGTTAAGAGTGATGAGTGATGAGTTAAGAGTGATGAGTGATGAGTTAAGAGTGATGAGTTAAAAGTCAGGAGTGATGAGTGATGAGTTAAGAGTGATGAGTGATGAGTTAAGAGTGATGAGTTATATTCCAAACTCCCAACTCCAAACTCCTAACTCCCAACTCTTAACTCCCAACTCCAAACTCCAAACTCCCAATTCCCAACTCCAAACTCCCCACTCCCAACTCCTAACTCCCAACTCCAAACTCCCAACTCCTAACTCCTAACTTCCAACTCCCAACTCCTCATTTTTTGAGTCCCACAGCACCTTAAAATTGTGACGTATAAGACAAAATCACAAAATGTCAGGAATTGAAGAATGGTAGCAACCGATAACTTTCAAAAGACACCACCAGAGGAAGCCAACTTTAACTTAGCAGCCTATCTCAAAGAACGGCAAAAGCTTTGTGATACTGCTTTAGATCGGGCTATTCCCGTTCTTTATCCAGAAACAATTTATGAGTCGATGCGCTACTCGTTATTAGCTGGAGGTAAGCGTGTACGTCCGATTCTCTGCCTTGCTAGCTGCGAAATGATGGGTGGTACCATCGAAATGGCTATGCCAACAGCTTGTGCAGTGGAGATGATCCACACAATGTCTTTGATTCATGACGACCTGCCATCAATGGATAATGATGATTATCGTCGCGGAAAGCTGACGAATCATAAGGTCTATGGCGAAGATGTGGCAATTTTAGCTGGAGATGGATTGTTGGCTCTGGCTTTTGAATATGTTGCCCTTCATACTCCTGAAAATGTTCCCAGAGAAAGAGTTTTGCAAGTAGTTGTCCGTCTTGGCCGCGCTCTGGGAGCAGCTGGTTTAGTCGGCGGTCAAGTCGTGGATTTACAATGTGAAGGGAAATCAGATATTTCTCTAGAAACGCTCAATTTCATTCACGAACACAAAACAGCTGCGCTTTTGGAAGCTTGTGTAGTTTGTGGCGGTATTGTAGCTGGGGCATCGTCCCAGGATGTGCAACGAATAACCCGTTACGCTCAAAATATTGGACTAGCATTTCAGATCGTAGATGATATTCTGGATATCACTGCAACCCAAGAGCAATTAGGCAAAACAGCTGGCAAAGACGAAAAAGCGAAAAAAGTTACTTATCCCAGCCTTTGGGGAATTGAGCAATCGCGCTTAAAAGCCCAAGAGCTAGTTAAAGCAGCTTGCGCGGAATTAGAAACATTTGGGGAAAGAGCCAAGCCACTCCAAGCGATCGCTCATTTTATCATCAGTCGTAATAACTAGTACAAAAAGACAAAAAGGCAAAAGTAAAGAGCCATCAATGCTCAAAGTATCTACTTTTTGTCTATTTTTAACCTTTGGGTTACTTCCACCGTCATGTACTCAGTTAATTTCGGATTTTGGGTTGAATCTAAATGTTTCCTCAACCAACAACTGCTACTCATATCACTAACCTAACCACAATACCATGCAGGATATAGGCAACATTTTAGACAACCGGGTGCTGCTGGTTGCTCTGGTAGCTTGTTTAATTGCTCAAACATTAAAACTCATAATCGAAATCATCAAAAATCGCAAGCTGAACATACGTGTTTTGGTGACAACCGGAGGAATGCCCAGTGCCCACTCAGCTTTAGTTACAGCTCTAGCTGCTGGTGTAGGGGAAACATTGGGTTGGGCATCTCCTGATTTTGCAGTGGCAATGATTTTTGCCATCATCGTGATGTACGATGCAGCTGGAGTTCGCCAAGCGGCTGGCAAACAAGCTCGCATTCTCAATCAAATGATTGATGAATTATTTCATGAAAAACCAGACTTTAGCCAAGACCGTCTTAAGGAATTGCTTGGACATACACCAGTTCAGGTAATAGCCGGGTCAGCTTTGGGTATAACGATTTATTGGTTAGCTAGGTCTGCTTATTAAAGAACAATGCAGAATTCAGAATACAGAATTCAGAATACAGAATTCAGCAATTTTTTAGTGAGCAATTAAACCCGTTGCTTTCTTCTTGACCACTAAATTGTATCTCTACTCTTCAGCAAGCTAGCAAAAGCGTATGCTAGAGAAGATTTTAGTCAGGAACTTTAACCTGCTAACTTTACCGCCACTTGTACTTAATTAATTGTGAATTCTGAATTCTGACTCCTGAATTCTTTATTCTTAAAATCCCACAGCTGACCGTAACAAAATCACCTTACGACTATTGACGATACTGGCAACAAAACCGCGATCGTTTAGCTTTTGTAAGGCGTTGTATGCTTCACTTTGGTTAGTAGTATAAACTGCTAACAAGTATGGGCGTTGTCCATAAGAAGCAAAACCGACATTACCTCCCACCACTTGCTGTATGCTACTTGCTAATTCTGGGCGATTGTAATAATCTACCAACACTGCATAACCCTCTCCTAAAGCTTGAGGATTATAGGTGACTGTTTGCTGGAGTGGCTGTGCTTGCACAACATCTGGTGCTGTTGGCCGAGTAGTAATGATAGCAGACAGACCAACAATATTACTGACATACCTTGCCCAGCGATTGGCATCATCAATTTGATTAAAGCCCCCGATACGCGTCACAGTTTCGTTTAGATATTGGCAGGTAACGGTTTTGAGTTGAGGGGGTAGGGCACTACGCAACTGCTTTTGATTTTCTGCTGTAGGACTGACTACTAATAAAAGATATTCCCCTGCATTCGGTGGTTGACAATTAGGAATACCTTGTTGGGCATAGACAGAACTCATGCCACCAATTAACCCAGCAAAAGCAAAGCTCATCGTAGAAATCGCTAATCTTAAAACACTTGGTAAAGTCTGAAGTCTCTGCACAAAAGTTACATAGATAAATTACAGTGTCATAAAAGATTTTATAAACAAAAATGGGGAGTGGGGAGTGGGGCATTGGGTATGGGAAAGGGAAAGGGGGAAAGGGAAAGGGGTAAAGGGAAAAGGGGAAAGATTAAATTGATTCCTTTTCCCTTTAACCTGGTTGGTGAGCTTGCCGAACCATAACCTTTTCCCTACTTCGCTCATCTCCCCATTCTCCCCATCTAAGATACAGTAGCCAAAGATGCTAGAGCATCAGGTATTGCCTCAGAAGGAGCTTGGAATTCTCCTGTGATGACGTACTCTAAACGCAATTTTAACCAAGTAATAAATTGCGGATTAGTGGAAATAATTGCTACAGCTGGTTGGGGACACTTTGCTTTTATTTCTGCAAACTGGGGCGCTTCTAAGAAAGCTGGTTGCTTGATTAGCCAAAAATCAATTTGTTTTTCTTGTTCGTGGTAGTGACGGGTACGTTCTTTGAGAACTTCCTCTATTGGTTCTTCTTCGAGAATAAAACGTTGACTAGCCAAAACGTAATGATATGTTTGCATTTTCATCCTTTGCTTGTTATGAAAGTAATTTCAGGGTACAGCGCTACACACTGTACCCCTGAAAATTAACTTTTTTGGAACTTCTTGAACCAAGAACTGAAGGGACAAGCACTTCCTTGATTGTCTGCATTTACCTTGCCACCAGATGTGAGCTTGGTCAAGAACAGACTATTGTCAAAGTAGTGTTCTAAGGAAATAATCTTTAAGTCATCGGTAACTTTGGCAATGCTCATGCCGATAATTTCCACCGTCTCTCCAGTAGGTGCATAGTCTTTGTATTGTCCATTAAAATGTCCCCAATGCCGCCATTTGAATGTTACATTCGGTGGCCCTGAGAAAACTTCCAGCACTTCCCAAGGAAATCCTTTGGGAAATGTTGTGTGGAAGAGTTTTGCCGATGATTCAAAGGTTTCTTCTGAAGCCTTGTAGTGTTCTGAATCAGGCATAAATAAATTGTAAGTACCTTGGGCTGATAAATCCGCCGCTGTGTAGTCTACTCCGCCATTAGTACTGAGGCGAAACTTGTCATTCACAATAGACAACCACTGTTGCGGGTTAGCTTTAAAGGATACTTCCATCTCAAAGGTTCGCACCAAGTTTTGCACGATCGCTTCTAGTGTACCTTCTAAGTGATTGCGCGTACTTTCTTGAGCTAAATTTTCTTTGGAACGAGAATAATCTGGTGGTGTTTGATAGCGCCACTCACTATCAATACTTTCTGCTATCACGCGATCGCGATCCTGTACCCAAAGCGGTAGGTTGTTAGACTCTGTTGCGCTCATAGAATTTTTTAGTTGAAGATTGATTTCTAGATTTCGCAGTTACAACCCCTCTGGGAGAGAGCAGGGGAGGCAGGGGAGGCAGAGGGGCAGAGGAGAATAATAAATCCCCAGTCAACAGTCACCAGTCATCAGTCAACGCTTCCTGTTTCCCCAATGACTAATGACTAATGACTAATGACTAATAAAAAAAACAGGTTCCTATTAAAAATGGAACCTGAAAAACCACAAAAATGAAATTTTATTAAAATGTTTTACATTCAACCGTTTTAGGAAACTAAGAAAGCGACTGAAATCAAGCCACCAACCAAAGCTATAGCAGCTATTCCTAATAAGATATAGGTTCGTTTTTGCCCTTCTGTAGGAGGTTGTGCTTGATAAATCTTTGGTTCTTTAGCAAAATTGTTCAGGCGACCGCCTTCTTCGGTTGTGTAAGGCATGAATTATTTCCTTTATATTTATTCTTCATTTAATGTTACATAAATTATAGAACCGCCCGAAAATTGATAGACAAATCGTTACATTTATCGGTATGGGAAAGATGGGGAGATGGGGAGATGGGGAGATGGAGAGGCAGGGGAAAAGGTTAAAGGGAAAAGGGTAAAGGAATAAATTTAATCTTTACCCTTTCCCAATGCCCAATGCCCAATGCCCAATGCCCAATGCCCAATGCCCAATGCCCAATGCCCAATGCCCAATGCCCAATGCCCAATGCCCAATGCCCAATGCCCAATGCCCCATTCCCTAACCAGTAATCGTCCCACTCAGGGGGGAACTAGCACTGGCGTAGTCTTTGATGGGCATTCTACCGGCAAGGTAGGCTAAGCGACCGGCGATTGTTGCTAAATTCATGGCACGAGCCATTGCTGCGGGGTTTTGAGCAAGAGCGATCGCGCTATTAATCAACAAAGCGTCTGCCCCCAATTCCATTGCTTGGGCGGCTTCTGAGGGGGAACCAATGCCAGCATCTACCACCACTGGTATGCCTGCATTTTCAATAATGATTTGGATGTTGGCGGTTGTTTTTAGTCCTTGTCCAGAACCAATGGGCGACGCTAAGGGCATGACTGTAGCACAACCTACATCTTCTAATCGCTTGGCTAACATCGGATCGGCGTTGATATATGGCAATACTGCAAAACCTTCTTTAACTAGTTGTTCTGCTGCTTGCAGTGTGCCTATGGGGTCTGGGAGTAAATATTTAGGGTCTGGTATTACTTCTAATTTGACAAAATTATTATCTTCCTGTCCCAACAATTTCGCCATTTCTCGTCCCAAACGCGCCACTCGAATGGCTTCTTCGGCAGTTTGACAACCTGCGGTGTTGGGTAACATCCAAATTTTTTGCCAATCCAAGGCTTCTGCTAAACCTTCGTGTCCGGGTGCTTTAGTTTGTACTCGTCGCACTGCTACGGTAACAATTTCGCATTCGCTGGCGGCGATGCTTTGTTGCATTTCTTCAATGCTGCGATACTTGCCAGTTCCTGTCATCAAGCGGGATTGGAAGGTTTTGCCTGCAATAGTTAATGGGGAGCTTGTAGAGACGTGATTCATCGCCTCTGCGGTACGGTGTCCGTTGGAGAAATTAGCCGAGTGAGTGAGCATGGGAGTGCGGGTAGATGGCTTGGACTGGAACCGAGAATAATGGAAATGACTCAGTAGGGGGTCAGTTTTTTGTTCTAAAATGAAATCGGCGATCGCTACTGCTGTTACAGGTGCAAGTAGAATGCCGTTGCGGTAATGACCGGTGGCCAAGGTTAAATTTTCACAATGGCTTGCTCCCAGGATGGGTAATTCATCCGGAGTGGCTGGGCGAAATCCGCACCAAAATTCTTGAATCGGATAATTCTTTAATTGCGGATAAAGCCGCATGGCAGCTTGTAATAATGTTTGAATGCCCTCTGGGGTGTTGTGGGGTGTAAAACCAACATCTTCATTGGTTGCGCCAATAATCAAAGAGCGATCGCGTCTCGGTACAATGTAAATATTTTCTCCAAACAAAATTCGCTGCAATGGCAATTCTGGCTGCAATTCCGGTACTCTTAGACTCAGCATTTGCCCTTTTCTGGGGCGTACTGGTAGCGGTAATAACTCATTCGACCAAGCACCAGAAGCTAAAACATAGTGGGCGGCGCGAATTACCCCAACATTGGTTTGCACGCCAACAACTTGTCCCTGTTGTTGTAAAAATCCTGTTACTGTAACGCCATCTTTGAGTTCAACACCAAAGGACTCAGCCGCTATCCGCAAGACATGAGCTAGAGCCTTATTATCAACTTGTGCATCCTCAGGATACCACCAGCCACCAACGACTTCTGCTCCTAATCCTGGCTGATATTGGTGAATTGCTTCTTTGTCTAACCAGTAAGCGGGGGAAGAAGACGCAAAGACTGGGTGACGCGGCGACGCGGTGAGTAATTTCTCCGTGTCCCCGCGTCCCCTTGTCCCCGTGTCCTCTTCAAAAACGGGTGTGAGGATACCACAAGGCCAATAGTTCGTATTTAAGCCTGTTAATTCTTCGAGTTTGCACGTCCAATCGGCATATAAAGCACGCGATCGCCAACACAAGGAACGCATTGCGCCATCGGGGATTTTTTCGGCATCGGGCGCTAACATTCCGGCGGCAGCGTGGGTAGCAGCAGCCTGAAAATCACGACAAAGCACGGTGACATTTGTCCCGCGCAGTTTAAGTTCAATGGCGATCGCTAAACCAATAACACCGCCACCAATAATTACAATTTCACTAGTCATTAGTCATTTAGTCATTGCTCATTAGCCATCGATCGTTAGCGCATGACTAATAAATCATAACTAATAAAGTAATAACTAAAGACTAACAACCTTTACCACAAAGCTCGAATTGGCTCGTTGCTAGAACTGGTGTTTGATGGTGTGTCTGTTCCAGAAGTTTCTGTATCAACCTCTGTTGTAGTATCAGAAGGATTCTGAGCAACGCTACTTCTGTTGTCCGGTCTTGGGGCTACAATAGAGCGTCTATTTCCCTCTGTTTGGGTTGTTTCAGTTTCGTCAGTTGCAGTTTCATTGTTCTGGCTGCCAGCACTGCTATTAACATTAATATTAGCTGGTAGAACTTTTGCTGCTTTGCCACCAGGATTGTTGGCGGTTTGTACGCCCATTGGAAAGTTGATGCCTAGTAATGTACCAAGCAGAATGGCTAGACCTCCAGCCATTAATATTAGGGGTGTCCATCTACCCATCTTGTTTTACTCCTTTTTAACCTTTTGGTGTCCACACTATTCGAGAACCTTGTCCCCAAAATCCATCAAATTTTGTTACATTCACGTCGCCTAAAATCTGCGTTTGGCAAGCTAGACGCAAGTCTTTTGTAGGAGAATGGGGAGGAAGCGAACGACGCGTGCGATCGCGCCAATTCACAGCTGATACTTCGCCCTCTACCTTAACCGCGCAAGTACCACAACTGCCAATACCCCGACAGTTTATTACCTTAGCACCGTCATTGTAGAGGTCAATACCATTTTGCAGCAAAATTGTGCGGAGATTACTTCCTTGCTCGCACTCAATTGTTTTACCTTGAGCTAGTACCTTAGGCATTTTTTAAATTGCCAAATTGGCTTTTTGTTGTATATTGACATATTGCCTCGAAAGTTGTCTCGTCAGTCCGAGCTTTATGACCACAAATTACTCTCCTCAACTTTGGCTCTATGACACTACATTACGGGATGGCACTCAGCGCGAGGGGCTATCTGTATCGATAGAAGATAAGTTACGCATTGCCAAAAGACTCGATCAACTGGGCATTCCCTTTATTGAAGGCGGTTGGCCTGGTGCTAATCCCAAGGATGTACAATTTTTCTGGCAACTCCAAGAAGATCCGCTCAAACATTCAGAAGTTGTCGCTTTTTGTTCGACTCGACGCCCCAATACAACTGCTGCCGAAGAACCGATGTTGCAAGCAATTCTGGCGGCGGGAACTCGCTGGGTAACAATTTTCGGCAAGTCTTGGGATTTACATGTCACAGCTGGACTCAAGACGACGTTAGAAGAAAATTTAGCAATGATTCGTGACACAATTGAGTACCTCCGTTCTCAAGGGCGTCGCACAATCTATGATGCCGAACATTGGTTTGATGGCTATAAACACAATCCAAGTTATGCTTTACAGACATTAGAAACAGCGATGGCATCTGGCGCTGAATGGCTTGTGTTGTGTGATACCAATGGCGGTACTTTACCCCACGAAGTTAGCCAAATTGTGCAAACTGTCATTAGTCATTTGTCATTAGTCATTGGTCAAGAAACAATGACAATGCCCCAAATTGGAATTCACACTCATAATGATTCAGAAATGGCCGTTGCTAATGCCGTGGCAGCTGTGATGGCAGGGGCAAAGATGGTACAAGGGACAATTAACGGCTACGGCGAACGTTGTGGTAATGCTAACCTCTGTTCGTTGATTCCCAATTTACAACTTAAACTGGGTTATAGTTGTATCGCAGAAGACCAGCTAACACAACTTACAGAAGCAAGTCGTTTTGTGAGTGAGGTAGTTAATCTTGCTCCTGATGAACATGCCCCCTTTGTTGGACGTTCGGCTTTTGCACACAAAGGTGGTATTCATGTATCCGCCGTAGAACGTAATCCCCTGACTTACGAACACATTCAACCAGAACAAGTGGGGAATCGTCGCCGGATTGTGATTTCCGAACAATCGGGACTCAGTAATGTTTTAGCTAAAGCCCGCAGTTTTGGCATTGAATTAGACCAATTAAAAGCAGAGGCCAAACAAATTCTCCAGCGCATCAAAGATTTGGAAAGTGAAGGATTTCAATTTGAAGCAGCAGAAGCCAGTTTTGCCCTGTTGATGCATGAAGCTTTGGGAGGACGCCCCAAGTTTTTTGAAGTCAAGGGTTTTCAAGTCCACTGTGATTTGATTGAGGGGAAACAAGCTAGCAACGCCCTAGCTACAATTAAAGTCGCTGTTGATGGTAAAAATATTTTGGAGGCGGCGGAAGGTAACGGCCCGGTTGCAGCGTTGGATGCAGCTTTACGCAAAGCTTTGGTGAACTTTTATCCCCAAATTGCAACTTTTGATTTGACGGACTACAAAGTGCGAATTCTCAACGGACATACGGGCACTGCTGCCAAAACCCGCGTGTTGGTAGAATCGGGCAATGGTCATCAACGCTGGACAACGGTAGGAGTTTCTACCAACATCTTGGAAGCTTCCTATCAAGCGGTGGTGGAAGGGCTGGAATATGGTTTGTTGTTGCACTCCCAAGCCGCAGCCGCCGTGAAAGCTTCTAGTTGACAAAAATAGCTATGTGGTGTGAGTGAAGTTAAATTTTTTGATGAGAATAGGAAGCGATCGCTTATCTTAAACTCCTGTAAGACTGACGCAAAAATGGTAACCGCTTTGCGGCTTGCCGTTCCTCAAGGGTAGACCACCCTAAGACACCAAGAATTCCTAGAGTGTGCGTAAGTTTTATATTAGTTTAATGCTTGAGCGATCGCTTTTCTTACTTCCTCCAATTTTGATTGCTTTAACAGAGGAGCCAGAGGAAGAATACGATAACTTCTTCAATGGGGAAATTGACTAATTGAATTTTTGCAGTTCCCTTCACAAAAAAAAAGACCCCCAGTGCAAACCAGGAGTCCTTCCCCTTAAGAAAGTTGAAAAGCACTATAGGATTCATTAGCAACCTCAAACCTTGATATCGTTCATTTAGTTGCTTGTGAGGCATGAATCCAAAATTGCAAGCGAATCCAGACAGATAATTATTCTCATCTAATAGCGAAAATGCATAGCTCAGCCCGTCGTAGGTTGAGCCAATATTCCAGTATTTATATGCTCAACCACAGATAGCACAATTCTAAGAGAACTTTTCCCAGGCTTGGGCAACTAACTGGCTCAACCAGCGGCGTTGTTGCTGGTCTAGCAAAGGATCTTCCGCTAACACCTGAGCAGTTAATTCTTCCAAAGATTGACCCTGAGCGCGGACAATTTTAACAACTCCAGCGATGGCACTGGCAACTAATTCTTCATCAATGGGCTGTTGTCGCAGAGCTACAATTTCCTGGGGGCTGTCTGGAATGGGATAATTCATGGCGTGGGTTTACAGTTTTACAAAATGAACAATAAATTTGACAAAATCTTAAAATTTCTTCACCGAATCTTTACGTAACTATTAGGGCGGAGTTTACCTTATTTCGTGCCTTCATAAAATCTGTCTAAGTGAATAGATCCATCGGAGATGTCAGGAAAAGATGAAAGAAATCCTTTATTTAGAAGTTCCAACTGCGGATATCGCTGCTGTGCGTCAGTGGTTGCAAACAGATTTTCAGCCGGGATATGGGGAAAAAGTGCTGACAACAGAAGGCTTCCGCCTCAAAATTACTAACGCTACTACAACTGCTGGCGCGGCGATTTCCCAAAACTTGCCTGAAGAACTTTCTGTATTTACTTGGTCAGTGCAACGAACTACTTACCTAAAAGTGTTTCGTTGGGCAGAAAAACCCTTTCCTCAAGAAAAAAAAATCCTGCAACAACTAACCAAAGAAATCAGAAGCCGTTTTCCGCATCATTATCCTGAACCCCCAGCAATTGATTTATCACAGCAATCGATTTTTGAGGCTCTAGCTCCCTACTATCCCCTCACCGTCAAGTATTTTCAGAAAATGCCCAACGGAGAATATGACCTTAAACGCGCCTACTGGTGGGAACAGCGATGGCGTCAAGGGGTACGAAATCCGCAGCAGCCGCAACAGGTGGTGTTTTCGAGGACTGGGGACTGGGGAAATGGAGACAAGGGAGACAAGGAATCCATAACCAATGCCCAATGCCCTATGCCCAATGCCCAATACGACATCATCTACATTGGTGGCGCACTAGGCGTTATCCATGCAGCAGTGATGGCAAAACTGGGATATAAAGTCTTGCTGGTGGAAAGAATGCCATTTGGGCGGATGAACCGAGAATGGAATATTTCCCGCGATGAAATTCAAAGCTTGCTTAACCTGGGTTTAATCACCCCCGCAGAGTTAGATACCATCATTGCTAGAGAATACAAAGATGGATTCAATAAGTTTTTCGATGCTAATAATCCAAGGAAACTGCGATCGCCTGTATTGCACACACCCACAGTGCTGAATTTAGGCTTAGATTCCGAAAAGTTGCTGCAACTATGTGGGCAAAAGTTGCAAGCAGCAGGCGGTCAAATTTGGGATGAAACAGAGTTTATCCGTGCAGATATAAATGAATCACAAGTTGTCTTAAAAGTCAAGCATCTATGTAGTGAAATTGAAAAACAAGTAAGTGGTAGACTACTGGTAGATGCGATGGGAACAGCTTCCCCTATTGCTTGGCAATTAAATGGCAACCGTGCCTTTGACAGCGTGTGTCCCACAGTGGGAGCGGTCATTGAGAGCGGATTTGCACCGGAGGTATGGGATTCGGAATTAGGAGACGTTCTTAACAGCCACGGGGATATTTCGCGGGGAAGACAGTTGATTTGGGAGTTATTTCCCGCAGCAGGAGATGAACTGACGATTTATTTGTTTCATTATCACGAAGTCAATGCTCAAAACCCTGGTTCCCTGCTGGAGATGTACGAAGACTTTTTCACAATATTGCCAGAGTATCGCAGATGCGATATGGACAAATTGGTATGGAAAAAGCCGACATTTGGGTATATACCGGGGCATTTTAGTACTGGGAGTAGCGATCGCCAAGTCGCCTTCGATCGCTTAATTGCCATTGGTGATGCTGCATCGCTGCAATCTCCCCTAATTTTCACAGGTTTTGGTTCCCTGGTTCGCAACTTAGAGCGCTTAACAAAACTCTTGGATATAGCTCTCAAGTATGACTTATTAAGCTTCCAACACTTAAATCGAATTCGCGCCTACCAAACCAACGTTTCAGTCACATGGTTATTTTCCAAAGGCATGATGGTACCCACAGGGAAATTTTTACCACCGCAACGAGTGAACGCCATGCTTAACACCTTCTTTGGACTGTTAGCAGAAGAACCTCTAGAAGTGGCAGATAATTTCATCAAAGACAGATGTGATTGGTTTACCTTTAACCGCCTAGCACTCAAAGCAGCCAAGAAAAACCCAGCCTTGCTTCTCTGGATTTGGCAACTTGCTGGTTCTAAGGACTTAGTGCGATGGCTTGGTAGTTATTTGACTTTTTCTCGTCATGCCCTAATTAGTACTTTACTGAGTGCTTGGTTCCCACAGTTTTTGAACCAAGTAGGTTCTTGGCTAGAAAAGAGAAATCCGGCCCTATGGCTGCACCTGCAAGCAATTAACTACGCCATCGCCACAGGCAAACCGCGATCCGCCAGTGAGTTCGCAGAAACTAGCCTAAAAGCCATTGTTGAAAAATTTAGTCATTAGTTATTGGACATTGGGCAAAACCCTTCGGGTAGGGAAAAGGGAAAAGGGAAAAGGGTAGATGAGGGATTTTTCCTTTCCCCTTTGCCCCTTGCCCTTTGCCCTTTGGCGAAGCCTCTCCCTCACCCCTTCGTCCCCTTGGGTGGAAAATTCGGTAGTTCCACAGATGCTAATGACTTGCGTCCTTTGGGTGGACGCTGTGGATAAACTACGGGTGAGGGTGAATTGGCTTCATTGGCATTGTCGCCTAACAATTCTGGCGGTAAATCCAGCTGTGTCATTTGTGGAACTTCTGACCAGTAGTCTTCTGTTTCTTCGACAAATATCTTGGGGCTAGATGAAGTGGGTGTAGTTGTGGGTGGGTTGATTTCTATCTGCAACTGCTCTTGTTTTGGATTTTCTACTTCCCCATCATCCTCTAGAATTGTTGCTACAGTTTCCCATACAGGGGTATCACCCACATTACTATCCACATCTGTTTTCGCTGTAGCTGATGATGTAGATGCAGGCTGGGAGTTAAAGAACATTTGGATGAGACTATCTAATTGCTGGTTTAAGTTTGATGACTCCACAGGTGAAACGGTTTCTGTTGTATCTGGAGAATCATTAATTTCTGGAGAGGAAGGTGGTTGCGCTGATTTTGTCACGTCTTCCTTCACTGACCAGTTCCAAGAGGATGAAGAAGTGGGAGTGGGTTGATTGGTTTGGAATGGCAGGGTTGGTGACGGTTCTGCCCAAGAATGATTGGGATTATCACTCAAGGATTCTGATTCTGCTGACCAAGGTTTAATTGGCTGTGCATTGGGGAACAAAGAACGAGCTTTTCGAGAAAATCTTCCTTGTGTGGAAGTGATATCTTTAGGATGTTTTGCAGTATCTTCTAGGGAATCATAGCCAGGAACGGGTGTGTCTAAGCACTTCTCCAGAGCCGCTTTAAATTGCAAGGTCTGGCGTTGTTGGCGCATGAGTCTAGTGCGTAATTCGCGGCAAGCATTTTCTGATTGCAATAGTTTCTGAGACTGTTCGTCGTTGTTCGTGTGTAGCAACGTACATTCTCGTTCTAGCTGGGCAAGGCGTTGCTGACTAATTTGTAGCTGTGCTTTGTGAGTTTCGATAAAAACTTCTTGGCGTTGAACAGTTTGTACGGCAGTTTCTAATTGCTGAAACAGGGACTTTATCTGTTCTTGAGCCGCAGCTAATTCCTGAGCTTGTTGGTTGAGCATGGACTCGGTGACGCTGGAACGCGTTTTCTGCCACTGCAAAACCTTTTCAGATTCGGCGAGGTTGTCTTTTAGCTGCTCTACTTGTTCGTACAACTGATTGTTGGCCCCACGCAATTCTTCATTCAATGCCAGCAACTTCTGAAATTCGGAGTCAACAAGTGCTTGTTTACCGCTGTCAGGCTCTGCAACCCAGTCCTGCTGGGTAGTATCTTCCGAAATTTGTGTATCTTCAGCTGGCATGAGCAATGGCAATTGAGAAATCGCCGTATTCTCATTAGGCATAACAGAGTAGAAGGGACAATTCGCCTGCTTTGATTGTGGCGAATCAGCAGAATTTAGGGATTCCATCGCAGTCCCCTTATTTAAGATGTCAGCTTCATTCATCACTCTTGACCCACTCGCTTAAAAATATTCAGCAGCGCTGGCGTTAGCATTGCCGATAGACTTGTGTCCGATCGGAATTTGCTCTAGAAGCTAAGTTTAACTCTCTCTCAGGATAGAGTAATCAGTCATCAATCGGTATTACCCATTTTTTATCTAGACTGATGCCGTTATAACACTATGAGGCTCTTTCCCGTCAAGAATAGGAGAGCTTGGGAAAGTAGGTAAATGATGAGATGAGGCAGAGGCTAAAGGCCAGACTTGAAAACTCAATTGGATTGCTGGATTTAGTTTTTTATTGTGAGATGACTTTGTATCATATTGTTATTTTTAATTCTATCCATCCAAAGATATACCTTAGACATATTTTGGGACGGGTTTTTCTATTGATTTATTTGTTACTTAAGATTGGTATCTGTATCAACATTTACTATTCCATAGAATTTTTGGGTTCTGGGCGATCGCTATCTCATCTCAGTAACTAACTAAGGGGTTTTGCTGCAACCTGTTTTGTCATGAAATTTTGATTATTAAGAATAAATACTGAATATATACATAAAATAGAGTGATAAATTTTGCCAGTATAAAAGTAAAACTTTTTTTAAGATTGCTCTTAACTTTGCAGAAGGTTTTTTCGCCATCGACATATACCTGGTAAGAATTGTAGGCTTAATTAGCCAGAAGCTCTTTTTATTTACTTACATTCAATTC
>Ga0314817_100037_pt1 | contig 14509 bp, 10 predicted proteins | sample MICome_8_FD_202352 | JGI IMG/M metagenome (GOLD analysis project Ga0314817, IMG submission 202352) | Metatranscriptome of soil surface biofilm microbial communities from soil inoculated with nitrogen-fixing consortium DG1, State College... ...
CCACTAATGACTAGCGCCACGATTTTTGTTTAGTTACTGTAAAGTGTTACTAAAAATAAAAAAAGTCTTGAGGAGTACGGCTAACAGATGCCGACAGTGTTTACTGAAATTAATTAATGATACAAATACGTCAAGGATTTTGGACTGCAAGGAAAAAGGGGTTTGAATGGCTGGCATAATATCAGTTTCCCGCACGGATCTAGCCCAGCGTCGTAAAAAATTACGTCGGCAAAGGCAGATGAAAATTATTCAGGCGATTTGGCGAACCATTGCCATTACCAGTTTGGCCAGTGGATTGCTGTGGGTGGCAGTCCAACCAATGTGGATGCTCAAAGCTTCTAAGCAAATAGTGATGAAATCAGGCAATAAATTACTGTCGGATGAAACAACTCGATCGCTATTGGTGCTGTCTTACCCCCAGTCATTGTGGCGAATTGAACCGTCGGCCATCGCCAATTCCTTGAAGCAACAACCAACTATTGCCAATGCCACCGTTAGACGCCGCCTATTTCCTCCTGGGTTGATTGTTGACATCCAAGAACGAATACCTGTGGCGGTGACTCAAACACCAACAGTCCAAAATCAAGGCACTAGTAACAAAAAAGTCACAATTGGCTTACTAGATGCAAGTGGAGTTTGGATACCCTTAGAAAAATATACATCACTCAACCCCACCAGAAAATTACCCAATCTCAGAGTTATTGGATTGCCAAAACAATACTGCCTCTATTGGAATCAAATTCATCAAGCTATTAGTCAAAGCCTGGTGAAAGTGATGGAAATTGATTGCCAAAATCCAACGAATTTAATTTTAAAAACAGAATTAGGAAACGTGCATCTTGGCACTCCAGGGCCGCAATTATCAGAACAAATCAAGGTACTAGCTCAAATGCGCCACATAACAGCAAAACTCAATTCTGGCGAAATAGAGTATATTGATTTGAAAAATCCCGAATTACCATTAGTACAAATGAACCAAAAAAATCCCAAATTAACTCCCAAAATCCCTGGAAACATTTAGACTGTCTGATATGTTCAGCGCTCTTAGTAAATTAAGAAGCTTTATGCTGATAAATATATTTATTATTTTTAGCTTTCTCGCAAACCGCAGGAAAATCGGCATTAACTTCTAATTAAAATGAGAAGACCGATCATAAAATCTCCATTGTGAGTCAAAAAGCCCGTAGTTGCGCTCCTAATATCTATGTAGTTGGGTGCAAGATGCCAGACAATCTAGTGATGGTATCTAGCCTACAAACACTTTCTGCTATACATTCTGCAACTAAACCCAGTGCAAAAAGCAGAAAAATGTTTGAGTTTTCCATTAAAATCTGACTCACAAGCAGAGAACAATCTCTGAGAATGGTTGAGACCGCTATGAAAGTGCAAAGCCGAGAATGCTCTGACTTTAGTCTTTTTAAGACACTTTGGAACTGGCCAAACAGGGTGTAGCAAGAGAGATTTCGATCTTTTGTTCTCAGTGCAACTCACATAGTCTCTTGTACTAGACTATTGCTACAACAAAGTGTCCATTAAGACTCCCCAAATAACAAATTAATCAGGTATAGTCTGACAAGCAAATTATTCCTTACTTCCATCTCTAGGATAAGTAAGTATCATGTAAATTTTGTGTCTTAAATTGCAATCATCCCCAATGGTGAAATCTATTAACAATATTATTAAGGCAAATAAAATCCAATGTAGTGTGTGCTTACAAGTTATGCCATCTACGGAGGAAAATGAACAGATTAATATCTGGTTGAAGTTATACAGAAGGCTTTTAGATACATGTAGGTATTGCAATATATTCAACATTATGCAGAAATTATTGTTGTTCAGACATATCTGTAGTAGTGTGGCTATATTTGACTACGTAAGATGGAATTCTACTTCTGTAGAATTTGTTGTGCCATCGCCTATTTTAAAAGCGTACCCCAGAGTAAATTTTCGCACAACGAATTCTGTTAGGCTTGGCAGTAGTGAAAACAATAAAAAACACTGCCACAATGTTATGGCAGTGTCAAACTATAGTTGACTCCTAGTTGAATAACACCCCAAAAAGTCGTTTATCTACCTCTCACAAATCCAATGACACTTGATAATAACCAAGGACTTACCTATAAAGATTCCCAATCTACCGGACAGCCCGGTTTCTCTTTGGCAGTTAACTCCACCAATCCCTTTAACTCTGGGTTGAACTTCGGACAAAATCACGATAATAAGAAGATTTCTCCTGAAAACAGCCGCATTGGGGAAATCGTTCCCGGTCGGGTTGCCAATATTAAAGTAATTGGTGTCGGTGGTGGTGGCGGTAATGCTGTTAATCGGATGATCGAGTCTGATGTCTCTGGTGTAGAGTTTTGGTCAATTAATACTGATGCTCAAGCCCTGACTCTGGCTGGCGCTCCTAGTCGATTACAAATTGGACAGAAGCTGACACGGGGTTTGGGAGCAGGTGGTAATCCTGCCATTGGCCAAAAGGCGGCTGAAGAATCACGAGATGAAATTGCCACGGCTTTAGAGGGTGCAGACCTAGTATTTATCACTGCTGGTATGGGAGGTGGTACTGGAACAGGTGCAGCTCCCATTGTGGCCGAAGTAGCCAAAGAAATGGGCGCTCTGACTGTTGGCGTGGTTACACGTCCATTTGTTTTTGAGGGACGCCGCCGCACCAGCCAAGCAGAACAAGGTATTGAAGGACTAAAAAGTAGGGTAGATACGCTGATTATTATCCCCAATAACAAACTTCTGGAAGTGATCCCGGAACAAACCCCGGTACAAGAAGCTTTTCGTTATGCAGATGATGTGCTGCGTCAAGGGGTGCAAGGTATTTCTGATATCATCACGATCCCCGGATTGGTAAACGTTGACTTTGCGGATGTACGAGCTGTAATGGCAGATGCAGGATCGGCATTGATGGGAATCGGCGTTAGCTCTGGAAAATCTAGAGCCAGAGAAGCGGCGATCGCAGCTATTTCCTCTCCTTTGCTAGAATGCTCCATTGAAGGCGCTAGAGGTGTAGTCTTTAATATTACCGGTGGTACTGACTTGACTTTGCATGAAGTGAACGCTGCCGCAGAAGCAATCTATGAAGTAGTCGATCCCAACGCTAATATTATTTTTGGCGCTGTCATTGATGACAGACTCCAAGGCGAGGTCAGAATTACTGTGATTGCTACTGGGTTTACAGGTGAAGTACAAACAGCACCACAACAAAGCGTGGCTAATGTTCGGGTAGCACCCAATACTCCCAAGCGACCAACAACACAACAACCCACAATTAATCCTCCAACTCCAACTCCAGCCCCTACTCCCATTCCAGAACCAAAAGAAAAACTGGGACTAGACATACCTGATTTTCTGAAAAACCGACGTACACCACGGAATTAAGAAATTTTGGATTTGAGATTAACTTCAGAGTCTTAGACCAGCCTGAGTGTTGTATAAAATCTGCTAGTTTCAGGGTTTTACCAAAGGTAGGGGTAAGCAATACGTTGCCATCCCTAATATTGCTAATTGGTAGAAAAACTTCTCAACGCTACTTACAAAATCAACTTGGGCAGGAATTCACTGATTTCCATGTCTAGCTGTGCTTTTGTCAAAAAAGCAGGACGACCTGCTCGACTCAGGATGTGTGTGTAGACCTTGCTCCTCGTAGATATGGCTACATCTATGATTGTAATTTATTTAACTCAATAAATATGTTTACTTAATTTTATACCAACTGAAAGAAACAATGCAACAGATACATGCTGCCAAACCCTTGTTATGTCGCCTTTCTTAATACGCCAATTTTGATTTGGTATTAAGTAGCGTGAAAAAATTATGCAAGTGTCCTAACTCAGTATATTTACTAAGAATAGGACACAAATAAAAATTATTTTTTAATTTTTAAAATTTCTTCAATCCATTGAATCACCTGATGAGCCAGACGAGTACCATCTAAGCGGTCAATCTCACGAATACCAGTGGGGCTGGTGACGTTAACTTCAGTCAGGTAGCCACCGATAACATCAATACCCACAAAAATTAAGCCTTCTTGGCGTAAACGTTCAGCTATTTGGGTGCAGATTTCATGCTCTCTTGGAGTAATTTCGGTTTGGGCAACTGTACCACCAGTGGCCATATTATTGCGAAAGTCAGTGCCACTGGAAAGGCGATTCAGGGCACCTATGGGTTCGCCATTGAGTAAGATAATTCGTTTATCTCCTTCCTTTGCCTGTGGTAGGTAAGTCTGCACCATCACTGGTACTTTACCTTGGAGAGTACTGAGTTCGATAATGGAGTTGAAATTGCGATCGCTTGATTGCAAAATCAAAATTCCTTCTCCAGCTTTGTTACCCAATGGTTTGAGAACCGCAGTCCCCTTTGCTGCCACAAATTCTCTAATAAACTGCTTATCAGCACTAACAATGGTTTCTGGAATTGCTTTGGTAAACTGGAGGGCATACATTTTTTCGTTAGCCCCCCGGATACCGCTAGGACTATTAATCACCAAAGTTTGATTTTGGTCAATGTAATCGAGAATATAGGTAGCGTAGAGGTAGGAATCATTGACCGGTGGATCTGTCCGCATGAATACAGCATCCATTGTTTCTAAGGAAGCGAAAAAGCGTTGGCTCAACTTATACCAAGGATTCGCTGCTATCCAGCGTCCCTCATCCAATTCGACCGGTACAAGTTCGACTTGCTGTAGGACAGCCCAAGCTTTGCTCCCGACCACACTCAACAGATTTGTCTGAGTCACCCAAACTTCGTGTCCCAGGATTTGCGCTGCTTCCATCAGGGCAACGCTAGTATCATGACACGGGTCAAGCTGATGGATGGGATCAATGATAAAAGCCAGTTTCACGCTGTCTGCCTCAATCACCAGAAAATTAAATGGTTATTCAACTATTATCTCCTGATGTTCTCACCAATTGATGTATGGGCATAGCTTAGAACCTAATATTTTAATAGACAGCGCTTTTGCACTGCCTTACTTTTCGAGAATTGTAGCGACTGCCGTGTATGTCCAGCGGCTTGTCGCCAGAAAGAGCGATATTTTTTGAACTAAACGCTATTGCTAGAAGTTAGTAGTTCGTCTAGCTTACCTTGATTATCTAAAGCGTGGATATCATCACAACCACCAACATGCTCGTCATTGATGAAAATTTGCGGTAAAGAACGGCGTCCATTTGCTCTTTGAGCCATTTTATTTCTGGCTGCCTCATCTCCGTCAATGCTGTATTCGATAAATTCAACTCCCTTGTTTCTCAGCAGATTTTTAGCACGGATGCAAAATGGGCAAGTCCTCCAAGTGTAAATTTCTACTTTTGCAGCCATAAAGTCCTCAAAATGATTTAATACTCCTTAATTTTAGAACTTTGTTATGGAGTGTAGCTGCCCCATTTTGTTTTGATTTGATTTTGAGAAATAGCTAACTGGTTTCGTAACAATAAAAGTTAGTCAGAAAATAATAACTTTAGGCTTTCGGCTGAGATAATGTTGATGTCAGAATCATTAATATATATGAATTACTAAAACTATATTTGAGTATCTGATGAGTCAAGAAATCTATAAGATTAAAAAAGACACACCCAATCCTACTAAAAGAATAACTAGACATTGTATTCTCTTAGGGAATATGAATGGTGTGTCATTATGCAGTTTTTAGGAAACTGCCATTGAAGTTGGCGCTAAAGTTTTTTTCTTTGCTACTTTCAGCGCACCCAGAGCAAATAGCCCAAGGGCAGCTACTGTACTAGGTTCAGGTACTTTTTTTGGTGGAGGTGGGGGAGGAGTGTAGTAAGGGGCTTGTCCTTTGAGCTTGCTACTGTCTTCGCGGTTGTTTTTAGAACCAACGCTCATTAACCGCACCCCAAAGTTTTGTTCAGAAAATTGAGCCAACGTTAAAGCTTGGGAAGTATGGGATAGGGTAAAGATCGTAGATTGAATGTCACCTTTTCCTTTACCTATACCTTCTTGGCCAATTTCTACACCAGCATCAAAGAAGCCGCCACCACCATTTAAATTGTTACTACTGCTACCAATGGAGTTAATTGTTCCAGCAGGGCCAAATTTGCTGGCTGTTATATCTGTACCGACTACTTTGAGACCACTGAGGAGTGAGTCATCTTTAATGTTGAAGAAAATACCGCGAATGTCAGCAATTGTGTTACTGCCAGTAGATAAATAATCTACTTTAAACTGAATTTTGCCTGACCCTGCTGCTGCATCATCTAAGGTAAATTTTACCCTAGTATCCGCGCCGGTGAAGTCGTTAATAGTAAAACTCATCGAAGCGGCGTTAGCTGGGGAAAAGGCAGAAGACGATATCACAACGGCAGTAGCAGCTAAAAACGAAGGTATTGCTACGGTGGAAAATAAATGTTTCATGTTAATCAATATTTGGAAAACGAAATGGTAAGACTTTGTTGGTCGTTATGGGAATTTGCTGCTTGCTATCCATGTATAATCAGATGCACCGAGTGAAAAGCCTTTTCCCACTCTAAATACTGGATTTTAAGTTGTCTATAATACAAGAGTCATATTCAAAAAGACTTCATTTTTCTCTTCACATAATAAAATCACCCAGTATTATTACTGGGTGATTTGATAATTAAAAATTTATTTGATTTCAGTATTTATCCACAATCAACCGCATATTCAATCAGTTGCCCAAGGCGCTGACGTAAAGTTTCTAATCCCAACCGCTGACTGGCAGAAATAAACACCGCTAAGGGGAATTCTTCTCTAGCCAAAGCCAATGTGTCACTGGTGGCTCGATCGATTTTATTAAAAACAACCAGCGCTGGGCCGGGAGTGACTGGCATTTGTGCGAGGATTTCCCTAACTGAACGAATATGACGCAACCAAGCTGGATGAGATAAATCTACTAAATGCAGTAGGGCATCGGCTTCTGTAACTTCCTCCAAAGTGGCGCGGAAGGCATCCATTAAGGATGGAGGTAGTTCGTGTATGAATCCCACTGTATCTGTAATCAGAATTTCTTGAGGTTCATCAGTTTCGCCATGAGGAATTACTAGGCGACGGGTAGTAGGATCGAGAGTGGCAAATAGCTGGTCGGCTGTATAAACTTCTGCATTAGTCAGAGCATTTAGTAAAGTAGATTTACCAGCATTAGTGTACCCAACCAAAGCTACTGAAGGAACTTCTCGATGCTGTCGTCGCTGTCGTAAGCGCGAACGATGCGCTTGTAACTGGTTAACTTCTTTTTGTAATCGCGAAATCCGTTGCCCGATCGCACGTCGTTCAGTTTCTAGTTTAGTTTCACCAGGGCCACGAGTCCCAATACCACCACCTAATCGGGACATGGCGCGACCTCTACCAGTTAGTCGCGGCTGCATATATTCCAACTGTGCTAGTTCTACTTGCAATTTACCAGCACGGGACTGGGCGCGTTGGGCGAAGATATCCAAAATTACTTCGGTACGGTCAACTACGCGCACACCAATTTGCGCTTCTAGGTTGCGGACTTGGGAGGGTGAGAGGTCGCGGTCAAAGACGACGAGATTCACTCCCAGTGTTTGGGCTGTGAGGGCGATTTCTTGGACTTTGCCTTCCCCCACTACTGTTTGGGGATGAATGCGCGATCGCTTTTGTTGTATTGTCTGCAATACATCTCCCCCAGCGGTGTCAACTAAACGAGCCAATTCCGCTAGGGTGTCTTGGAATTGTTGGGGGGTCATTTCATCAGTCATTAACCCCACAATTAACACGCGATCGTGGTCAGCATCTACTTCTTGGGCGACAAATTCTCGCTGGAATTCGGCTTCCAGATTTTCCACCAAGTCGATCAAATCCTGCTGTGCCAGTTCTTCCAAATCCAGAGGAGGCGATATATTCCAACTCGGAGATTGGACTTGCTTGTGTTCTGTGTTGAAGCCAGCAGGACTTGTAATCAAAGTCCGCGAGTCTTGTTGCGGCGTCAGATGAGCCAAATAAGCTTCTTTGACGTAGCCAGTAGCGCCGCCTCCCCGCCGGGTAAATCCTGTTCCGGTAATATTTAGCACTACCAAAGCATCTAAACGTTGTAGTGCCATAGCCGTGAGTGCCGCTTCATTGGGCGGTTCAGACTTAAGATGAGTGGCGATACAACGAATACCACTGAGTCGTTCTGCGCCATAACGAGGTAATTCCAAAGGTGGAATTTGCGTTTGACGCGGTGTGCCCACCCCAACACGAATCACTTGTCCGCGACGGTTGAGATAGGCACACACAGGGTGATTGAGTTCTGTACTGATTGCTGCCAGACGCTGGGAAAATTCAGACGTGGTGATGCGATCGCCTGGTATGCGCTGGTGATAAAGCCGCTGTAGTTGTTTCAGCTGGCTGGTCTTTAGACCTTGGAGATTTCCAAAGATAGTCTCTATAGGCGTTTCTGACCAGTAAAATGGCCCCCCGAATCCTTCTTTAGTCTATTTTACAACAGGCTAAGGGGTGCAAACTCTTTCCTTTGAGGGATGAAATCTCAATTATTCAGGACTTACGCAGGGAGATTATTGGTTGAGGTTGGGAATAGGACATGGGGCATTGGGTATTGGGCATTGGGCATTGGGTAGGCGAGAGTAATAACTCCCCAGTCACCAGTCAACTGTCAACTCTCAACTTCTCCCTCCACTTAACCTACCCGTATTCCCGCAACCAGCTTAGGATAGACTAAAAGAATTTTTTGAGGAAATGGTAGAAAAAATTACAGCCATATTTAATGGCAAAGTGTTTTATCCGTCTGAACCCATCGTACTGCCAACTAATACCCGCGTGCGAATCAGTATTGAAATTTTACCGCCCAGCGAAGATGAAACAGTATCATTTTTGCAAACAGCGCCATCGCTTAGTCTACAAGGGCCAAGTGATTGGTCTGCCAATATAGACAAGTATTTATACGCTAAATAAACTTTTCATGCATTCTGAAGTTTTTCTGGATACATCATTTGCTATTGCCTTATCTGCACCAAGCGATCGCTTGCATCACCGAGCTTTACATCTCGCTAAAATGTTACAAGCGGCAGAAACTCGTTTAGTGACAACACAAGCTGTGATGTTGGAAATTGGCAATGCCCTATCCCAGCTACCTTATCGTCAGGCAGCGATTATATTATTGAATTCTTTGGTAGCAGACTCGAAAGTCGAAATTGTCCCCCTTTCCCAAGAAATCTACGAACGTGCTTTTCAACTTTATTGCGATCGCACTGAGAAAGAATGGGGATTTGGCGATTGCATATCTTTTATTGTCATGGAATATAGCGGAATTACCGAGGCCTTAACTGCTGACGAGCATTTTCAACAAGCAGGGTTTCGAGCATTATTGCGAGAAAATTTGCCCTGACTGTTGAGTGTTAACTGTTGACTGAGAAATAAGGTCTAGCAACTAGGTAATAGTAAATAAATATTTAGAAATACCTTCTCAGTACCCAATCAACAGTCAACAGTCAACAATCAACACTCCTTATTATTCCGTTACAATCAGCTTGTGCGTTAGGCTTTCACGAGTTATCAGCCATGAATTTGATTTTCGATCCACCGATTCCTGTGAAAATTCAGAAGATGAAGGAACGGGTGCGGTGGATGCATCCGAGTTTTGTGCAACGGGGAATTGACCAAACCACTTTGGCCATCGACGATGGCAAAAATCATAGTCCAGAATTTTCTTTTATGGTTATCGGTGATTCTGGTACTAAATCCCATTCTCCACACCACCCCCAGCGAAAAGTTGCCGAACTGATGCTTCCTCACCGCGAGGATTGCAGTTTTGTGTTGCACACAGGAGATGTAATTTATGTGGTGGGTTCTCATGAGTATTACTCAACAAATTTTATTCAGCCTTATCGGGAATTTCTTGTAGGTGGCCACAACCCCAAAAGCATTTCCTATAACCAAATGGTGTTTAACCTACCATTCTTGCCAGTACTTGGTAATCATGATTACTACGATGTGCCGTTCTTGTACCGTTTATTTACGGGCACAACATGGTCTCTACGTCGGCTGTTGAAGTACAAAGATATTGAGATTGGCTGGCATGGTTCCTATCAAGGGAATGCCTATGCACGGGCGTTTATGGATTACACTGCGGGGATGTCTTCCCAAGAGTTAGAACGGCATTTAGATCGACACTACACTGCTAAAACTGACACAGGACGCTGTTTGCGTTACGAGCCGGGAAAATTCACCCGTTTACCCAATCGCTATTATACGTTTCGTTACGGGGGAATCGACTTTTTCGCACTGGATTCTAATACATTTAATACACCATCACCTTTACCTGCAACTCAAGAGGGAGAGATTTACCGTCAGGAATTGCAAAAGCGCCGTCATGAAATAGATACAGAAGAATTGCAAATTTTGAAAATATGCGATGGACTGAACCCTGATAAACCTACCGAAGCGGAAAAACTAGATGAACTGAGTGCCAAATTAGACCAAATTGATGAAATTAAAATCGATATTGAAAAACAACTAGCATCAGAGAAAATACTTACCATCGATTTTGAACAACTAGAATGGTTACGAACTAGACTTATTGAGTCTTGGAATACCTCCGAGGTGCGGGGACGCGTAATCTTTTTCCACCATCCACCCTATGTTACAGAAGCTACCAAGTGGCATCAGGCACAAACCTTAGCGGTTCGCCATCGTTTGCGCTTGGTGTTTGAACAAGTGGCTAAAACTCTTGGTTCTTTAATAAAAGAGCGCCCCATAGTGGATTTGATTTTAAACGGTCACGCCCATTGTTTGGAATATCTCCGCACAACTGACACAGGATTTGCAGATTCCCACATTAATTGCATTATCTCTGGTGGTAGCGGTCATCGCCCCCGGTATCAACGGCAAGAGGGCAGTGAATTGATGGAGACTTTTGCAGAAATGGCTGGCGATCGCACTCGTAAAATTGCTGATTCTAAGCTTTTTATTGGTCGCTATAAATACAATTTACAAAAGCGATTGCCTTACTCTGGCGTGCGGATTGATGTATTAGATGGTAGTCCACCGAAGTTTATTGTCAAACCGCTAGTTACTGAGCGTATTGGTGAACAATGGTATAACAGGGAATTTGAATCTTTTGTGATTTAGCCAGTTAAAAAGACTATGGCCCAGTAATCACAGCTACTGGACAGTGTGCTTTATTGAGAATTGCATCTACTCTATGACCGAAGAAAACGCGACCCGTAACCATTCGGATATTGCTCCCTAAAACAATTAAGTCAGCTTGTTTGCTTTGTGCAAACTTGAGGATTTCCTTTTCTGGGCTGCTTCCTTGAAGGATATAAGTTTGGACATCAGCGCCTAAATTACGACCAATTGCTGCTTGCTGTTCTAACAGATCTTCGGCGATTTCCTTTACTGGAGCTAGCGATCGCTGTTCGTAAAGAATATACTCAACCTGTGGTAAGTTAATCACGTTGACAATAGTGACTACTGCCCCAGTGTGAGCGGCGATGGTACTTGCTACTTCTACAGCATTTTTACTGTATTCTGTGCCCACTGTTGGCACAAGAATGTTTTTCATCTGTTGTTGGGCGATTTTGCATGTGTCACCTTGGGGCTGGGGTAGGTGCGACTTCACCACCATTGTTGCACAAGGGGCTTCTTGCACTACTCGGTCAACAAGTAAATTGAACAATGCTTTTTGAGGGCGTATCTGTTCTGAAGCTCCCAGTACAATTAAGTCATAGTTTTTATTTGCTTCATTGAGAATCACCTCTGCCTTACTGTGCCCAGACTCCGTTTTTATTTGTAAGGTGGTATCAGCAGATAATTGCATTTCCTCAGTCACACAAGCAAGAGCTTCCTCAGCAGCAGTATCTTTAACTTGGGTTGCTGTACGACGTGCTTTTTTTGGGGGCTGCTTGTCGCTCAAAGCGTATAAAGCTGTGACTTCTACCTGGTTTTGATGAGCCATATAACCAACTAACTGGGCTGCAAGTTGGATGTTACTTCCGCCGCTAGTCGGCACTAAAATACGATGTATCCGCTTGATAAAGCTACGGCTATACTGTTCTTCTTGCTCTAAACGTCGAGCTTCCTCTTCACCCATAACCACCTTCGACAGGGTGAAACGTAAGAGTGCTGGAGCCATTAAAGAAGTTACGATCGCCACCATGACTATAATTGAGTACATCTGGGGATTGAGGACTCCCAAAGATAAACCAATTGTGGCAACAACAATCTCCATTGCTCCGCGCGCATTCATCCCGGAACCCATTGCTAAAGCTTCCCAATGGCTCAACCCCCCTACACGAGAACCAAGATAAGCACCCGTAAATTTACCAATACAGGCCACAGCAAGCACAATCAAACCAAATATCAAGGTCTGGGGAACTAATAGGGCTAGCAAGTTAACTTTCAAGCCAGCTGCGGCAAAGAAAATTGGTGCTAAAAAGCTGGCTGTGAATACTTCTAGCATGTGTCCAGCTTCACTACTAAAGCGGCGGGATTGTCCCGCCAGAATCCCCAACACAAAAGCACCCAAGGCTGCTTCTAGTCCTAATGCGTGGGTGAATGCTGCTGCGGAGAGTGAAAGAACCAGCACAACCGACATACTAGCAGCGATGCCGCCAACGTAGTCATCAACCCAGCGCAAAATCTGGTCTACGATGTTACGCCCAATTGTAAAGGCAATGCCGAGAAACAATACTGCTGCACTCACCGAGTGGAAAATTGTCCCAAAGTCAAATTTACCGCTGCTAGCTAAACCTGAAACCACAGAAAGTAAAATCCAGCCAATGGTGTCGTCGGTCATACCGGCTGCTAGGGTAACTTGACCAATGTCACGGCGAATCAGGTTCAAGTCCATCAACACCTTAGCAATCACAGGTACTGCTGAAATACTCATTGCTGTGGCGATAAACAGACTGAATACCAGTCGCTTTTCTGGGTCAGCTAAAAAACTATCCGGCAATAGCCAGCCTAGTCCAAATCCAGTGATAAAAGGGACAATAATTCCACCGAGTGAAATCAGCAAAGCCGTTTTACCTTTACGCAGAATCAATTTTAGATCTGTCTCTAGACCTGTCACAATCAGCAAAAATAACACCCCTAACCAAGAAATTACTGAAAGTAAATCAGACTGTTCTTGGCTTTTGGGAAAGATATGCGCCTGTAAGTCTGGAAAAAGCAAACCAAATAAAGAAGGGCCAAGCAGCACACCAGCCAGTAATTCTCCAACAACGGGAGGTTGATTAATCCGGCGCATGAACTCACCTAATCCCCGCGCTACTAAAAGCAACAGCGACAGTTGTACCAGCACCAACAGCAGTTCGTGATGACCGAGAGGTTTAATTAGACTAGCACCTGCTCCTTTCTGTGTAGCTAGTACAGGCAGTAACATGAGGGATAGGTTTTGCATAAAAAATTTTGAAAAAGCTAGCTTTCAGTAAAGAGTGTTAGTGTTTACTTCCACATCATTCTAGAAGATTAAAATTTGGTTCCGAAAGGTATGATTATGATGAGCGATCGCCTTGAGCTTGGGAGCATTCCAAATGGCAAGTTTATTAAACTACGAGATTGTAACTTACCTCAAAGATTGAATCAACAAACCACAAAGGACGCATAGACGCGTTAGCGACTTTCCGCAGAATCTGACACGAAGGTAAGAGATTTCAAAAGAATTTTTGCATGATTTTTGTATATTTTTGCAAAATTGAGATGCTTCCTTGAGTTCTCAGTTCAGTAGCCAAGCTCATCAACTTATTTTTGAGCGCGAACAAAGAATTTTGTGGTGTCTTCCCAAATACCTTGAGCAGTTGCTAGTTTTTCAATTTCTGCTTTGTATTCAACTTGCAACTGATTTAATTGTTCTGGTGATAATTTTGACAATAAAGGATGACCTTTAAAATTTATATTATTTGTTGTCTGTGATAATCTGTTATTTGTTACAGGCCGATAACGTCCTGATGGTTCAATTTTAATTTCGATATCTCTAAAACCTGCTTGAGTGAGCAGTTTACGACATTTTTCTGGAGTTCCAAGTGGTTCAAGGATATGTGGTAGCGATACACCCAAAACTTTAGCGCAGATTCTTTGTTGAAGAGAGGCCATATAAGCAGTTTCGGGAGGACAAGTAAATGCTACAAACCCTCCTATTTTTAGGAAGCGATACCACTTTTGCAAAGCAGCGAGGATATCAGGAAAAAGTACAATCGCCTCACAACAAAAGACAACATCAAAACTACTATCACTAAAATTGAAATCTTCAGCATCTGCCTCTATAAACTCGATATTTTGTAATTTTTTAGCTGCAATTTTTTGTCTTGCTTGATGTAACATTCCAGGGGTCATGTCAATCCCGATTACATAGCCTTCCGATCCAACTTTTTCTGCTGCGGGTATCGCAACTAAACCTGTTCCAGTGGCTACATCAAGGATTTTCTGACCTGAGTGTAGAGGTACAAATTCAAGTAAAATTTTGGCATCTAGAGGATGGCGAGTACCTTCTTCATGGTCATAAGTAGTTCTACTACCATAAAATTCTTTTAGTTGCTGTTTATAACTATCCACATCAGTCATA
>Ga0314817_100040_pt1 | contig 14300 bp, 11 predicted proteins | sample MICome_8_FD_202352 | JGI IMG/M metagenome (GOLD analysis project Ga0314817, IMG submission 202352) | Metatranscriptome of soil surface biofilm microbial communities from soil inoculated with nitrogen-fixing consortium DG1, State College... ...
AAATCTTTGTTAAATAAATTTCTGTATTCAGTTAATCTTTAGTATCTAGCTATGAACCATTTTAGAACTACACCTACAGGGCAAGTAAATCGATAGAATAATGCTCTGTACAATTGGTGCATTATTTCCATGACTGCCACATCTCCTGCTCCCTTTTCCCCTGAAGAAATCGCTGCTGAAGGTATAAAGCCAGAAGAATACGCAGAAATTGTCCGTCGTTTAGGGCGTCATCCCAACAAAGCCGAACTGGGAATGTTTGGGGTAATGTGGTCAGAGCATTGCTGTTACAAAAATTCTCGACCTTTACTCAAACAGTTCCCTACCGAAGGTCACCGCATCCTTGTGGGGCCTGGTGAAAATGCTGGTGTTGTAGATTTAGGTGACGGACTGCAACTAGCCTTTAAGATTGAATCCCACAACCACCCCTCAGCTGTTGAACCTTTTCAAGGAGCTGCAACAGGAGTAGGAGGTATTCTCAGGGATATCTTTACGATGGGTGCGCGTCCCATAGCCATCTTAAACTCGCTGCGTTTTGGTTCCCTAGAAGATGCCAAAACCCAAAGGTTATTTTCTGGCGTGGTTTCAGGAATTTCCCATTACGGTAATTGTGTGGGAGTCCCCACGGTTGGTGGTGAAGTTTACTTTGATGCTGCTTACTCCGGTAATCCCTTGGTGAATGTAATGGCGTTGGGGTTAATGGAAACGCCAGAAATTGTCAAATCTGGAGCATCTGGTTTGGGAAACCCTGTGTTATACGTTGGTTCCACCACCGGGCGCGATGGTATGGGAGGCGCGAGTTTTGCCAGCGCAGAGTTGACTGAACAGTCAATGGATGACCGCCCTGCTGTGCAAGTAGGCGACCCGTTTCTGGAAAAATCCTTAATTGAAGCTTGTCTGGAAGCTTTTAAAACAGGTGCGGTTGTCGCCGCCCAGGATATGGGAGCAGCAGGAATCACCTGTTCTACTTCAGAGATGGCGGCAAAAGGTGGTGTGGGAATTGAACTAGATTTAGATAAAATTCCCGTGCGGGAGCTAGGGATGGTTCCCTATGAATACTTGCTCTCAGAATCTCAAGAACGAATGCTGTTTGTTGCCCACAAAGGCAGGGAGCAGGAGTTAATAGACATTTTTCACCGTTGGGGACTCCATGCTGTGGTTGCTGGTACAGTGATTGCCCAACCCATTGTACGAATTCTCTATCAAGGTAAAGTAGCAGCAGAAATTCCCGCTGAAGCTTTGGCAGAAAATACGCCGCTTTACCAACGAGATTTGCTGGTAGAACCACCAGAATATGCTCGTAAAGCTTGGGAATGGACTGCTGATTCTTTGCCTAGTTGTACAATTGCTGGCATCGAACTCCAAGGACGCTTGCAAAGCTGGAATGATATTCTTTTAAGTTTGCTTGATACACCAACCATCGCTTCTAAAAGCTGGGTATATCGTCAATACGACCATCAAGTCCAAAACAATACCGTAATTTTACCAGGTGGTGCAGATGCGGCTGTTATTCGTTTACGTCCACTAGAAGAAATCCCCAATGCCCAAAGCCCACTTGCCCTGAGCGAAGCCGTTCGCGTAGCGTCTCGCAGAGAAGGGATGCCCTATGCCCAAAGCGCAGTTGCAGCCACGGTAGACTGCAATTCTCGTTATGTTTACCTCGATCCCTATGAAGGAGCTAAGGCAGTGGTGGCGGAAGCGGCACGCAATCTTAGTTGTGTGGGTGCTGAACCTCTAGCTGTAACAGATAACTTGAATTTCGGCTCTCCAGAAAAACCAATTGGTTACTGGCAATTAGCAGAAGCTTGTCGCGGTTTAGCAGAAGGTTGCCGGGAATTGGCAACACCAGTTACAGGTGGAAATGTCTCTTTGTACAATGAAACCCTTGATTCCCAGGGCACTCCCCAACCAATTTATCCCACTCCTGTTGTGGGTATGGTGGGCTTGATTCCTGATATCACTAAAATTTGCGGTCAAGGTTGGCAAACAGTAGGGGATGTAATTTATCTTTTAGGATTGCCTTTAACATCGCCACTCAGTTTGGGAGCATCTGAGTATTTAGCCGCCATCCACGGTACTGTTGCCGGAAAACCCCCACAAATAGATTTTGAGTTGGAACGTCGAGTACAGCAAGTTTGTCGTCATGGAATTCGTAATGGTTGGGTACGTTCTGCTCACGATTGTGCCGAGGGAGGAATAGCGATCGCCTTAGCAGAATGTTGCATTTCTGGCAAGTTGGGTGCCCAAATTAATTTAGAAATAACACCAACTCAATTTCGCCCAGATGAGGTGCTGTTTGCCGAAGGCGGTAGTCGAATTTTAGTTTCCATAACACCAGAACACCAAGAAATTTGGGAATCATACTTACAGGAACATCTGGGACAACAGTGGCAAAAACTCGGCATAGTCGGTAATTTCGAGGCGGGTTTGGGGGTTTTAACCACTGACAACCAACCCTTAATCAAAGTTAATATTGAACATATCAGCGATCGCTATTCTCAGGCGATCGTCAGGCGTCTCGCTATCCATACCACTACTCCCAGTTGAAGCACTTAGGAACTGAGGTCAAGAGTTAAGAATAAAAAATATAACTCTTCACTTCTAATTTCTTAACCTTCACGAACACAATTACGGTACTGTTTTAATGGATGGTTAAAGATTTATTAAGAATCCTGCGACTATCTATCGACATAATCCCAGTGACTCGACTACCAAATTTTAGATTTTAGATTTTAGATTTTGGATTGGAGTATTTTACTCAGGTTTATGTATCATCCGTCTTTAGCGGGTTAAAGCAATCTCAAATTATCAACCCGTATTCTTTCTGGGGTGCGGTCAATCCAAAATCGTAAATCTAAAATCCAAAATTGACAGACCCCCCACCAGGAGCAAAGCTAGCATGACTTCTATTCATTCTGTCACTTTGGATGAATACCCCGACCAGACCAACAACGCAATCAATAATTATGAAAATCATCCCGACAAGCCAGAAGAAGCTTGCGGTGTTTTTGGTATTTACGCGCCAGGAGAAAACGTTGCTAAACTAAGCTACTTTGGATTGTATGCACTCCAACACCGGGGTCAAGAATCAGCTGGTATTGCCACCTTTGAGGGTACGAAAGTCCACCTGTACAAAGATATGGGCTTGGTATCTCAAGTATTTAACGAATCCATCTTAGAACAGTTACCTGGTAGCCTTGCTGTTGGTCACACTCGTTATTCAACTACAGGTTCTAGCCGCAAAGTTAACGCTCAACCCGCCGTTGTTGAAACCCGTCTGGGTTCATTAGCTTTAGCACATAATGGTAATTTAGTCAATACAGTACAATTGCGTCAAGAGTTGCTGGATAACAAATGCAACTTAATCACCACAACAGACTCAGAAATGATTGCTTTTGCCATCGCTCAAGCCATCGACGCAGGTGCAGATTGGTTAGAAGGTGCCATTGAAGCATTTCATCGCTGCGAAGGAGCCTTTAGTTTAGTTATTGGTACTCCGAATGGGGTTATGGGGGTGCGTGACCCCAATGGCATTCGTCCTCTAGTAATTGGCACTTTGCCTGGTAATCCAGTGCGTTACGTTTTGGCTTCGGAAACCTGTGGTTTGGATATTATTGGAGCCGAATACCTGCGGGATGTAGAACCTGGTGAATTAGTTTGGATGACAGAAGAAGGTTTAGCTTCCTATCATTGGAGCCAACAGCCCCAGCGAAAATTGTGTATCTTTGAGATGATTTACTTTGCCCGCCCCGATAGCATTATGCATAACGAAAGTTTGTACAGCTATCGGATGCGATTAGGGCGGCAATTAGCAAAGGAATCTGCTGTAGATGCCGATATTGTCTTTGGAGTTCCTGATTCTGGTATCCCTGCGGCCATTGGATTTTCTCAAGCTTCTGGTGTCATGTACATGGAAGGACTGATTAAAAATCGCTACGTCGGGCGAACCTTTATTCAACCAACCCAGACTATGCGCGAATCAGGTATCCGCATGAAACTCAACCCACTTAAAGATGTACTGATGGGCAAAAGAGTGATTATTGTAGATGACTCCATTGTGCGCGGTACCACCAGTCGCAAACTGGTTAAAACTTTGCGTGAGGCGGGTGCAATAGAAGTACACATGCGAATTTCTTCTCCACCAGTAACTCACCCTTGCTTCTACGGCATCGATACTGATTCTCAAGACCAGCTAATTGCTGCCACCAAATCAGTAGAAGAAATTGCCAAGCAACTGGAAGTAGATAGCCTTGCTTATCTAAGCTGGGAGGGAATGCTAGTAGCCACAGGAGAAGACACCAATAGTTTTTGTTCTGCCTGCTTTACTGGAAATTATCCAGTAGCCATTCCTGAGCAAGTGAAGCGTTCTAAGTTGATTTTGGAAAAAGAAAAGGTAGTGGTATAGAGGATTGAGGGAGTGGGGAGTTAGGAGTTAGGAGTTAGGAGTTAGGAGTTAGGAATTGGGAATTATTCTCCTTGTCTCCCTCATCTCCCCATGCCCCATGCCCGATGCCCCATGCCCCATCTAGGTAAAATAGGTAAATACCTTAACAAATAATGATTTATGAACCAGCCGATATCTGAGAGAGTGCGCTGGACTACTGCCGACTTAGAATTATTCCCAGATAACGGGAATCGCTATGAAATTATTGACGGAGAATTGTTTGTGACCAGAGCGCCTCACTGGAAACATCAAAAAACTTGTGTGAGAATTAGTACCTCGCTAGATAATTGGTCACAGACTACTGGTCTGGGAGAAGTTGTGATGGCTCCAGGTGTAATTTTTGGCGAGAATGATAATGTGATTCCTGATGTTGTCTGGGTTAGTAATGAGAGATTGCCGTTACTTTTAGATGAGGCGGGGCATTTGACTGGTGCGCCACAACTGGTAGTGGAGGTGTTGTCTTCCGGTGTTGAGAATGAAAAGCGAGATCGGGAACTTAAACTAAAGCTTTATTCAGCAAGAGGTGTCAGGGAATATTGGATTGTGGACTGGCACAAACAACAAGTGGAAGTTTATCGGCGCGAGCAAGGGAGTTTAAAGTTAGCTGCCACATTGTTCAGTGGTGATGAACTAAATTCACCGATATTGCCTGATTTTACTTGTGCGATCGCCTCTTTATTTTCTTAATATCAGGACTTACGCAAAATTATGAACAAACGTAGACGCACAGCGGCTTGCCGCAGGCTACCACAAAGGACGCAAAGGACACAAAGAAATAAGAGTTTGAGAGAGTTTTTGCGTAAGTCCTAAAGATAACAAAATTAGTTTTTAACTATGTTGTAAAAACTCGACTTTGGGCAATAATGGGTCACTAACAATTCCTACACCACTAAAACCCCAGCGTTTGAGCAAACTTCCTAACTGTGTTCCCGGAATCGATTCGATGGCAAAACGATTAGCCACTTCCGCTGCATGAGTATTCAGATAACTAAGAGCATCAAAGTGTTCTCGAAACAATAACAAATAACCTGATGCATCTGCATTAGGACGAGCTGTCAAGTAACGACCATCACTTTTTGAACGCACGAGGTAATAAACTTCGGACAACATAGAAGGGGTGGGAGTAGGGAGATGGGGAAGATGAGGGAGATGGGGGGACGCGGGGACGCGGAGATGGAAAGAAAAATTAATGCCCAATGCCCTATGACCAATGACTAATTCAAATTTTCTAGACGAATACGTGGGTCAGCAGCTTTCAGCATTAAGTCGGCAATTAAATTACCGACAATTAGCAAAACTGCACTCATGACTAAACTAGCCATGACTAGATATAAATCTTGAGACATGACAGCTTGTAAAGTCAATCGTCCCAAACCAGGCCAGTTAAAGAATTGTTCGGCAATGAAGGCTCCACTTAATAAACTAGCTAACTCGAAGCCCAATAGAGTGATTAAAGGGTTGACAGCGTTGCGGAGAGCATGAACATATATTACGCGGTTTTCTGGCAGCCCTTTAGCACGGGCAGTTTGGATATAATCTTGACGCAGAACATCTAACAATTCACCGCGAGTGATGCGTTGTAAACCTGCAAAACTGGTAATTGACAAAGCGATGGTAGGTAAAATCATATGCCAGCCGATATCGAGGATTTTGCCAAACCAATTCAGTTCTGAGTGATTGATGCTAGTCATACCGCCTACGGGAAACAATGGCGAAGTGACTTGAGCAAAGAAAAGCAGCACCAAAACGGTGATGAAACTGGGAAATCCTTGTCCAGCGTAACTAATGACTTGTAAAATCCGGTCAGTCCAGCGATTTTGCTTGATAGCGGCGATGATGCCTAAGGGAATGGCGATCGCCCAGGTTACGATTAATGAAGAGATTGCTAACAGCAATGTTGCTGGTACTCGTTCCCACAACAAAGATACTACTGAGCGTTTATAAGAGAAACTCGGCCCAAAGTCGCCCTTGGAGACAATATTCCACAACCAAAGCCAATATTGTTCCACCCAAGACTTATTTAATCCCCAAAATTCCCGTAACGCCTTAATTTGCTCTCTAGATTTTTTGGGATCTGCTTCTAATTGGGTGACAAAATCTCCAGGAGCAAGTTGCATAACTAGAAACGACAGCGCCGACGCTAAAAACAAAGTTAATAATGCCTGTAACAGCCGCTTCATTATGTATATAAAAGTTTCATTCGTGACTAGCCTAATCAGCCAATCCCAACCTGTTGCTAAAGAAATTTTTGCTGTAGATGTCATAACACTTTGTTTAGTTTTTGGTTGTCAGTTGCGTTATGTTTCGTAGCGTAGGGAGAGGGGGGAGTAGGGGGGATGGGGAGATGGGGAGAGTTGTTGTACAAGTTTTTTCTCCTCTGCCCCTCTGCCCCTGGAGTCCCTGGAGCCTCTTGTGCCCAATGCCCAATGCCCACTTGCCCTGAGCGAAGCCGTTCGCGTAGCGTCTCGCAGAGAAGGGATGCCCAATGCCCAATGCCCAATGCCCCATATCCCATGCCCAATGACTAATGACAAATATTAATATTCAACTAAAGAAATAATTGGCACATTTGGCAAATGTCTGCGTCCTTGTAAATCTCGTAGCTCGATAATAAACCCAAACCCTACTAGTTCGCAGCCAATCTTCTGTACCAAGTTTGCTGTGGCACTTGCAGTTCCACCAGTGGCAATCAAATCGTCTACTATCAAAACCCGACTACCCTCATGTAAAGCGTCTTGATGTACTTCTAGGCAGTCTGTACCATACTCTAGTTGATATTCAATTGAGTGAACCGCTAATGGTAACTTCCCTCTTTTGCGGACGGGAATAAAACCCGCTCCTAGTTTATAAGCTAGAGGTGAGCCAAAAATAAATCCCCTCGACTCCATACCAATAACATAATCCACTGTCATCTCAGCTTCTATGCATTTTTGTGTTAAAAAGTCAATAGTATAGCGCAGTCCCTCTGGATCGCGCAGCAGGGTAGTAATATCCCGAAATAATATTCCAGGTTTGGGGAAATCTGGGATGTCACGAATCAGAGACTTTAAATCCATAGAGTGAGTGGGGAATGGGAAATGGGGATAAGGGGATGGGGCATGGGGCATAGGAAGAGGATAAGGGGAAGGGCAAAGGAGTAAGGGGAAAAAGGGAAAGATTAAATTTATTCCTTTTCCCTTTTCCCTTTAACCTTTTCCCCTGCCCAATGCCCACTTGCCCTGAGCGAAGCCGTTCGCGTAGCGTCTCGCAGAGAAGGGATGCCCAATGCCCAATTCCAGATACCTGAAAAATCGTACACTATAATGTCATACGCTGGGCGTGGAGGCTAATGCTTGACCCTTGATTGACGACAAGTAGAAACTAAATCAAGCTAGAACAGGTATAGCACTAATAAATGAGGTGAATTCAGTGATGTTTTAAAGTTTTGAATTTAATATAGGGAATCCTTTGAGTAGAAAGAGTTAAGTAATGTATATATCGGGTAGTCATGACCACTGCTATGAGTCTAATGTTCAAGTCTTGGCTACTTATCTTAAATTTGTTTTACCTAGTCTGTCACAAGCGTACAAGGTATTTATAGAATGAACGTTTCTGCAAGTTTAACGCCGTTGAAAAGTCCAACTCAAGATTCATTGCCGATGATTCTGGACACTTTACCAGATCCTGCCATTGCCGGACAAACATGTCCTCGAAGAACTCGGTTGCAAATTGACCTTATTTTACTCGCTATTGAAGCTTTAGAGCTTGGCGGTTCTGAAGCAATCCTAGCTTTTGCTCAAGAATTAGATCTTAAAGGAATTGTCAAAGATCGGGTAAATTTATGGCGGATGCGTAGCTCTAACCCGCTACGGAGAGCGCACATTCGCCGTCCCTTAACTATTATGGAAGCCAAAGCTTTGGTAGTTATTGCTTGTTACATAGCGCGGCGTCTAACTGTTGTGATTCGGCAGTTATTAATGTTATGTCAACAGATGGAAGAAAAGCAGATTCCCCTAGAACAGAATTTGCGGTTATCTAATTACCTAGAGCGGTTTAGAGCGCATTTTAAGAGTCGGATGAATACTCGACGTTCTGGTGTACTAGCATTAACTTCTGACGAAAAATTAAATGAGTTAGCGATAAATTTGTTAGGACAATTGCTATTCTGCACTGGTACGGCTGGAATGCAGCGATTTTGGATTAGTCTTTTTGACGGTGAGGTGGAATGAATATTCAACGTAAGTACAGTTTGCCTAATTGTACACTGCTTTTAGAAGGTTTAAGTGATGTCACTAGGGCTGCACAATTCCAAGAACTGCGCCCGGAATTATCTATATTGGTCAATGCGGAATGTTATTTATCTGGATATAATCAACCTCTAACAGGAGGGCGGGAGTTTTTTGAAAGTTTGGTGAGGGCGGTTAGTGGCTATGCCCAAGAATTTTTAAGTAATGTACCCAATCCCCAAGCCCATAACCACGAGTCAGAGTTAGTAGAGTTTCAAAAAATAGACAGCAACCGACATCGGTTAATTGTACATTCAGAAGGCGCGCCAGAAGGTTTCGAGTCTCATCCCAGTCATGCTAAACGCCCGCCTATTGAAATAGATTTGAGTACGGTGCAGTTGTTTGATTTGGTAGAAGCAGTAGATCAGTTTTTTGCTGACAGCCAAACTTTACCAGAACTTTCCTTAGAACTACAGCCAGTTACTAAACGCTATGGTGCTGCTAGTCAAGGTTTAATCAACCAAGTGGTTCCGGCTGCTGTGGGAGTATCAAGTTTAGCAGTGGCAGCGATCGCTTTTAACTTGATTCCACCTCCCCAAATTCGTCCACCACAGCCTCAGCCAAATGGGCAAACTACCTCCACAACCAACAATCCTACTTCTTCACCATCAATCGATCCAACTCCCACATCGGCGGCAACACCAATAGCTGCTGCGACTCCCACCCCAACACCTACGACTACTAACAAGCCAGTAGTAAAAGATTTAGAAGCGCTTTTAAATACAGTTTCGGAAATTACCGATCCATCCCAACTGCGCGCATTAAATCGCCAAGTGTATAATCAAATTCATCCAGCTTGGACGAATCGTTCAGGATTGCAACAGGATTTGATCTATCGCTTAGGTGTAGCCGCAGATGGAGCGATCGTTGGTTATAAAGCAGTCAATCAAGAAGCAAATCAAGGAATAGGACAAACTCCTCTACCTAACCTACTTTACAATCCTGCTAACCGTCCTCCCATTTCCAATGAACCCATCGCTCAATTTAGAGTAGTATTTACTACAAATGGTGTCTTGCAAGTCAGCCCTTGGCGTGGGTATGCTAGAACACCAGAAGTAGTAGGGACAAAAATTACCGACCCTAACATAGTCAAAGGTTTAAATCAAAAACTTTATAATACAGTCCGCCAAGCTTGGAGCGGCACACCTACATTTACACGAGATTTAAAATATCGGGTAGCGGTGAACAAAGATGGTGTAATTGCTGACTATGAACCACTCAACCAGGTAGCCTTTGACTACTTCCGGGAAACACCCCTTCCCCAGATGTTTAACGCCATCTATGGCTCCAATGCAGCACCCCCCAATAATAAAGAACCTCTTGCCCACTTTCAAGTGATATTCAAACCGAGTGGCAAATTAGAAATCAGTTCTTGGCAGGGGTATCAATAATAGGGAATGGGGCATGGGGAGATGAGGGAGATTATGAGGTAGGGGAAAGGTTAAAGGGAAAAGGGATTAATTTAACCTTTCCCCCTTTCCCTTTCACCATGCCCAATGCCCAATGCCCACTTGCCCTGAGCGAAGCCGTTCGCGTAGCGTCTCGCAGAGAAGGGATGCCCAATGCCCATTTACCTTGTAATCCGCCCCATGTAATTTCCCCATAACTGAGCGGCTTGAGCGCTGCTACCAGATGTGGGGGAATTGTTGTCGTTTCCCAACCAAACACCAGTTACAAGCCGCCGACTGGGAATAAAACCTATAAACCATAAGTCAACGTTTTTATCAGTGGTGCCTGTTTTACCAGCTTCCCCCAATCCAATGGCAGCACTACGACCAGTACCTCTGGTGACTACACCGCGCATTAAACTAGTCATTTCATCAGCTACATTGTTTGGCAAAACTCTTTTGTTGGCGTCTGGATCTTGGTCGAAGGAGTAGATGACACGGCAAGTTTTGAGATCGTTGCGATCGCGGCAATCACCACTATCTAAAATACGACTAATGGCATGGGGAGGATTCCAGACACCGCGATTGCCAATGGCACCAAAAGCACCAGTCATTTCTAAAACATTAACTACACTTTGACCCAGCACCAACCCTGGAACCGGATCGAGGGAGGACTTTACCCCCAAACGCTGCGCCATAGAAACCACTTTATCCAAGCCAATTTCTCTGGCAACTCGCAAAGCGATGGGATTTTCCGAAAGAGCCAGCCCCGTGGCAATATCTAGACTGGTGTCTGCACCAGCACGACAGGGTTTATAAGTGAAGCCTTGCCAAGTTAAAGGAGCGCAAGAATAACTTTTTGATTCTGGAATTCCCTGCTGAATAGCGGCGGTGTAAGCAAAGATTTTGAAGGTCGAACCCGGTTGTCTTTTGGCTTGGGTTGCACGATTGAACTGACTTTTTTTGTAATCGGTTCCCCCTACCATCGCCAAGATACTGCCGTTACTGGAGTCGAGGGTAACCAATGCTCCTTGAGAAAACTTAAAAGTTCCACCAGCGCTGTTTACTGAATTACGCAATGCGGCTTCTGCTTGGCTTTGGATGGCTGGATCGAGCTTAGTTTCAATAATATAGTTGCCTTCTCTGGCTGCTCCCTCCCCCAAGATTGATTCCAATTCCGAGAAAACGTAATTGTAAAAGTAAGGAGCAATTGTTTTGGCTTGCTGTTCGCAAACTTTAGGACTAACTTGAACAGTGGAGCGTCTGGCTCGATTAGCCTCCTCTGCTTTGATTTTGCCCATTTCCAACATCCGCTTGATCACCCGATTGCGGTATTCAGCAGTTTCTAGCTTATTTGGGCCATCGCCGCAAAAGTCAAACGCGTTGGGGGCTGGTAAAATCCCTACTAGTGTGGCAGCTTCCGCCAAACTTAAATCTTTTGCTGGTTTTTCAAAGTAATACCTGGCTGCATCTTCAAATCCAGAGGTATCTCCACCCAAAAAAACCCGATTTAAGTACATCAGCAAAATATCATCTTTGCTGTAAAAGGTTTCTAGCTTCAGGGCGACAATTGCCTCCCGCAATTTACGTCCTAGAGTATCCTGTCTGCCTACATAATCGCGGAACAAGCTGCGGGCGACTTGCTGGGTAACGGTGCTGGCTCCTTGCTGGACATCTCCTGTACGGCTATTAATCAAGACGGCTCGCAAAATTCCTAACGGATCGACCCCAAAATGCCAATAATAACGGCTATCTTCAGAAGCGACCACAGCAGTGGGCAAATAAGGGCCAAATTCATCTAATCGCTTCATGTCCACGTGGGAGGTGGTGCGGGGTTCTCTCAGGGGTGTGGCTCCATCACGGGCATAAACAACCACTGGGGCGCGTGTAGCTGTGGGTAGGGGTCTGACTGAAAATTTTAGCCATTCGACGCCAATTACCAAGGCGAACAATGCACTGACACCACCAATGCCGTAACCTGTCCAAGTTGCAGCTTTGATGTACCAAGGTGGTGGATCAACATATTGCAATCTGACAGAAGCAGCGAGTTCTGGCGGCCCCAAAGTGAGAATATCGCCATGACGTAATTCCAGGGAATTGACACGACGTTTGCCACGATAGATGCCATTGGTGGAATTTTCGTCTTTGATAACAAAAACTGGTGCGCGCTGAGTGGAATTGCGCGATAGCGATAGGTGAATTTGGCTAACAACAGGGTTACGGATGACGATATCGCAGGATTTGGAGCTACGACCGAGAACATAGCGATCGCCCAACAGTGGATATACCTCTGCTTTATCCGCCCCCGCATCCTGCACCCAGAGTTCCGGCACTTTGGCATTAGGCTTGAGCGCCAATTTGGAAAAATCGACCCTAGCTTGAATTGTATGTACTGCTTGAGTCAGTTGACCTAATAACGTTTGTGGCTTGTGAGGGGGTTGGGGAGAACTCATCGGCTATTTACATCACACTTTTTAGTGAAGAATCGGGCGAACTACAACTTAGATGTTAATCTTTCATCATTTTACTCATAAGCCAAAGAATAAATTGGCTAGATGATTTTTTAGATTCATTTTATACCTAAATATCTTTTATAACTAACAATAGCTTGTCATTTTTATTGCTTTTTTGTTAACAGCCAATTTTTACTATTAAATCTAAAGTCTTGATTATATGTAGGTTTTACTAGTAAATGGCTACAAATAGCATTCATTAGCTGGTATTCATCAACACAAAACATTGACGAACAACAGATTTAATTTTTACTAGTTTTACATATCAACATATTTTGAAACAAACCTAAATATCCTCTTTTAGGAAGATTTTCTAAATCTTATTGTCTGTTTTAATGGTTCGAGTGTTCCGTTGAGGTTAATTTCAGAATGATGGGAAAATCTCTGACCCTGATTGGTACAGCCCTATTTTTGGCACTTACCACTAATATTGCTGGCGCTCAATCTAGTAAATCCCCCATAGCCCAATCCAGTAGCGACTCCTCCACTAGTTCACCAACGGAAATCAAACTGTCGCCAGAAGGCAAAAAAATTCTGTGCGAGTATTTCCCTCTTAACTCTCGTTGTGGTGGTGGCACAGCTGTTACGCCTACTACTCCTGGTAGTACAACAGTTCCAACAGAAACCACACCCTCGCAAACCACAACTCCCGATAACACAACCACACCGGAGAACGTTACTCCCTCTGGATCTGGCACTCCTGATAGCACCACCACAACCCCAGCACCAGGAGTTACCCCTTCTGAATCTGGTACTCCCAGCAATATAACTCCAGCGCCAGGAAGTGTTACCCCTTCTGAATCTGGTACTCCCAGCAATATAACTCCAGCACCAGGAAGTGTTACCCCTTCTGAATCTGGTACTCCCAGCAATATAACTCCAGCGCCAGGAAGTGTTACCCCTTCTGAATCTGGTACTCCCAGCAATATAACCCAGTCTCCAAGACGGGGGCCCCTCTCGGGGGAAACCCGAGGAGGAGGAAGGGACAGAAGAACCGATCTCCGCCGGCCGGCAATGTCGACCACTTTCGGGTGGTCTTCGGGGCCAGCCGGGAAGAGGCGCCGGAAGAGGCATTTGTCTCTCGCGCGATGCGGCACCAAGGCATTCCTCGGGATGCGGCGGGCAAAGCAGGACGCGATGAGTGGATGCCCCAAGAAGGGCCGCTGAAGGGACGGCGAGGACGGTTTTCGGACAGGTCGCGCAGTCATTCAGAAGCGGAAGCCTGAGCTGGTGCGCCAGGATCGAGGAGCGGTTGGGCCTTCGGGCCGGACGAGCTGACGAACACCGGCAGATCCTTCGCTCGGCGCAGGGGGGGCCTGGCAGCAATGCCGGGCCCTTACCTTTTGGGGGTTGTGGTCTGCGCAGGTTTGATCGCGGACGCTAGCCATCGCCTTCCTCATCCGCCGGATATTGGCGGTTGGCGATGCCCCAGACGATGGCGAGCGCGAAGGCTGCCCAAGCCGGCCTCGCATAAGCGGACTCGAACCCGATCAGGAACACCGTCAGGAAGCTGAAAAAGGCGAGCAGGTAGGAACCCGGCGGCGTTCCCTGGCCGGCGACTTCCCATGCGATCCAATTGCGGTCGTGATTGACCCCGCGGCTGTCGCGCCGGCCGCCGCGGGCGGCGAAAAGCAGCAGTGCAAGGCCTCCGACGACCACGGCGAGCGCGGTCGCCGCCCAAGGCGGTACGCCG
>Ga0314817_100041_pt1 | contig 14181 bp, 12 predicted proteins | sample MICome_8_FD_202352 | JGI IMG/M metagenome (GOLD analysis project Ga0314817, IMG submission 202352) | Metatranscriptome of soil surface biofilm microbial communities from soil inoculated with nitrogen-fixing consortium DG1, State College... ...
CGGTCAAACCAGCTGGTATCCCGCTCCGAGACAGATCGTACCCAAATTAATTGCAGAATAAATCACAAATCAGAATTTAGGATCGTCTTTGGCTCCGCTCTGGATTCTTAAGTTTTGCTGGATACAAAACTAAATCGAACTTATTTCAGCCATTTAAATATTGCTAAATTGTCAAGTGAATAATGGTAAATTCCTAGAAAATTTTGTTATTTACCATCAATTTACTAGGGCATACAGCACGATATTGTCTTTAATATCGTGTGCGATCGCAGCTGAGTTTAAGCGCGAGTTATTAATTCTTTATTTGCTCAATAAACCCGGTGCTATGCCTACCACAGTCACCAATGAATTAAAACACGAAATTTGGCAGTTGTTACGAGAATATCAGCAATCTCGCTCTGAAAATGTTCGCAATCAACTGGTAAAACTCAATTTTGGACTTGTGAGAAAAGAAGCTCACTATTGGACAAATCAATGTCATGAAACCTACGATGATTTGCTCCAAGTTGGATGTTTGGGTTTAATTAGGGCTATTGAAAGATTTGAACTTTCCAAGGGACACGCCTTTAGTTCCTATGCTCTTCCCTATATTCGAGGCGAAATTCAACACTATCTGCGAGATAAAGGCGTCACAGTGCGAATTCCTCGCAGATGGTTAGCACTACAACAACAAGCAATAGGAATTTCACGTTCTTGGCGTGAAACACATAATCGCCAACCAACAGATTCCGAATTAGCAGCAGCACTAAAAATTTCTCCCACCGAATGGCAAGAGATCAAATTAGCATGGGTGAATCGCGCTCCCTTGAGTTTAGATGTGCCAGTCCAGGATGGAGAAGAAGGTTCTACTTGTTTAGGAGAATTAGTTCCAGATCCTCACTATCGCAGCTTTCAATTAGCACAAGAAGACCAACTTCGCTTGCAACAAGCATTGGTTCAGCTAGAAAAACGCACTCGCGATGTCTTGGAATGCGTGTTTTTGCAAGATTTGACACAAAAGCAAGTAGCTGAACATCTGGGCATTAGTGTAGTAACTGTTTCCCGTAGAGTTAAGAAAGGCTTGGATTTGATGAAACAGCTCATGGGTGTAGCAGAGGATTAACTGCCAACAAAGTAAAACCGCAGTTATGCTGGGTTGACGGTAGAAAAAATAACCATTGAAAATCAAAAAATTAGGTTATAACGGGAAAAGACTTTGCCTTGAAGAGAAATTTCAGGCATGTTAATTTCAATTCTTCAATTCTCCAATGGCTTTTGAGAAAGACTCATGGGCAGAAATTTAACAATTACAATTGCAGCTATTTTTAGCTTGGCCATCGCTGGATGTGCTTCTGAAGAAACACCACAAGCCATAGAGCCGACACCAATTCCGAAAATAGCAAAAAAGTCGCAAACAGCGGCTCAATCCTTCAAAAATCCAGTGATACCTGCTAAACAGGTTTCACAAGTTTCTTCTCCTAGTCTGAGCTTAATTCAATCTACTAATCCTACAGAACGGGCACGAATCGTTTTGGTATCAAAAAATCGCACTGACCCCTTTGCCCAAATTTTTGGACAGACGGTTACTGGAGTACCAAAAACATCCATAAGACCTGTTCCTGTATTACCTAAGCTACCTACTGCATCAATCTCAGGGCGAAAACTGCCAACGAGTACCATAGCTTCAAATCAAAAGAAAAATACCGTTGCTGTTGTACCGAAAAAAGCCAATGCTACCTTAACTTCAGTTTTGCCTAAGGTTTTGCCTCAAGTGGTGCCGAACCCAACTTTAGTATCTGTATTGCCACCTGCGCCACAACCTGACTTAGCGAGGGCAGTGGTTGTGACTGGTGTAGTTCTCATTACTCAAGAACCCCAGGCAATTATTAAAGTACCGGATGAACCCACCAGTCGTTACGTCCAGGCAGGACAGCGATTAGCAAATGGCGTACTAATTAAACGCATTGAAATGAATGGAGGTTCCAATCCGATTGTGATTTTGGAACAAAATGGCATCGAAGTTGCCAAAATGGTAGGGGAAGGGCCTGTCAACTCAACGCCATCAGCAGCAACCCCATCAGCGGCATCTGCAACTGGCAATCCTATTTTAGGGACAACAGCCCCCCAAAATCCAATTAATGTGGGAGCTTCATAAAAGATGGAAACTAAGGAAACAATTGAATTCCCTGGTTTGCCTTTAGCAGTTTATCGAGAAATCGCGGCGCATTTACGTCAAGTGGAAGGGGTAGAAGTAGATTTAATTCCCCAGTCATCTCAACAGTTTGATTACAATCAAAGCCAAATTGGTGGCTTAGGGATTACGCGCTCAGCAAACTCTACTTTAGAAAGTCAGCAACGAGTTAACCAGATTTTGGCTTACTATCAAAATCGCTATCTGAATCCTATTTGATTTGTGAAAATAGCAAACCTCTGACTCCCGACTTCTCAAAGAAATCGGGAGTCTTGTTATGTGATTTAACCAGGACTTACGCAGCGAGATTATTTGTTGAGGTCGGGAATAGGGCATTGGGCATTGGGGATTTTTTCTTGCACAATGCACCACATACAGCCCAAACCCTTAATTTTTCGTTTACCATCGACAGATTCCAAAGAAACGCTCTCTGTGGGAACCTCTCCCCGCTTCGGGAAAAGAAACTTGAATAACGCAGGGTGAAAAAGCAACGTTATGATTGTTAATGCATTAATCGAGCTTGAGTTTAACTTTAATTCAATTAATTGCCTTTCTAGAGCAGTCAAAAACCATTGAACTACTTTTAGCTATGGACGCTTGACTGTTGTTTAGGTGCTGATACAACTAAAATCAGCCGTTGTCCAAATTTCCATAAGGATAATCGAAGTGACTAAGACTAATTCAGATTTTCTCATCTCCAGCGATCCGGCGATCGCGGGGTTAATCAACGACGAACTACAGCGTCAGCAAGACCATTTGGAGTTGATTGCTAGTGAAAACTTTACTTCGCCTGCTGTACTGGCAGCTCAAGGTTCAGTACTGACAAATAAATACGCCGAAGGACTGCCTGGTAAACGCTACTATGGCGGTTGTGAGTTTATCGACAAAATTGAGCAACTGGCCATTGACCGTGCTAAACAACTGTTTGGGGCTGCCCATGCCAATGTACAACCTCATTCTGGGGCACAAGCGAATTTTGCTGTATTTCTGACCCTCCTAGAACCAGGGGACAAAATTATGGGTATGGATTTGTCTCATGGCGGACATCTCACCCACGGTTCTCCTGTAAACGTCTCAGGTAAGTGGTTCCAAGTTAGTCATTACGGTGTCAGCAAACAGACAGAACAACTTGACTATGACCAAATTCGGGAGCTGGCGCTAAGGGAGCGTCCTAAGCTGCTGATTTGTGGTTATTCCGCTTATCCCCGTATCATCGATTTTGAAAAATTCCGTAGTATTGCTGATGAAGTCGGCGCTTATTTACTTGCTGATATTGCCCATATCGCTGGTTTAGTTGCTAGTGGTCTTCATCCAGACCCAATTCCTCATTGTCATGTTGTAACAACAACTACCCATAAAACTCTACGCGGCCCTAGAAGTGGTTTAATCTTGACTGGAGATGCAGAACTGGGTAAAAAGCTTGATAAATCAGTTTTTCCTGGCAGCCAGGGCGGGCCATTGGAACATGTGATTGCTGCTAAGGCAGTAGCTTTTGGAGAAGCCCTCAAGCCAGAGTTTAAAACCTATTCTGCCCAAGTGATTGAAAATGCTCGTGCTTTGGCAGAACAATTACAAAATCGCGGCTTAAAGTTAGTGTCTGATGGCACTGATAACCATTTAATGCTGGTAGATTTACGTTCTATTGGTATGACAGGTAAGCAAGCCGATCAACTAGTCAGCCGTGTGAATATTACTGCTAACAAAAATACTGTTCCCTTCGATCCGCAGTCGCCATTTGTGACCAGTGGTCTAAGGTTAGGTTCCCCAGCAATGACAACACGGGGCTTAGGAGTAGCAGAGTTTACCGAAATAGCAAATATTATTGCCGATCGCCTGCTTTCTCCAGATTCCGAAGAAGTCGCCCAAGATTGTAAACGCCGGGTGGCTGCATTGTGCGATCGTTTCCCCTTATATCCTCACTTGCAAATTCCAGTACCAGCACTAGTGTGAAATCATAGTTAGGAGTTAAGAGTTAAGAGTGATGAGTTTTAAGTTTTCCACTCCCAACTCATACCAGCCATAGCCTGAGATGATACTTAGAGAGTTAAGAGTGATAAATTTTAACTCCTAACTCCTAACTCCTAACTCCTACCTCCTAACTCCTAACTCTTAACTATTCCTTCCAATGAGTGCAGAAATTATTTGTGTTGGTACAGAATTGCTACTAGGAGACATCCTCAATGGCAATGCTCAATTTTTGGCGCAACAATTAGCCCAGTTAGGTATTCCCCATTATTATCAAACTGTGGTTGGTGATAATCCAGAACGGTTAAAGCAAGTTATAGAAATTGCTATTTCCAGGGCACAAATTCTGATTTTTACTGGCGGTCTTGGCCCCACTCCAGATGACCTCACTTGTGAAACTATCGCCGATTTTTTTCAAGCCCCCTTGGTAGAAGACCCAGAAATTATCGAAGATATAACCAAGAAATTCGCCCAACGCGGTCGAGTAATGTCACCAAGTAACCGCAAGCAGGCTTTAATTCCGCAAGGGGCGGAAATTCTACCCAATCCCACTGGAACTGCACCAGGTATCATTTGGCAACCCCGTCCAGAAATCACGATTTTTACTTTTCCTGGGGTTCCTAGCGAAATGCACCCGATGTGGAAAGAAACAGCCGTTCCTTTTCTCAAAAGTCAAGGTTGGGGTAAGGAAATTATTTACAGCCGCAGTTTAAAGTTTTGGGGTATTGGTGAATCTGCTTTAGCGGAAAAGGTTGCTTCTTATTTAAATTTGCCAAATCCCACCGTAGCCACCTATGCAGGTAAAGGGGAAGTCAGATTGCGAGTTTCTGCAAAAGCAAATTCAGAAGCAGCGGCAGAAGCTTTGATTGCACCTGTGGAAAAACAAATTAAAGAAATCGCTGGGCTGGATTTTTACGGTATCAATGATGATAATCTTGCTTTTGTTGTTGGTGAGTTATTGCGTGGGTCAAAAGAAACGCTTTCAGTGGCAGAATCTTGCACTGGTGGTGGACTAGGGCAAATGTTAACAGAGATTTCTGGGAGTTCTGATTACTTTTGGGGTGGAGTCATTTCTTATGACAATTCAGCGAAGGTTAGGTTGCTAGGAGTTCACCAGGAAGATTTAGATAAATTTGGTGCGGTAAGTGCTACCGTTGCAGAGCAAATGGCAATTGGAGTTAAAACCCGACTTTCTACAACTTGGGGATTGAGTATCACTGGTATTGCTGGCCCTACTGGGGGAACAGATACTAAGCCAGTGGGTTTGGTTTATGTCGGTTTGGCGGGGCCGAAGGATGAAGTGGCAAGTTTTGAGTATCATTTTGGTGCGGCGCGAGGACGTTCTCTGATTCGCCATGTGAGTGCAAACGCAGCGTTGGATAGTTTGCGACGGAGGTTGTTAACAAGGTAGCAGCTAATTAATATTTATCATTACCAGCAAAGTGAAGTAATCGCCAAAACTCTAGGATTGCTTCCCTACACTTCGTTTCGGTCGCAATGACAATATCGGCGTTGCGTAATACCATTTCTTTGTGAGGCTGCGCCAAATGTTCTTTCTTTCTTTCTTTCTTTCTTTCTTTCTTTCTTTCTTTGTGTCCTTTGCGCCCTTTGCGGTTTGTTCCTCATATAGTTTGGCGCATCTTCATACAGAATTGCTATAAGGATAAAGAGTAGAGTTTTCATAAACCATGATGTTGAAATATAACTGAGGATTTTTTTGAGTTGTATTTAATACTAAATTGAGATAAAAAATTGTGCAAATGCTTTTAATTTACAATTTCAAATTCGTTTTGCTGCAAAGCGTCTACAAACTTTTTGCAAAATCGAAAATTGCTATAGGAATCCGATTTGATTTATGAAAAAATCTCAGGAACGCACCAAAGCCTTAAATGTTGCAATAAAATTTCTTGTGGGATGGGTGTCCTCACCCGTCCGGGCGGGCAGGATGCCCACCCCACAATAGTTTACTAATGCACTATTTTAGGCTAGACAGTCCACTACGTATATTTCAAAAATCAAATTTAAATTGCTAATGCTCGCTTTTCCAATGGTACTTGAAAGCGATCGCCTGGTGTTGGTTCAATCACCCGTGTGGAAAGATTGTTTTTCTCTAATAGCGAACGAAATTCCGCAGCACTTCCTTTAGTCTGTATCAATTTCATCAACAATCCCTCAAATATCACATCACCACCCGCTGCTGTGGGTAATATTACTTGAGGCTGTAAGGATTTTACGATATCTAAAGCACTATTTTTTCCTTTGATAATTGGCCCAAGCAACGGTAATGTCATGTCAATAAACGGTGTAACCACTACATCGATAGGTGCAGCTTGCTTCACTTCTGGAGAATGATAACCGTGAGGCTCATAGTATAAAGTTAAACCACTTTCCAATTCTTTGAGGAGATAACTATTTTCTACTAAAGTGGGGCCAATGGGCGAACCAGGAAAAGCTTTGATTTCAATTTGACGATCTAAAGTGAAAGTTTCACCATGAGCGAGGGTGGTTACCTTGGTGTAACCTAGTTTGTCTACCACCTTGGCTGCATTGGGAGAAGCTACAACTTTGATATTGCGGTCAAGCTGCTTGAGTGTTGGTGGATGAGAATGGTCTTCTAAACCTTGAGATAGGAGAATTAAATCAATATTCTCAGGTATGGGGCGATTTTGCGATCGCTGCCCTTTAAATAACCAATCCAAATTACTGAAAATTAACGAATCAACTAGCCAAGGGTCGATTAATATCCGTTTTTCGCCAATTTCCAGCAGCCAACTATTGCTGTCAAACCAAGTTAAGAACATAAATTTTTATGAAGATAACGCCTATCTTTATTATCAATCGTGTTAGCTTCCATCGTGGAACTTTTCATAGTGTTGGACAACAATAGAATTTCTTGGTTTGCGCCTCAGAAAACTAGAATCCCCAAGTTTCCTAATCTTGAATTTGTATCATGTCTGACGTTGGTTTTACTCACATAGCCCTTGCAGTTAGGGATGTGGACGCAAGTATCGCGTTTTATCAAAAATATGCCCAAATGACCGTTGTCCACCGTCGTATCGATGAAGCGATTCAATCAGATGTTGCTTGGATTAGCGACCTTACCAGACCTTTTGTGATTGTCTTAATTCAATCAACTCAAGTGGAAGGCGCACTGTTACCACAATCCCATCTTGGAGTAGCTTATCAAAATCGGGAAGACATCGATCGCCTGTGCAATGAAGCACGCACAGAGAAAGTACTGTTGAATGGGCCGAATGACTCCGGCCCCCCAGTTGGTTACTGGGCTTACCTGCGAGACCCAGATGGCCATACATTGGAAATTTCCTATGGTCAGGTAGTTCAATTTACAGTTGAGCAAGCAAGAGACACCACTACTCCCTTACCACCATAAGATTACCTAATTACCGTTGTTGTCCCACAACGTATTGTGAGGAGATATTTGCTACCTTGCCAGTGCTGTAAAGTGCTTGATATAGCAAAGCAGAGACTTCAGACCGAGTTGCTATGCGTTCGGCGTTCAATAAATTCACGTTGGGATAATTAACAACTATACCGCGTTGTGTAAGGGCAGCAATCAGACTGCGATGTTCGCCATTGATGTTAGTTGCATCGTTGTAAACAGATAAAATTGTATCCGTGGAACCGCTGGCTTGATAATTTAAACCCTGTGCTAAAGCTACTAAAATGTCTAGGCGAGAAAGGTTTTGAGTGGGGTTGAAATCACTGCCAATTACACCATTTAAAAAGCCCATTTGGTAAACATTTCTAATGGCATTGTAAGCCCAGTATCGACTGGAGACATCCTGAAAAGCTATTGCTGGGCGAATTTTGCCCTTTGTAAAGGCTTTTTGCAGCATTGCCGCAAATTGGGCACGAGTGACCGGTGCATCTGGGCGGAAAGTTCCATCGGGAAAACCTTCGATAATTTTCATTGCTGCCAATTCAGCAATAAAATCTCTAGCCCAATAATTTGTGGAAACATCCGAAAATTCAACTTGCAGGTTGCGAGATATGCCGACTTGGCGATAATTCATTAGTAATTGGCTGACATTGTAGCTAGAGTTATCGCTGACTTCAGTCACCTGCACTAAACTACCAGGAATAGCTTGTAAAGCCCGTGCCAATTCAAAATTAAAAATAGTGAAGGAAGACTGACGGACTAAAGCGAATTCACCTTGGGTAAAAGATACAGGATAAACGCTGTTGGCTTTAACTGGAGATAAACCTTGTACTTGGAAGTGATTAGCTTGGAAAGTTTGGGAACCGCTGAGAAAAGTAACCCTTTGATTGCTGATTTGGGTGAAATAGTCGTAGGTGGTAGTACCTGCGTCAATGACGCCATCCCGGTTAACATCGATACCATAAACAGTGCGAATGACTCGATATTCCGCCGGTTTAGCAGACAAAATCAAGTTAACTGCGGTGTTTGCTGATAAACATTCAAATTCGCTGTAGCCAATGAAGCGGTTTTGTACATCGTATAATCGCACCACAATGCGATCGCTTGCTTTTAATCCATTAACAAATTTCGCTTTTTGCTGAATCTTGTATTTATAATCACCCAAAAATCGCTCTTTTAAAAAGCTATTATTCTGTTTACTTTTAATAGAAACGCGGGCAATGACTTCTGATAAATGACCGGATGGTTCCCAAATTGCCAGACTAAAACCTGTTTTTTTTCCCTTGACTGCAACCCTACTATTATTTACTGGAGTCCGGCTTTGTTTAGTTACAGTTTGTTGTTGAATAGTAGTACTACTACTGCTTGTTTCTACTTCATTATGAGCTAAAATTTGTTGTTCTGTGGAATTATTAGGGATTTGGGCGACGATGGTAGAAAACCCTGAAGTTGCGTAAGCAGAAACTATTGGCGAAAAAATTGCTACAGAAGTTGCAGCAAGAACAAATTTCCTCAAATGACCAAAGTTACCATGATTTGTATTTTTCATCTCACACTACCATTCGTCTAAAAAGTCAAAGGGGTATTTGGTATCCCTAACTTATTAATCCCTGGTAATAGATGAAACTAACATATCAATTATTTATGTAGACAAAAGGCAATAGTAAAAAAAGGTTTTGAGTTCTGCCTAGTTTTACAAAAATCAAATAGGATTGCTATATTAGAATTCCTATTAATTGTCTAAAAAAAATTCCATACACTTCAATTTTCTATAAGCCTACCCTCAACCTGTTAACTATTGCCTATTGCCTCTTACCTCTTACCCCTTGCCTTTTACCCACAAATTCTATGCCGAGGCGCAAGATATGACGCCAGAGAACATTACTATATTTAACAGAGTTTATAAATCTTTATAATGACTGGAACTACACAGCAGATAACAACAGCTACCAGCATTCAAAAATTCTTTTGGACTTGGCAGGACTATAAAATTCAGTACACCGTTATGGGTACGGGACGCCCTTTAGTACTGGTTCATGGCTTTGGTGCTTCCATTGGTCACTGGCGCAAAAACATCCCAGTTTTGGCGAATGCTGGCTACCAAGTTTTTGCTTTGGATCTTTTGGGTTTTGGTGGTTCGGATAAAGCAGCCATTGATTACAGTGTAGAAGTTTGGGTGGAACTGCTGAAAGATTTTTGCACAGCACACATCCAGCAACCAGCTGTATTTATTGGCAACTCCATCGGCGCACTTTTGAGTTTGATAGTACTGGTAGAACATCCAGAAATTGCTGCTGGCGGTGTTTTAATCAACTCTGCGGGTGGTTTGAGTCATCGTCCCCACGAATTGAATCCGCCGCTAAGGATTGTAATGGCAGCTTTTAATCGGGTTGTGCGATCGCCAATTACAGGCAAATTTGTTTACAATCGCATCCGCCAAAAATCCCAAATTCGCCGCACTCTTTACCAAGTTTACCGCGATCGCCAAGCAGTCACCGATGAATTAGTGGATTTACTTTATACTCCCTCTTGCGATCCTGGAGCGCAACAAGTTTTCGCCTCGATTCTCACAGCACCTCCCGGCCCCAGTCCAGAGGAACTATTGCCCAAAGTGGAACGTCCTCTATTGGTAATTTGGGGTGCTGACGATCCCTGGACGCCAATTACTGGGGCAAAGATTTACGAAAAGGCACGTGAGAATGGCAAAGACATCAAAATAGTGCCCATTCCCAATGCCGGTCATTGTCCCCACGATGAAGTTCCGGATATTGTTAACGCCCAGATTGCCCAATGGTTGGGGCAAATTTGACAATTTGGCGCATAAACAAGCCACTACCCAACTTTGCCAAAGTTGAGGTAGCTGGTGTTAGGGAAATAAGGGCATTAATTTGTGTTTATGTGCTTTCGGGCGAGTAAGTTGGAAATACGGTTAACAATCTGGGTGAGTCGCTCTTTATTTTGAATTGCACCTTGACAAAATCAAACTCATGTGGTGGATATAATGGAGCTTGATGTGCGTAATGGAGATAAAGGGGAAATTCCCTTGAGTCACCATCCAGATTTTTCCCAACAAGGTTATCAAGTTATTAGAGAACTAGGACGCAACACAGAAGGAGGACGCGTTACTTACTTAGCGAGTGTCCTGAATTGCGATCGCCAGGTAGTAATTAAAGAATTTCGTTTAGCCAGTGCAATTGCGGATTGGTCTGGTGTGAAAGTACATGAACGGGAAATTGAAATCTTGCAACAACTGAATCATTCCCGCATACCTCGCTATATAGATTCCTTTGAAATTCCAGGGTTTTTTTATATGATTCAAGAATATAAAAATGCCCCTTCCTTAGGTGAAAAACGTAGCTTTTATCCAGAACAAATTAAGCAAATTGCAATATCAATCTTAGAAATTTTGGTTTATCTGCAAAAGCAAATTCCGCCAATTATTCATCGGGATATTAAACCAGAGAATATTTTAATTGATGAGCAATTAAATGCTTATTTAGTTGATTTTGGTTTGGCTAGAATCCAGGATACAAAAATAGCTCTTAGTAGCTTTGTCACAGGAACTCCAGGGTTCATGCCACCAGAAGAACAATTTGGTCATCCCCTCACAGAAGCTTCAGACTTATATAGTTTGGGAGCAACATTAATTTGCTTATTGAGTAATACTCGTTCCATTGATATTGGTAAACTAATTAATGATGATTACCGTTTTAATTTCCGCAAATTAGTTCCTCAAATCAGTCCGCGTTTTGAGTCGTGGTTAACAAAAATGGTGGAACGCAATCGCAAACGCCGCTATGCTAATGCCAGTGTTGCTTTAGAAGCACTCAAGACGATTGAAGTACTTGGTAGCGGTACTGGAATAGAAAATTTAATCAGGACAATTAAACCTTTAAAACAAGCTACTTTATTGGGAATAGCTACTGTAATGACCTTGGCTGCGTTGGCAGGAACTTTGATGAGTTGTCAACCTGGTATTACAGTCAGGCAATTCTTAGAAAGCAAAGAATGTCAGGATTTGGACTCTAATGCAAGTTGTCAACAAAACACTGGAGATTAGACTTTATTGCTATTGTTGATTGTTGACTGTTGACTGTTGACGGTTGACAGTCAAGGCATAAACTGGAATTATTTATTTTTTGGAGTTCCCTAAATTAACATTCCCTAGCAGAGCCAGGGAATGAGAAAATACTAACTTGCAGCTAAATTTCCCCAACCGATGTAAGGTAATTTTGCCGCAGTTGCCCGAACTTGGTCGGCATTTGCGACTAATTGACCGCAAGCATCCCAAGTACCAGCAATAAAGGCGCTTCTTGTACCTTCACTAATAAAAACTGGCGTATTGTAATCGCCAATTTGCACTTGCAAAGTTTCTAAATTCACTGTGACATTTGCTTGGGGATTAGCTGCGACTAATTCTTGCAATTGTTTGACATTAGCAGCATCGGCTGTGACACAAGGTATACCCATTGCCACACAGTTACCAAAAAAGATTTCGGCAAAACTTTCACCTATTAAAGCTTGAATTCCCCATTTAGCGATCGCTTGCGGTGCGTGTTCCCGTGAAGAACCACAACCAAAATTTCTATTAACGATTAAAACCTTTGCCCCTTGATATTGGGGTTGGTCAAAGGGATGTTCGCCGTTTAATGCTTTGCGGTCATCAATAAACGCGCCTTCGCCTAACCCATCAAAGGTAATGGCTTTCAAATAGCGGGCAGGAATAATGCGATCGGTATCTATATCATTGCCCACTAAAGGTATACCGCGCCCGGAAACTGTTTTAACTTCACTGACCATATTGGGGATTGGGGTGATGGGGATTGGGGATTGGGGAGATGAGGGACATGGGGAGACTTGTACTGAGCGGAGCCGAAGTATGGGGAGATGGGGAGATAGGGGAAAAGGTTAAAGGTTAAAGGGAAAAGGAATAAATTTAATCTTTCCCCTTTTCCCCTTTCCCCTTTCCCCTTCCCAATGCTCCATGCCCCATGCCCCATGCCCCTTTAAAATTACAACAACTCACGCACGTCTGAAACTTCGCCTTTAATGGCGGCGGTAGCTACCATTGCCGGACTCATTAATAATGTGCGACCGGAGGAGGAACCTTGCCTACCTTTAAAGTTGCGATTTGAAGATGATGCGCTGATTTGTCTTCCTTGTAATTTGTCGGGGTTCATTGCCAGACACATGGAACATCCAGGTTCGCGCCATTCAAATCCTGCTTCCGCAAATATTTTGTCTAGTCCTTCTGCTTCGGCTTCTTGCTTCACTCTTTCGGAACCAGGGACGACAAAAGCTTTAACTCCCTCGGCAACGTGGCGACCTCTGGCGATTTTAGCCGCTTCCCGCAAATCGCTAATTCTGCCGTTGGTGCAACTACCAATGAAGCAGACATCGATTTTGGTGCCTTTGATGGGTTGCCCTGGGTATAAATCCATGTAGCGGTAAGCTTCTTTGGCAACAAAGCGGTCTTCTTCGGGTAGTTCTTCTGGCTGAGGCACAAACTGGTTCACACCGATACCTTGACCGGGAGTAATTCCCCAGGTAACGGTGGGAGGAATTTCGGCAGCGTCGAATACCACCACATCGTCATATTCGGCATCAGCATCACTTTTAATAGATTCCCACCAAGTTACTGCTTTGTCCCAATCTGCACCTTTGGGAGCAAAATCTCTACCATTGAGGTAATCATAGGTGACTCGATCCGGATTGACGTAACCGCATCTGGCACCGCCTTCGATCGCCATATTGCAGACTGTCATCCTTTCTTCCATGTTCATTTGTGCAAAGGTGGTACCTGCAAATTCGTAGGCATAGCCCACGCCACCTTTAACACCAAGGGTGCGGATGATATGTAAAATTACATCTTTGGCATAAACGCCAGGATTAAGAGTACCGTTAACTTCAATTTTCCTGACTTTCAACTTGGATAGCGCCAGGGTTTGGGAAGCGAGGACATCCCGGACTTGACTAGTACCGATACCAAAAGCGATCGCTCCAAATGCACCGTGACTAGATGTGTGGCTATCTCCACAAGCAATAGTCATTCCCGGCTGAGTCAGTCCTTGTTCGGGTGCAATCACATGAACTATACCTTGACTGCCAGAACCAATATTGTAAAAAGTTATGTTATTTTCTTGACAATTCTGTTCCAGCGCTTGAATCATCTCCTCTGCCAAGGCATCGATGAAAGGACGCGCCTGATTTTCTGTAGGTACAATATGGTCTACCGTAGCGACAGTACGCTCAGGAAACAGTACCTTTAGACCCCGCTCGCGTAACATAGCAAAGGCTTGGGGACTAGTGACTTCATGAATGAGGTGAAGCCCGATAAATAGTTGTGTCAGCCCTGAGGGAAGTGTACCAACGGTGTGTAAGTCCCAAACTTTATCGAATAAAGTACCTTTACTCATACGTCAATCGGTGTTTAATGAGTCAGACTTTTCATAGTATCAAAAAAAAGTCAGACTTTTTCTATACGATTTATTGATTGAGGGGATTGGGCATAGGGAAGGGGAAAGGGGAAAGGGGAAAGGGGAAAGGGGAAAGATTAAATTTATTCCTTTTCCCTTTAACCTTTTCCCCCATCTCCCCATCTCCCCATCTCCCCATCTCCCCATCTCCCCATCTCCCTCATCTCCCC
>Ga0314817_100048_pt1 | contig 13725 bp, 9 predicted proteins | sample MICome_8_FD_202352 | JGI IMG/M metagenome (GOLD analysis project Ga0314817, IMG submission 202352) | Metatranscriptome of soil surface biofilm microbial communities from soil inoculated with nitrogen-fixing consortium DG1, State College... ...
CATGTTTGGTATTTTCCCTTTCCCCTTTAACCTTTTCCCTTTCCCCTTTAACCTTTTCCCACAAGAGTACAAAAGTGGTTTTTGCACTCTTGTCTACTGACGCTGATATTGCTACTTGTTAAAGGAAACAAAGTAATGGAAACCAAGTATATCCAGATTAGTTACGGACAATTAGCTTTGGCGACTTTGTTTATTGCCATTAATGTGGGGCTTTCTTTGAGTCTGCGGTTGGGACTAGAAAAAAGCTTGGGGATAGCTTCCCTACGTATGGTAGTGCAGTTATTGATGGTGGGATACATATTGCAGTGGGTGTTTACTCTCAGTAACCCTGTGTTAATCATACTTTTGGCTTTGAGTATGACCGTCATAGCTGGTATATCTAGTGTTAATCGCACGCGTAGACGATTCACTGGTATTTATTGGAATAATTTTATTTCGCTTTTGAGTGGTTCATTTTTAGTCACGGGGATAGTAGTTAGCGGTATTTTGGGTGTACAACCGTGGTACGAGCCTCAGTATCTCATCCCTTTTTTGGGTATGGTGTTGGGTAATGCGCTCACGGGTACGTCTTTGAGTTTAGATCGATTTATGGAAGACTTGAGTAATCGCCGGGGGGAAATAGAGGCGCTACTGAGTCTGGGTGCAACTCGTTGGGAAGCCGCACATCAAACTATTAGAGAAGCCTTGAGAACAGGAATGATTCCCACTATTAATTCCATGATGGTGATGGGATTAGTTAGTTTACCAGGAATGATGACTGGTCAAATTCTCGCTGGGGCAAATCCTACTGATGCCATACGCTACCAAATTGTGATTATTTTTGCACAGACATCAGGGACAGCGATCGCTATCATCGGTGTCATTATCCTAGCTTTCCTGGCTTTGTTTAATCGCAATCATCAGTTGACAAATGTGTTAATTCATAAATCACAAGTCAAGAAGTAGAAAGAAGGCTTAGTTAGCAGTCCTTGGTGGAAGCTGATATTCTCCTCTCGTTCGCCATCTAGTAGAATAACTTAGCAGCTCAGCAAGGAAAAGGTTCAGTATCATGCCTCAAGCTAGTATCGGAATTATCGGTGGTAGCGGTCTGTATAAAATGGATGCGCTCAAAGATGTGGAAGAGGTGCAAGTTGAGACTCCCTTTGGTTGGCCATCTGATGCTTTGATTCTAGGGACTTTGGATGAAACACGGGTAGCTTTTTTGGCGCGTCATGGACGTAATCACACGCTTTTACCTTCTGAGTTACCGTTTCGCGCCAATATCTATGCGATGAAGCAATTGGGTGTGGAGTATTTAATTTCTGCTAGTGCTGTGGGTTCGTTGAAAGCAGAGGCGAAACCATTGGATATGGTAGTACCAGACCAGTTTATTGACAGAACCAAAAATCGCATTTCAACGTTTTTCGGTGAAGGTATTGTGGCTCACATTGCCTTTGGCGACCCGATTTGTCAGAATTTGGCTAGTGTGTTGGCTTCGGCGATCGCTTCTCTCAATTTACCAGAAGTCACTCTCCATCGTGGCGGTACTTATGTGTGCATGGAAGGGCCGGCCTTTTCCACAAAGGCGGAATCAAATCTTTACCGCAGTTGGGGTGCAACAATTATTGGGATGACGAATTTACCAGAGGCGAAGTTGGCTAGGGAAGCAGAAATCGCCTACGCAACTTTAGCGCTGGTGACTGATTATGATTGTTGGCATCCAGACCATGATAGTGTGACGGTGGAGATGGTAATTGGCAATTTGTTGCGGAATGCAGCCAACGCTCAAAAGGTGATTCAAGAAACTGTGCGCCGATTAAGTGAAAATCCACCACCAAGTGAAGCACATTCGGCTTTGAAATATGCAATTTTGACTCCATTAGATAAAGCACCAGCCGCAACAAAAGAAAAGTTAGGTTTATTGTTGCAGAAGTATTTGTAGTAGATTGACCTCGCAATTGCCTTTGGCATCAATTGGGTAATTTATTCTCTGGAAGTCCCTTACACCAATTAACTAAAATTTTAAAACAGATTCAAATCTAGTAGTCTGCCAACCCAAAAATATTAGGTGGAGGTTGGGTAAAGGTTAAAGGGAAAAGGGGAAGGGATAAAAAACATGAGTCCCTTTCCCCCGCCAAGTTGCCTTGGCGTACTACTATCAACCCTTTATTTTAATTTTAAATCGCAGAAATAGCACAAACCTGTAGTCCCACAGCCGTCTGAATAATCACTGAATCTACCCCGAAAACTTGAGCGATCGCATTTGGTGTCATAACTTCTTCAGGCGTACCAACTTCCCAAATTTGACCTTGTTTTAATAAGGCAATGCGAGAACTATACCGTGCGGCTAAATTGAGTTCGTGTAGAACTGTGACAATAGTTAACTCTTGCTGTTCATTTAGTTCTTTGAGTAGTTCCAACAGTTGCAACTGATAGTTAATATCTAAAAAAGTTGTAGGTTCATCTAATAATAAAACTTTTGGTTCTTGCGCTAGTGCTAAAGCTAGAAAAGCTCGTTGTCTTTCACCTCCTGAAAGTTGTTCGACTAAGCGATCGCTTAATTTTTGTAGTTGCGTCTTTTGAATTGCAGTTTCAACCTTTAGCCAATCTTCAGCCTTTAATTCCCATTGCCACCAAGGTTGATGTGGCGTGCGTCCTAAACTGACTAATTGTCTTACTGTTAAGCCAACAGGAACTATTTGTTGTTGGGGTAAAAATGCTAGTTTCTGTGCAACTATATTTGGGGGTTGAGAATGAATTGCTTTACCATCAAGTAGCACTGTTCCCTGCTGTGGAGTCAGAATACGACTGAGCAATTTCAGTAAGGTAGACTTACCTGAACCATTAGCACCAACTAAACTTAACCATTCTCCTGTTTGCAGGCTGAGGTTAATGTCTTGAACAATTGGTAATGTAGTGTAACCGCCTGTGAGATTTTGTAGTTCGAGTGGCATTTGTTGAAATTGAGTTCCTTATCATGAAGCAGTCTGTAATACTATTTCACTTTATAAATGATACAAATACAAGCTCCGAATTCAAAATTAAAGACAGCCATAAATAAATTTATTAGCTCTGTATGCTTTTTGTTTTCGGTCAACTGTCAACAGTCAACAATCAACAACCTGAAGTTATTGTTTATTTTTTCTCGCTTTCATACTAAAGACGCAGCGATCGCTCGCTGCGTCTCTAGAAATTTGATGGTTAGCCTGTTTACGTGTAATTGCACCCAGGAACAATTAAAAGAATTTTGAATTTGAGATTTATTCCACCAATAAATTTGCTTTTTTTTAGATATTTTGTATTTGGAAATTTCAATCCAACATCCAAAATCTAAAATTCAATGATGGTTTTTAATTAAATGATTCCTGAGCCTTTACCGCGGTTGTCGCCTTTTTCTGTTAACTTACCTTCTTCGTCTTGGTTAATTTCTTCAAGTTCTTCAACGTGTTGTGCAGCATCTTCTGTTGCTTCTTGGCGCGCATCACCTGGTTGTTCGTAGTACATTTCTGGTTCAACTGCATAGTTATTCAACAAACCTTCTTTGTCTACGGTGTAACCGTCAGTGGTACGTATGCTTTGGGAGTCGGTTTGATCGTCGGTGGCTGAACTTGCTTCTCTTTCTTCTGTGGGGACTGTTTTGAATTTATCTCCTTCTCTTTCTTTGCGAGCAGCGGTTTCAGCTGGAATAATTCCGCGATCGTATGTATCTACTTCTGCACGTTCAGATGAATCTATACCTTTTTTAACTGATTCATTAGCCATAAATTATGTCCTCGTTAAGAATCTATTGAATAACTTCGAGAACTAGATTAGGCTGTTTTCCATTGTCAATCTACTATCTTGAGAAGTGATTTAAGTTTCTAAATATATGCTTTTCTCTATCTTGAGATGTATCCAAAAGATTCAGCGAAACAGGTAAAGTGTTGACCGTTGACTGTTAACTGTGAACCGTCAACAGTCAACAGTCAACAGTTAACAATCTTCTAAGGTATTTTTGCTATAAAATAATTTCCCAATTATTCGCCTACAATTTCTTTTTTAAAAAATTGAAATTGCTGGGCTAATTCTTGCCGATTTGAAGCCTTAATTAAATAGCGAAAAGTAAACCAAGTGGTATAGGCGATTCCGATTAATTCAAAAATTGGTGGCAGTAGTGGAATATCATTAATTGCATTCAAAACTGCTAATGTTACCTTGACTGTGACGATGGCTGCAAAAATTAAACTCAGAGTTATGAGAGCCTGACTGTAATCTTTAAAAAAGCTACTTAAATATTCTGGTAGTTGTCCAAAAAATGCCAAAATTTGTTTACTAAGTCGTTGCCATTCAGGTTCCGAGGCTGGTGGTAGCTTTGGTAAATTTGTGGGGTTTGTTCCTTCAAGTGCTAGGTTAGCTTGTAATGAAGAAGGGTTCACTGATTCGAGTGGCTGCTGTTGGGTTTGCATAGTTTTGGTTTTCAGCAATTACAGGAGTTTTTATCACTGACTAGGCGTCAATCAATATAATAATTAAAGTCGTCAGTTGTCAATTATTTGCCATTATTAGATTAAGTATACCACTCTTAGCGTGTTTGGGAATTGCCTGATTTAGCTAGAAAATTAGGCTTTCAATAAGTTGTCTCTTGCCTGAAGGTGCAAAAAATGTTCCCAAATCAACCTGTATTGCTGTATGTGTATATATGGCGATCGCTTTCACTTCTAAAGTTATTTACATAGGCAGGGATTAGCTGGATAGAGGATGAATCGCATTTGTACTCAAGAATACAAAATCAGCTTTTTCCAGTTGAGAAGGAGTTTTTCATCTAACCAATGGAGCCTTCTAACTGGAAACTAAGGTTGAGTTTGACAAATTCGCTAATTTTTTCAAGTCTGCTGTAAATTCATTTCAAAAACTCCAAAAAATAAATTATTCCGCTTCAGATAATTGATTGTTGACTAGACCTCTTGCAAGAGTAACTTTTACAAGAGGGGGGAAAGGGAAAAGGGTTTTTATTTCCCCTTTACCCCTTACCCTTTTCCCCACTTCTCTTAGAAGTCTACAATCAACACTCTTCTATGGAATATTTTTTACTTGGAAGTTCCCGTTCGCTACCTACTCTTCGTTAGCTATTTGGTGGGGCAACGGTAGCTTTGACAACTACTGCCTTCACACCTTTAATTTCTTTGGATAAAGGTTCAATCTTAGCAATTTGGTCTTGATTGGGTACGGTTCCTCCTACAGTGACAGTCCCATCTTTTGCTGCACTAACTGTTAATTGACCGCCTGGTATATTAGCTTCTAATTTGGAGCGAACTTCACTTGCTAGGTCACCTGCGGCTCTATTTGCATCGCCGCCAGTAGCATTATTGCGTTGTTCGCGGGCGCGAATATCCTCATTTAATTGTCTTCTGCGGAGTTCACTTTGTGCGTCTTTTTGAGAAGCTTCTGTTGTTTGAGAAGTTGGTGTTTGTGCAGCTTCGTTGGGATTAGTAGGTGCAGATTCACTTGTTTTAGAAACGTTATCGCAAGCAGCAACACCAAATACTAAAAGGCAACTAATTACTAAGGGAGTTAATTTTTGCATATGTTTAATTTGAGTTCAGATGAAATTTGTTGCAATTTACGGCAGAGGTGAGGAGCAAGGAAGCAGTCAGAATTCAAAATTCAGGAGTGTGAGTTTGATTAATCGCGTCTGTACATGTACAGAGTTGAAAATTAGAAATTCTGAATTCTGAATTCTAGATTCTGAATTCTGATTAGATAATTTCTTCACGACGATCGACGATAACTACAGCAGGATCGTCTCTGTGAACATCAGTTGAGTAGTTGACGCGATCGCCGACTCCTGTGTTGTGATGGATTCCTTGGTCAAAACGCGAGCGATATTCGCCTAAATCGGTGGCGTCATAGATGCCAAATTCTTGGATACCTCGACGGTTGAGAATGGGTTCGGCTTGGTAGATTTCAGCTTCTGTACCATCAACAATTACCAAGTAATCGCCTCTTTGGAAGCGTTCGTTATACACTCTGGCTCTGTCTTCGGGAATTCCTAAACCAACCAGCGCGCCAACAATACCACCAGCTGCTGCACCAATAGCACCACCAGCCAGTGTTGTTGCTATGGCGGTGGCTGCTGCGCCACCTGCAATTACTGGGCCGATTCCGGGAATTGCTAAAGTTCCAAGACCGACTAATAAGCCTGTTAAGCCGCCTAAGACACCACCTGTAGCTGCACCGGCTTTTGCACCCTCGTCTGCTTTATTACCTGCACCGATGTTTCTGTTATCTACACCAGCGATCCCATGACCATCAGTATCTTTGGCAATAACTGAGATTCTACTCGTGGGGAAACCCGCATCTCGCAATTCTGTAATTGCTGCTTCTGCATCTCGACGATGAGCAAATACACCGATGGCGCGTTTGGCTGCTTGCACGGGAGTAGTTCCAGTTTGTACGGCTGTAGTTCCAGGAGCATACCCACTTGCATCGAAAATTTGCCACTGTTGAATTCCGTGTTGGCTGATAATAGCCGCTGCACGTTGGATTTCAGCTTCACTTCCGTTAACGACGATGACGTAATCGCCTTGATTGATGCGCTCGTTATAGAAATGAGTGCGATTATCTGGTAGTGTCCAGCGATTGGAGTCCCAGCGATCGCTTAGATGAATATCTGGAAATGATTCCCGTCGAGAAGAGTCTCTGTGAATTAAAGAAATTTGGCTCAAGGGAAAACCTGCTTTTCGCAAATCGCTAATTGCAGCTTCCGCATCTGGACGATGAGAAAAGTATCCTACTGCATATTTGCCGCTAACCGCATCGCGATGAGCAACGCCTGTGGCTGGATGTACGTTATCTGGACGGTCGTAAATACCAAATTCTTCGATACCACGCTGACGTAATATTGCTTCTGCTCTGGCGATTTCAGCATCCGTACCATCAACGATCACTAGATACTGTCCTCGTTTGACGCGTTCGTCGTATACTCTGGCTCGTTCTTCAGGAATTCCTAAACCAATCAATGCACCAAGCAAACTACCAGCCACAGCACCGATACCTGCTCCAGCAAGAGTAGTAGCTAAAGCGGTTGCTGTAGCACCAGCCAGCATAATAGGCCCGATTCCTGGGATTGCTAAAGTTCCAAGACCTACTAATAAGCCTGTTAATCCACCCAAAGCACCACCGGAAACTGCACCCACCGCAGCGCCTTCATCTGATTTATCACCAACGCGATCGCGTACTTCAGCACCAGCTATGTCATCACGCTCTCCATCTCGCGTAATCACAGATACTCTATTCATATCAAAGCCGACATTTTTCAATTCATGTAGCGCATGTTCAACATCTCTACGAGTAGAAAATACGCCGACAGCACGTTTATGTACACCTACAACCATTATTTTTCTCCAAAAACAGTAAAATCAATTATTCAAAAATTTATATAGCAATCTCATTTCAGTTGCGAACAATATTTGGTGTTGATTGTTGACTGTCAACGGTTAACAGTCAATAACTGTAACATGTAATATTTCACAAATTATTTGGGATTGCTATAGAAATCCAATCTTGTACTAGGTTTATCATTTACTAGCTGATATTTAAATAAGCTCTAGCGAAATCTGCAAGGATTTAAGTAAGTTTTTGAGCTAAATCTATCAGGCTAAACTTTAGCGTGCAAGAAAGTACAAGATGCGAAAATTATAAAAATTAGGGGAGTCATCTTGTGGAAAAAAGAAGAGAAAACGGGCAAATTGTTGCCAAGGCTATTTCATTTTTGTTAAATCGTATAACTTTGATGGTGCTTGCTGTTACTCTTGTCTTATTTATTGGAGGTAGGTTTGAAATAGCAAATGCAAGTCAACCTAATGCAGAATTGGACATTCAAAGATTAGCAAGCTGTTATGCTCTGGGAACTGACACCATTGGTACGGGAAATATTTTAGAAGGAAAGAAAATTTATCGGAATTGTTTTACTCAAGATGCAGTTTTCACTGTAGTTTTTCCTGATGGAGCAACCGAAACACGTATTGGAACAGATTCATGGGCAGATTTTGTTTATGCGATATTTCAACAAAATGGTTATCTAGCTACCCAACACTTGATGGGTTCGATAAACGTCTCATTTGAAAATAATAATAATAAAGCAACGATGATTGCTTATCTTCATGCCACTCATAAACGTTCAGAAACTAGCATTGATGTTGCGAATGGCACTTATGAAGATGAAGTCGTCAATAGAAATGGGCGTTGGAAAATCCGTAATCTGAATCTCAAACTGATTGATTTCTTAAATCTCAGTTCTCCAACAACTAATTCCTCAGCCGCTAATGCTCGAACCACTAATTCTGCAACTACCTTTGTTGTACCGAATATACCTCGCTTAAAGCAGTAATTGTTCAAACTTCATAAAGTAAAAGTAAAAAGTTAAAAAGTAAAAAAAAGATGAATTCAGTATTTCTTTTACTTTTTACTTTTTACGTTTTATACAGATATATTTCAAATAGATGAAAACTGCTGTAAATCCATTAACTCAATTGATTACGAAACTGCAAACTCTGTATGTTTTCGTTGTTCAGGGCTTCTAAAAGCTAAAACAATCTGTTCTTTAGGAATTCCCGCAGCAACTAAATCTACAGCAACACCTTCTTCTGTGCCATCGTGCTGAATCCAAAGTTTATTATCAATAATATCAATGTGTAACAAAGTTCCGTAGATACGATATCCATCTTGCCACCCAGCTTCCACTAAAAGGTAGCGAGCGCTTTCTTTATCAAACACCAATTCCAGTTTAACTTCTTCGTCGCTACCCAAAAAATCAGCATACTCTTTCAGCACTTTTTCCACAATGTGGCTATAGTCAATCTTCAGTGAATCCATTGGATAATTTCCTCCTTGAACGTATCGAAGGTAACTAAACACAGCTAACTAATTGCAATTTCTCCTTATTTATCTACCTGCAAGCTAATATCGATAATTTCATCGAAGCAGAAGTTACGGACTAAATTTGCCAAATTTTCTGCCAAGTGAGAATGAGTCGGCTCAATTTGTTGAATTAGTTGCAAAATTCGCTCAGCATCAACTTCAATGGCTGCTTGATTTAATTGTGCTATCCATTCAGCAGGCATCAGCTTAATTGCAGAGTCAATATCCAAGCTAGCAGGTTGAGCATTATCTAATTTTTTGTCTGTGAAATTTTCACGGCTTTCTTCTGCATAAATATAATCGACATCCAAATATTCAGCGATTTTTTCAAAAATGACCTGTTCTCGGAATGGCTTACGAACTAAGTCGTCGCAACCTGCGGCTAAGATACTTGCTTGTTGTTCTTCAAAAGCGCTGGCAGTGAGGGCGATAATTACAGTACGGAAAGAGGACACGGGGACGCACTGGCGCACTGACGCACTGACATTGTCGCTCTTTGTGTCACCGCCTCTTTTAATCTCTGCATCTCTTCTTTCTCTGGCTCTAATTTCTTTAGTTGCGTCATAGCCGTTCATTACAGGCATTCGCATATCCATCCAAATTAAGTGGGGTTGCCAATTTTGCCAAATAGCGATCGCTTCCTGTCCATTATTAGCAATTTTGGTATTAAAACCAACACTACCAAGCAATTGTACAATTAAATTGCAGTTTTCTTTGCGGTCATCCACCACCAAAATTCGGTAATCTGGTTGGTTTGGTGCTAGTTGAATCACCCGTCCTTTACTTAATTTAGGTGTAGCTTTTAAGGCTGCAACTAAATTCACTTGGATGTCAAAGCTAAAAATAGATCCTTGCCCAGGGGTGCTGGTAATGTGAATGTCACCTCCCAACAAGCGCACAAACTGGCGGCTAATGGTTAACCCCAACCCAGTGCCCTCCTTCGTTTGGATACCACTTGATGTCTGCACAAAAGGCTGAAATAAATTATCCATTTCTTGTTGTGCTATTCCCCGTCCGGTGTCTTCGATTTCAAAGATTAGGGATTGGGGCATTGGGCATTGGGAGTGAGGAGTGAGGAGTGAGGAGTTAAGAATATTCTCTAGTCCCCTAGTCCCCTTGTCCCCTTGTCCCGTCATCTCCTCCATCTCCCCATCTCCCCATTTCCCCATCCTCACCCGCAAGGTTACCCCGCCTGTTTGGGTAAACTTAACGGCATTACCCAAAAGGTTAATTAGGATTTGGCGCAGTTTACCTTCATCTGTTTGGATGTAACGGGGGAGATTGGGGGACATTTCAAATTTGAGGAATAATTGCTTGGCTTGTGTCCGCACCTGGAACATTTCTTGTAATGTTTGCAACAAGAAATGAAGGTCGAAGTCTTCGGGGTTGAAAATAATTTGTCCGGCTTCAATTTTGGACATTTCCAAGACATCGTTAATCAAGTTGAGTAAATGTTCTCCACTACGGTTAATGGTAGCTAGGGATTCACGTTGATTAGAGTTGAGGCTGGTGTCTCGTTCCATTAATTGGGAAAAGCCGAGAATTGCATTTAAGGGTGTGCGGAGTTCGTGACTCATGTTAGCCAAGAAAGCGCTTTTTGCTCGGTTGGCTGTTTCGGCGGCTTCTTTGGCAATTCTCAAAGCTTCTTCTGCTTGATGTCTGGCTCTACCAATGGCTATGATTTCACCAACCAGTTTCAAGAAATTAATATCTTCTTGATTCCAGGTTTTCGAGGAGCGAATCATGGCTGCACCGACAAATCCAACGACTTTGCCAGTATGAACCATCGGTACAGCCAGTAAAGATTGAAACGACATAGTTTCAAACAGTTGTCGCTCTGGTAGATGGGCTGGTAGTTCTTCCACGTGAGAGATTTGGCGATGTTTCCCACGGAGAATCGGCTCGTAGAAATACGGAAAAACTTCCACAGGCGAACCTCTGGCAATATCAATTAATGGTGGAACATGTTCGCTGCACCATTCATGAATCAGGTAAAATTCCTTTTGCTCGTTGGAACATTCAAAGATGCAACTGTGTTCGGCGTTAATAAATTCAGCGATCGCTTTGAGTGTAAAGTTAATTGCTGTTTCTAAATCTTGGTCAATAAATTGCCGAGAAATGCTGCTGATTAAAGTTTCCGCTTGAGTACGACGTTGCAGGGCTGCTTCTGCTAGTTTGCGATCGTTAATATCACGAGCTACACCCACAATCTGAAAGTTACCTTGGGCGTCTTGGGTGCGGGCTATATTAGCAGTTTGCCAAACCCAGCCCCCATTGCGATGTCTGCCACGAAACTCAGTATTGGAAACTCCTTCACCTGTTGCCAGAACTTTTTGGGCAACTTCTAGACATTTGGGCACATCATCGGGATGAGTAAATAATGCCAAGGAATTACCCTCGATTTCGCTAGGGGCAAATCCGGTGGTCTTTAAAATATTTGGGGAAATATAGTTGAAAGCTCCATCAGCATTCATCGCAAATAGCACATCATTTACTGTTTCCACGATGGTACGAAACTTTAATTCGCTTTGTTGTAAAGCGGCTTCTGCTTGTTTGCGTTCCAATTCAGCACCGGCACGGGCAGCAAAAATTTTCATTATTAGTTCTCGTCCGGGATCGGGCTGCATTGGTTTGACATCTATTACTGCTAGATGTCCAATAATTTCGCCGGATGAACTGGTAAGAGGAACGCCGAGAAAACTTTCGGCATTCATCCTGATTAAATCTGCATCTTCGGGGAAAGCGCCTTGCACTCCTTGGGGATAGTGACACATATTGCCTTGCAAGGTATGTTGACAAGGAGTACCGCGCAAATCATATTCCAAGTTGTCGCCAATATTTCCACAACACCAAAATGCCAAAGTGTGGACTTTGGTTTTTGGCTCATCATTAAATTCAGTGACTAGGGCATATTGGACTTGCAACACTTCGGCTAGGTAACGAACGCAGGAATTAAAGAATTCATCACCGGTTTTAGCTGCTGTGCCTTCAACAATTAAGCGTAAAGCTTGTTCTTGTTGTTTGCGGACGCTAATATCCGTAAACACGCAATCCAGACAAGATTCTTCTGAGTTGAGGCGCAGTGACAATAATAGCCAGACCACAGAACCATCGGGGCGACGCAATGGTAATTCATAATTGCATACTTCGCCATGTTCTTCTATCTGTTTTAAAATTATGGCGCGTTCGCTGGGATTGAGGTAAAAATCAGTTGTCAAATAATTGCCAATTAAATCAGAAGCACAAGCAAAACCCACGATATGTGCGCCATGATCGTTAGCATCGAGAATTAATCCATCCTTTCGACGGGTGCGGAAAATTCCCACTTGGGAATTCTCAAAGATGTTGCGGTATTTCATTTCACTACGACGCAAGGCTTCTTCTGCTTGCTTGCGTTCTGTGATATCTCTTCCTACACCTGCGATCGCAATTTCACCACTGGAAGTATGAATTGTGGAAGTATTAAAGTTAAACCATCGCCAGCTACCATCTTTGTGTTGCAATCGCACTTCAATATCAGTGAGTTTTTCCCCAGTTATCGCCCTTTGTAAACCGATGGTGCTAGTTGGTAAATCTTCAGGATGGGTAAACTCTACCACTGAATGACCTTCGATTTCCTCCAAACTGTAACCCATGATTGCCGTTACATTCGGCGAGTGATAAGTAAAAATTCCCTGTGGTGAGAGAATAAATATCAAATCATTGGCATTTTCCACAATGCTGCGGAATTTTAACTCATTTTCTTGCAACGCTGCTTGGACGCGTTTGCGTTCTGTGGCATCGGTTCCCACCGAAAGAATTTCGACTAAGTTTCCTTGTTCATCTAAAATGGGTTTATTTGCCCAGACTATCCAAACGCGATCGCCATTTTTACACAAGTTCTCGTTTTCGTTAAATAGATATTTTTCTGGGTGCAGGCAAATATCCACCATCAAAGCCTGCAAGTCCCGTCCAGAAGTTTCCGTTTCCGGAACAATTGTACCGACAACATTACGTCCTGTAATTTCATCTAAATCGAAACCAAAAAGTCTTTGACCGTAGTCATTCAAAAATATAACGTCACCATTGCCATCCCAACGCAGAATGATACAATTCGCCGTTTGTACCAAATCGCGATATTGTGCTTCACTTTGGCGCAAGGCTTCCTGAGTGCGTTTGCGAGCGGTAATATCCCGCACTATTGCTAAGATATGTGGCTTGCCATGATAAATACAAATCGTTCCTTTGACTTCCACATCGATTAAACTGCCATCTTTGCAGATATCAACTGCTTGTCCGTAAAATTGCTCGCCAGCTCGTGTTTTTTCTACAAACTCATTAAAAACACCATATGAATCTGGGTGAATATAAGCAGATGGATGCAAACCTATAAATTCTTCATAGCTATAGCCGTGCATCTGGTAAGCAGCAGGATTAATTTCAACGACTGTTTCAGTTTCGATTTCAGTAAGAAATAGTCCGTCATTGATAGCTTCAAAAATACTGCGGTATTCCAACTCACTTTGTCGCAGTGCTTCTTCTGCCCTATGGCGTTGAGTCACATCGCGGAAACTCCAAACTCTGCCAATAATCTGTTCGCCGACACGCTGAGGACACGAGTAGCGCTCAAATATTCTGCCATCGCACAGTTCTAACCAGTCATGACTCACAACTTCCGGGTTTTGGTATAATTCCCGCACACGTTGTAAAAATGCATCGGGGTCTTTTAACTGGTCTGCTAGATGCGCTAGTCGCCGAGGATGACTTGGTTCGCTCAAAAGTTCTGGTGGAATCGACCACATTTCTAAGAACTTTTGATTATAACTAGTGATATTACTAAAAGTATTGACTACTAAAATACCATCTTGA
>Ga0314817_100053_pt1 | contig 13445 bp, 11 predicted proteins | sample MICome_8_FD_202352 | JGI IMG/M metagenome (GOLD analysis project Ga0314817, IMG submission 202352) | Metatranscriptome of soil surface biofilm microbial communities from soil inoculated with nitrogen-fixing consortium DG1, State College... ...
CTCATGCCCGTCAACGCTAAGACATTTGCGTGCGACAAAAACCCCACCCTTTTGAAGCTGGCGACTATCCTCGACATAAGGGGCTTTAACACGCAGTTTGGTATCGCCTGCGATACGAACAATTTGCCCTTCGGGAAGCGCTTGCAAATGCTTTGTCAGCGTTTGTGGCATGAAAATTTTCTCCTGATATTGTCAGGCCGCTCAAAATCATGGGCGAAAGTGTAGCGAAAAAGCCTAATCCTTACTATACAGAATTCGCACAGCGTCAGAGAAATAAAAAGAGCGCAGTGGAGATTTCCATTGCGCCCTTTCATTTAGCAAAATTCAGCTTACTTCATGCGACCAGTGACATCACTGAGGCCACCACGCACGCTGCCATCGATAACCTTATCCTGCGAACGGACAATCAAGCCGCCGAGGAGACTGGCATCAACGGTATAGCTGTAGCTGCTGCCCTTCAAAGCACCTTCGACCTTTTTCTTTTCGTCATCGGTCAAAGGCATGGCGCTGATGATTTCGACATTGCCAGAGAGATTCTTCGCGGCTTCGGGCAATCTCGTGAAGAAATTGCTGATGAGGGCGCTGTTCTTCTTGGCATCGATGTTTTCCTTGAGGATTTGACCGGCAACTGCCGAGGAAATCTTCAAAACATCGTCACGGACACCGGCAAGCGCGTTGGATTTGATACCTTCGGCTTCTGCATTCGCATCACGGCGGATACGTTCAGCATCCTGACGGGCTTCGCTTTCGATGCTCTTCTTGACATCTTCACCCTGCAAACGGGCTTCTTCAATCACCTTCTGGCGTTCAGCACGGGCTTCTGCCAGAATCTTGTCGGCTTCGGCTTCGGCATTCTGACGGGCGCGGGCTGCTGCTGCGGCATCTTCCAGACCCTTTTGAATCTTGGCAGAGCGCGAATTCAGCATGTTGACCGCAGGACGCCAGAGCAGGCTGCCCAGGAGCAGGAACAAAATACCAATGTTGATAATCTGCCCGAAGAGAAAACCGGTATTGATACCGAGGGCGGCGAGGCCACCCGCTTCTTCGGCGGCTTCTTCGCTGTGGGCTTCTTCGCCTTCAGCGCCTGTTTCGCTGTGAGTTTCTTCGCTCTCAGCGTGGGCTTCTTCTGTGGCTTCCTGGGCAAAGCTCACGGCAGGCACGAGAGCCAAAACCAGCGAGAGCGCCATGAAGATAAGAAGGAGTCGTTTGAGTAATTGATTACGCATTAGTTTCGCCTCCGTAAACGCGCTTAAAGCACGAAGAGGATAATGAGCGCGACCACGAGAGCGTAAATCGCCACAGCTTCCGCGAACACGATACCCAAAATCATATTTGTCTGGATCGCACCAGCCGCATCAGGATTGCGACCAATACCCTGCATAGCACCCTGCACCATGAGGCCGATACCGATACCAGGGCCGAGCGCGCCCACCATCGCGAGACCAGCGCCCAGAGCTTTCAAACCAACGTCGAGACCTTCCATTGTCCAATTTCTCCTTAAATGTCTGTGTTTCGTTATCTGTTTTCTAATGAATTAGTGATGTGCTTCTTCGCCATGTTCGTCGTCATGGTGATGGCTGACCATCGCCTGAGCGCAGAAGATGAGCGTCAGAACCGCGAACACGAGCGCCTGCGCCAGACCCACAATCGTTTCCAGACCGAAGAAGATAATCGGCAACCCTGTTGAAACGAGGAAGTGCATGACGAAAATCAGAACCGCACCCGCGAAGATATTCCCGAAAAGACGGAAGGCCAGAGAGATAACCTTAGCGAATTCCGAGATAATTTCAAACAAACCGACCACAAAGTCGACAGCCCCGAGCGGACGCTTGTTCAGTTCACCCAATGCCCGCAAATTAATGAACTTTTGCAGATAGTTGGGGCCAAGTGCCGAGAGACCGAAGTATTGAATGAAGGCGAAAGAGACCAGTGCCAGACCGAGTGTAAGGTTCAAATCCGTTGCCGCAGGACGAACAAAGGGTGTCACCACATAGGCATGGGGCTGCACACCGCGTTCGAGTTCCGCCGCAGTCGGGGTATAAACGACATGATGGAAACCGGTCAGTTCTTCATATTCATGAACCAGTTCAGCACGCGCTTCTTCGCTCAAACCTTCTGTATTCAGTTCAGCAACAACCGCATCAATTTCGGCTTCCACAGCCTGGTCATACTGGGCATTCACCCGATGACCATGAAGAACTTCTTCACAGGCGTGATATTGATCTTCGCTGGCTTGTGTACCTGCGTTCAATGGCGTGGTGTTATAAAGTTGGTTGCCAAGCGCCATGTAGCCACTTTGTTTGCCATGAGCGCAGTGCATGATACCGACTGTATCAACACCGGGCATCAGCGACATCCAGTTGGCTGTCAGCAGGAAAATAAAGATTGTGCCAACCAAGGGGAAAAGGACATTTCTCACTTGTGGCGAATCGCCTGCCATCTGTTTGGTAAAGCCATAAAGCCCCTCGACAATGGTTTCTACCCATGCCTGGAAACGTCCGGGAACTTCGTTTGTCCACCCTTTTGAGGCATTCCATGCCAGGGCGACAAAGACTAAAACCAGAACATCGGCTATCAGGGTTGCAACCCAGGTATTGGTCAGGTTAAGCCCTGTTCCCATATTGAAGCCAAAGGGGAAGCCGTTTTCAACGAGAACTTCACCCGGCACTTCAATCACGGGCAAGGCCGCAACTGACCCCATCGCGCCAAAGACGACAAATGGGACAACACCGCAGAGTAAGGCAACAACGACAACGATGCCAACGAAGATGAGAAAGCCACGACCAGTTGCACTATTCATGAGGCTCTCCTCTCATCGCTACAAAAAACTAAAAGGTACTTCAAAGGAACTACTCCTCTTTATACGGTGATGAATGGCTCATCACTTGCGTTCGTGCTGGTGGGTCAAGCCGCCGCACCAGCGCCAGCGCGATTCGCACCATTAAGTAAATGCTGAAAGGCGCACTGCAAAGCAACAATGTAACCGTTGCCGGGCCACGCCGCCCTATCAGGCTATCTACCCATAGTCCGATAAAAAGCGCCCCTAGTGCAATGATGATAGTCAAGCAGCCAGTGAGCGCCAATACTCCCGCTATGCTTAGGTTCTTAATGCGCGATGGCTTTTGGTTTGCCATTCGTTAAGCCGTTTTAACGTCTGTGGATTTTATCACAAATGAATCGTGATTGCCACAGGCTAGATTAGAGTAAACATAGTAGAAACTGCCTGGATGATGGCGGCTGCGCCATCACGCGCCCAGTCAATCACGGAGCCGGGGATAACACCCAGCAAAACAACCACCACGCTGCTGATTCCCAACGCCCAGCCCATCGCGGCTGGCAGGTGAATCGGCTTGTCTTCGTCCTTGCCCTTATCAACCCACATAATCTTAATGACCACGAGGTAATAGTAGAGCGCCACTATCGAATTCAGCACACCGATAATCGCCAGACCGATCAAATCGGCTTCGACGGCGGCCTGAAACAGGAAGAATTTACCGAAGAAACCCGCAGCAGGCGGAATCCCTGCAAGCGAAAGAATGCCAACGGTCATTGCCGTAGCAAGCCAGGGCGAACGGCGCTGCATTCCTGCATATTCGGCAATCTTTTCTGTCCCTGCGGCTTCTGCGAACTGCACAATCCCCGCGAAAATCAGCAAGTTGCTGAAAGTATACATAAAGAGGTAGAAGGCCACGCTCGAAATCGCATAGCTGGTATCGTCCGCGCTCAAGGCGGCAATCCCAATCAGGGCATAACCGGCCTGTGCAATCGAGGAATAAGCCAGCATCCGCTTCATATTTTCCTGACGCAAAGCCAGAACATTACCGAGTGTCATCGAGATAATCGAAATCACGGTAATGAGATTCGTCCAGAAGCTTTGCACCGACTGCCCATCAAGGGTGAGGCCCTCGGGGAAAACGCCAAGGAAGAAACGCATCAGCACAGCGAAACTCGCGGCTTTGCTGGCAACGCTCAGGAAGGCAGTCACCGGAGTCGGCGCACCTTCATAAACATCGGGTGTCCAGAAATGGAAGGGCGCAGCACTAATCTTGAAGCCGAAGCCAACCAGCACCAGCAAGAGTGCTACCAGCGCGGGGAAGAGGTTATCCCCTGCCATCGATTCGCCACTCATCAGCGATTGGGCAATGGCATCCAGTTGGGTTTGGCCTGTGAAACCGAAAAGCAGGCTGAAACCATAGAGCAGCAAGGCCGAAGCAAAACTCCCGAAGAGGAAGTATTTCAGGCCAGATTCTGATGAGCGCTTATCGCGGCGGCTGAAACCCGCAAGGATATACAAGGGAATCGAGACGGTTTCCAGCGCCACAAAGACCATAATCAGGTCAGCAGCAGCAGCGAGTAAAGTGCCGCCCAGCGTGCTGATGGTGATAATCAGGTAGAACTCGCCTTTTTGACCGACATCGGTGTCGCGGATTGCCAGTAGGCTGGTAAGCGCCCCACCAAACAAAATCATCACCTTAAAAATCTGCGAAAGGAAGTCGTGGCGAATCATCCCGCCCCAAACCAGTTCGCTTTGTTCAGCGACAGGTGTCCAGCCGGGGACAATCATGGCCGCCACTGCCAGCACGGACATCGTAATCGCCGTGACATAGCCGATATTCGACTTGGCATCAGGGCGGTAGCTATCAATGAGCAAAATGACCATCGCTAGGATGGTGAGGCCGATTTCGACCCCAACCACCGGCAAATATGTACTTAAGAAGCTTAGGGTATCCACGTTCTAGCCCCCCATCATCATTCGCACGAGTTGTTCGATAGGGTAAACCCCGACACTAATCATCGGTGCCATGATGTTCGGATAGAGACCGAGAATCAGCAATGGCGTACCCAAAACCACCAGCACGAAGAAATCGGTTACAGTGATATTGTCGACTTCTGGATATTTTTCGGCATCAAATTCGCCGAAGAAGACCGCGCTGGTCACGCGCAGCACATAAGCCGCCGTGATAACGATACCCAACGCCGCCAGAATCACCATCCAGGAGTAGTAATTGCTGAGAGTGAAGTTACCAATCGTCAGGGTGACACTTTCACTGGCTTCCCACATGCCCTGAAAAATCGGGAATTCCGCGACAAAGCCGCTCAGCCCGGGCATCCCCATGCTGGTGAGACCGCCAATGATGAAGGCTACACCGACCAGAGGCATCTTCTTCATAAAACCACCCAGCGAAGGAATATCGCGGGTGTGTGCGCGGTCATAAACCATCCCAACGCAACCGAAGAAGAGCGCGGTCATCGCTCCGTGACTGAACATCTGCAAGCCAGCACCGGTCATCCCCGTCAGGTTCATGGTTGCAAAACCCATGCTGACCAGACCCATGTGCGAAACCGAGGAGAAGCCGATAACATATTTGAAATCGCGCTGGCGGAACGCGATGAACGCCCCATAAACCACATTGACCAGCGTCAGGAAGACAATCCAGGGCAAATGCACGGCGGCCCCTTCAGGGAGCAACTGCACACCTACGCGAACCGCCGCGAAAGCACCAAGCTTCATCAGAACGCCTGCGTGAATCATCGAAACGGCAGTCGGCGCGGCAACGTGACCATCTGGCGACCAGTTGTGGAAGGGGAAAATCCCTGCCAGAATGGCGAAGCCGAAGAAGATGAAGGGGAACCAGAAATTGGCAAAGCTTGTTCCGAAGAGCGGCACACTGAAAGCACCCGCTTCCCCTGCTAATGTCAAGGTCTTAAGGTCGAAGCTGAGCGGCAAACGCCCCTCTTCAATCAGGCGCAGCATGTTCTCGCCGCCGTTGACAATCCCTGCATCAATGGCACTCCGCAAAAGATCCTCGTTTAGAACGAAGAATTCCGCCGCTGTGAAGACCATCGCAATCGCCCCGACCAGCGCGACAACCGAGCCAATCAGGATATAAAGCGTCAGCTTCATCGAGGCATATTCGCGCAGTTTCACCCAGCCCCAGCCTGCAATCAGGATGTACATGGGGAAAATCGCCAGTTCATACAGGAAGAAAAGCAGGAACAAATCGGTGCTGATGAAAACACCCATAACCCCTGCCACCAGCAGCAGGAAGAATGCCATAAATTCGCGCTGGCGGTCTTCGATGCGCCACGAAATCAGCACACCCGCGACAGCCACCATGCCTGTGAGCAAAACCATTGGCGCGGTCAGGCCATCAACGCCGAGGCCGTAGCCAATCCCCAAATCAGGAATCCAGAGGGCATATTCTTCAAAGACGAGATTCTCGTCAAAGAGGGTTGTCCCGCGAAAGAGCGGGTTGACTGGCTTCACATCAGCATAGAAGGCTTCGGCATCCTGTACATCTAAGGCCGCTTCCGCGTCACTCGCCGCGAGCATTGCCGCATTGGTACGTTCGGCAACCATGTTGTTGTACTGGAAGAAAACCGAGGCCGAAAGGATAAGGGTAATCACGGCGGCGGTAATCGCCATACCACGAACCAAATCCCTTGTGTTGCCAAGGAAAAGAATAATCACCCCAAAAATAATGGGTATCCAAATCAGGGCGCTAAGAGTAAATCCTGTCATATCTCTACCCTATCCCATGTAAAATCGTTGTCACGCTCTGGTTGATGACATCGAGAATCCAGTTGGGAGCAAGCCCTGTCCAGAAGATAAAAATCCCGAGGACAACAACACCCACAAATTCACGCCAATCAACTTCCAGATTGTAATCTTGCCATTCCATGTTGAACGAGCCATGCAGGGTTGCGCGAATCCCCTTGAGGATATACGACCCTGTGAACAGCAAGCCAATCATCGAAAGCGCTGTCAGCCATGTAAAGACAGGCCATGCGCCGCGTACCACCAAAAATTCGCCCACGAAGCCGTTCAAGCCGGGGAGACCGAGGCTTGCCATGCTCATGAAGACGAAGAGGCCGCCGAAAATCGGGGCTTTCACCCAGAAACCGCCATACTGTGTCAAATCGCGGGTATGGGTTTTGTGATAAATCCCGCCTGCCAGCAAGAACATGCCTGCTGAACTGAGGCCGTGATTAAACATCTGCAAAACTGCGCCGTTGGTTGCGGTAATCGCATCCATCATTCGCGCTGTTCCAACAGCCCCTGTGCCAGCAACCCAGGCTTCACCATAGAGCATGGCATAAACGGCGATGCCGATTGCCACAAAGCCCATGTGATTGACCGAGCTATAAGCCACGAGGCGCTTGATGTCGTTTTGCCCGAAGGCCGCGAATGCGCCAAGCACAATGCCGAGCATCGAAAGGAAGGCAAAAACCGTTGCCCAGTTCACCGAGAAGAAAGGAATGTTGCTCACCCAGACTTCGGGGAAGAAAGGCACAACCAGACGAATGAAACCATAAGCACCCAGCTTGAGCATGACACCTGCCAGCAGCATTGAACCAGCCGTCGGCGCTTCACCGTGTGCATCGGGCAGCCATGTGTGGAAAGGCCAAACCGGAACTTTAATCGCAAAGGCCACAAAGAAGCCAAAGAATGCCAAAGCCTTGACTGTCCCGACGCTCACGCCCAAAAAGGCATTGTCGGACAGCGAACGGCTGAGCCATTCACCGGTTCGGCTGGCAATTTCCGCGATTTCAAAAGTGCCTGCTGTGAAACCAATCAACTGCGTCGCCAGAAGCATCCCCAGCGTGCCGCCGATGGAATAAATCATGAACTTGGTTGAAGCATAATCGCGCCCGCCAACACTGCCCCATTGATTGATGAGGAAGTACATCGGCACGAGCGAGAGTTCATAGAAAAGGAAGAAAATCATCAAGTCCATCGCCAGAAACACCCCGTAAGCGCCTGTCGAGAAGAGCAGGATGAGCGCGAGGTGCATGTTGGGACGGTCTTCAACTTCCCAGCTAATCAGAACGGCAAGCGGGGTCAGCAAGCCTGTGAGCAGCATCATGCTTGCGCTGATGCCATCCAGACCCACATGCCAGGAAGCGCCAAGCACGCTGAACCAGCGATAACGCGCTTCCAGATAGTAGCCCCCATCCAGCGCGGGGGCAGCATTGGTGTAATCGACAAACAGCACGGCTGTCAGGATAAATAAGCCGACAGAGATGCCCAGCGCCAGCCAGCGCGAAACCCACTTATTGCCCGGCAGCGCAGCCACCAGCAACGCGCCAAGCGCAGGGGCGATAATCAGTAAGCTGAGGATATCAAGTCCGAGAAAGTTCACCTGGAATCCTCCCCCTTTACGATGCTAGTACCGCGCCTGCTGAAATGGCAAAGATGATGCCAATAATCAGAACAGCCGCCAGCACAATCAGTAGATAAGCTTGAATACGACCATTTTGGGTGCGGCGCATGAAACCACCGAAAGCGAAGATGCCTTTCGGGATACCATCGCCAACCCCGTCAATGAGCCATGCGTTCATAACCTTGATAAAATCGCCTGTCACCGTGAAGACATAAGCGATACCATGCAGAATGCTATCGATGATGCCCTTATCCAGCACCGCAATCACGAAGCGGGCAATCGCCTGCGAAGGCCGCACGAGAATGAGGTTGTAAAGGTCATCCATGTAGTAGCGTTTTTGCAGTGTGGTATAAATCGGTTCGCCCAAAATCTTGATGAGCGGGTCAGGCTGACCCGCTTCAAGCGGCTTGCGACCATACATCAAATAGCCAATCCCAAGACCCAAAAGACCAACGATGATGGATGTCCCAACAGGAACGGGATTGTATGGCGGAGCATCGACATGGAAGACTTCGTAACCACCGTTTTCCATGAAGGGCAATGCGTAGATAACAAAATGGTGGAAGAAACCACCTATTGAGGCGAAAAGTCGACCAATCGGTATCCAGAGAATTTCAAAATCAGCAGGCACGCCTACAAAACCCGCGAAGAGTGCAAAAGGTGTCAGAATCAGAAGCGGAAGCTGCATGAAAATGCTGACAATGCTGTATTGCCCACCGAGTGTCGCATGTTCGGCCTGTTCCGTGCGCGGCTTGCCAAGGAAGGTCAGCGAAATCTGGCGCATGGTATAGAAGGCTGTCAGGAAGGCGGCAATTGCCAGCATCACAAAGACGAAAAGATGCAGGAAGCTACCGTGTGAGTTAAAGCCATACCAGCTTTCCGCCAGAATTTCATCCTTCGACCAGAAACCTGCGGTCAGCAAGGGGAAGCCTGCCAGCGAAAGGCCACCAGCGAGGAATGTCCAGAAGGTCACGGGAATCTTGTTCATCAAGCCGCCCATGTTGAACATATCCTGCGGGTCAAAGTGTTCGGCGTGACCATGTGCGCCATGTTCATCCGGAACATCATGCCCGTGTCCATGTTCGTGAACGTGGTGGTCGCCATGCTCCATCGCATGAATGACCGAACCCGAAGCCATGAAGAGCAGCGCCTTGAAGAAAGCATGGGTGATGAGGTGGAAGGTCGCGGCAACATACGCGCCAACGCCCAAAGCCGCCATCATGAAACCCAGTTGCGAAATCGTTGAATAAGCCAGAACGGCCTTCACATCGCGCTGAGCCACGCCCATTGTCGCCGCGAAGAGCGCCGTGAATGCGCCAACAATCGCCATCAGCATGAGCGGTTCAGAGAAGGTCGGAGTGCTGGCGTGCGGGTTGCTCATGCCAACAAAGAGCGGGTACATGCGGATAATCGCATAAATGCCCGCGCTGACCATTGCCGCAGCGTGAATCATCGCGCTAACGGGGGTCGGGCCTTCCATCGCATCGGGCAACCAGACATGAAGCGGGAACTGCGCCGATTTGCCGATTGTCCCAATCACAAGGAAAGTCCCAATCAGGCCTGCCGCGCTAAAGCCCCAGCCACCAAGGAAAATCGCGGGAGTGCTGCCAATCGCCTGCAAAACTTCGGGATTATAAAGAATATCGCGGAAGTTGAGCGTGCCAGCGAGGCTCCAGAGATAAACAATCCCGAGGAGCATCACAACATCCGCAACACGAGTCACGGTGAAGGCTTTAATCGCCGCGTTGTAAGCTGATTTCTTTTCATACCAGAAACCGATGAGGCTGTAGGAGCAAAGCCCCATGACTTCCCAGCCAACGAAGAGCATCATCAGGTTATCCGCGACAACCAGCGTGAGCATCCCCGCCGAGAAGAGCGAAATCAGCGCGAAGAATTTGGCCTGACGCGCATCATGCCACATATAGCCAACGCTATAAAGGAAGATGCAGAGGATTGCCAGAGGCACCATGAAGAGCAGCGTTGCATTGAGCGGGTCAAGGAAAACCCCGATTTCATGGCTGCTGTCTTCGCCTTCAACAAAACCATTGGCAGAGTCATCGGCATTGCCAAGGGCAAGCCATGTGACTTCGTTGCCATAAATGCAAGGCGCACAGGGTTCAGCCGCATGTCCGGCTTCTTCACCATGCCCTGCTTCGGTTTCAGCATGTTCGTCTTCTGCCACTTCTTCGCCATGAGCCGCCGCCGAGTCTGCGAGGCCGAATGTCCCCGCGCCGAACTCATCCAGCGCTCCGAAAACCAGTGTCCAGGCAAAGTAAAGGGTAATCAGGATAGAAACCACCCCAATCACCATCGCCGTAATGCGGAACCAGTATGGCTGATAAGGCACAGGCATATCGCCATAATCACCGGGGTGATTGTGGTCGGCATAACGATGGTCGCTGGCAGGAATCATATTTTCGGGTGTTCCGGTAATCTGGCGCACAAGCCAGAGAATCAGCGTCAGCCCTGAAATCGCTGCAAAAGAGAGCAAAGGCCAAAGCGGGATACTCCAGAGCATCAGGCTCTTATCCCCCGCGAAAACCCCTGCAAAGAAATTTACAATCGTATCAATCATAGTCGCCCTTTAGCCTTTCAGCATGTCCGCTTCTTCAGGCACAACCGAATGGCGGCTGCGGTAGACAGAAATAATAATCGCAAGGCCAACGGCGGCTTCGGCAGCAGCAATCACAATTACGAAGGCTGCAAAGGCCACGCCATTTACCTCGGTTGGCGACATATAGCGCCAGAACGCAATCAGGTTAATATTCACTGCGTTCAACATCAACTCAACCCCCATCAGCACTGCGACACCGTTACGGCGTGCCAGAACCCCGAATGTGCCGATGGAAAAGAGCGCGGCGCTTACCAGAAGATATAGCCAGAGAGGAATCATCCGCGTTTCTCCTTTTCGTCTTCGTCAACATCGCGGGCAATGACAATCGCGCCAATCATCGCCGCAGTCAATAAAAGGGAAGCAAGCTCGAAAGGCAGAACCAGCCCTTCCTTATCCACCAGCGCCACCCCTAAATCAGTGGTATCGCTGATGGTTGCCAGCATAATATCGCCCGAAGGTGTCCAGTTGCCCCAAACCTGCCAAATCACCCAGGTGAGGAAGGCAAAGAGCAAAACCGACGCTGCCAGTGTGGCATAAGGGCGATTGTAGCGGTCTTTCAACTGCGTCAGGCTGCGCGTGAGCATCACGGCGAAGGTGAACAAAATCGCAATCGCGCCGATATAGACCAGCACCTGTACCGCCGCGAGGAAAGGCGCTTCGAGCAAAACAAAAAGCCCCGCAATCCCGAAGAGACTCACCATCAGCCAAATCGTTGCACGGAAGAGATTACGCGTGGTAACGACTGCCACCGCGCCGCCTAGTGTAATCAAGCCGAAGGCAACAAAGGTAACACCCAAGAAAAAAGGCACGCTGAACAAACTGTTGAGCAGTACCCCCCCACCAATGACCACAGCAAGGATGAGTAGAAAAATTAAAAAATTACGCATGGATTCACTCATGAATGTCTCCTTAGTCCCCTGCCGCGCTGGCGAGTAAATCGGTTTCCATACGCTGTTCGGCCTGGCGTGCGCTGCGCCCTTCCTGGGCGACGCGAGTCATGACATAGATAATCATGAGGACATCTTTCACCAGCAGCATCAGGGTAACAGGCAGCATTCCCAACAAGCTTGATTCTGCGAAGACTGTCGGGGCGAGACCCGCAACCTGAGCCAGCTTGAGAATCAGCGCGGTCAGCAGCACATTGACAATCGAAACAGGCACAAGGAAGAACCAGTTAAAGTTCATCACCTGGTCAATACGCAGGCGAGGAACGGTATTCCGCAGCCAGAGCGAGATGAAATAGATGATGCTGGCCTTAATCCCTAACCAGACAAAGCCGAGAATAGGCAGTTGCTGATAAAGCACGCCGAGGAAGCCACCCATGTAGAGAATAGCGAAGAGTACCGCATTGGTGAAAACATGCAGAAATTCCGCCGCGAAAAACATGCCGAATTTCATACCGCTATACTCAATGTTGAAGCCTGCCACCAGTTCCGATTCCGCTTCGATAAGGTCGAAGGGCGCACGGCCTGTTTCGGCTTGTGAAGAGATGAAGAACATCAGTGCCGCCACAGGAGCCATGAAGATGAACCACATGTGGCTCTGCGCGTTGGTAATATCAACGAGCGACATGCTGCCAGCGAACATCACAGGCACAAGCAGAGCAAAAACGAGCGGAATTTCGTAGCTGACGAGCAGCGCAACCACGCGGAAAGCCCCGAGCAGCGCATACTTGTTATTGCTTGCCCAGCCGGCTGTCATAATCGCCAGCGTGCCAAGCGAAGCTACTGCCACGAAATACAGCACCCCAATATCCAGATCGACACCCATGAAAGCCCCGGGCGCGACATCGGCATACATAAAGGGAATGACTGCCCAAATCAGCACCACAGAGGCAAAGGACACCAATGGCGCAGCGTTATACAAAACGCGGTCTGCGGCGGCAGGGGTAATATCTTCCTTCGCCAGCAGTTTCAGCAAATCCGCAACCGTCTGGAGCAAGCCAAAAGGCCCAGCCCTGTTGGGGCCGATACGGTCCTGGATACGGGCGGCAACTTTACGCTCAACCAGAATGAGGAAAATCACCGTCAGAAGCGGTACACCACTCACTAAAACGCCGCCGATAATCAAACCGATGAGGCGGGCAATAGCGGGGTCGGCTACACCAAGACTCTGAACAAATGCACAAAGACCCACACAATCCATAAATTTATCTCCCCGTCCTTACTTCCAGACCAAGACCTTCTTTTTCCACGCATAAATCAGCGCGTCGGCAAGTAAGAAAATGAACACAAAGCCTGCCCCAAATGCAAAGAGGTCGAGTTGGTTATAGGCCACTGCCCAGGGAAAGAGCAGCACCATTTCCACATCAAAGACAAGGAACACCAGACCGTAAATGTAGTACTGGACGCGAAACTGCACCCAGGTATCCCCTACGGTTTCGACACCGCATTCATAAGTTTGGCTCTTGAGAACGTTGGGTTTCTTGGGGCGCAGCAGCGTCGCAATCCCAATCGGGAGGGCGGGGAAAATTGGCGCTAAAACAAGAAAAACACCCACAAAAGCCCAGTTGCTTAATACTTCCATGAGGTTTGTACTCCCTCAATTCAATAAATCATTGACGGCATCATAAAAGAAGCCCTGCTAATTGGCACATTTTGATTGCGCCATTTCTCACAAACTGGCCTAGTATAACATTACCATTTGAGGATAGCAACGGCTTGGAC
>Ga0314817_100054_pt1 | contig 13409 bp, 16 predicted proteins | sample MICome_8_FD_202352 | JGI IMG/M metagenome (GOLD analysis project Ga0314817, IMG submission 202352) | Metatranscriptome of soil surface biofilm microbial communities from soil inoculated with nitrogen-fixing consortium DG1, State College... ...
ACGTATTTACAGTATTTAACTGGTAAAACAGACGGATATCTGTATTTTGTAACCTCGAATAAAGGCTGCACAATTTGTTTTGCCGACTTACACAAGAGCCTTATTCGATACTAAGGAGTGTAGATGTGAATTTAAGATATTTATTGTCCAAGTTGAAAAAACCGAAGTTATTTGCTTTGGCAGCAGTATTTTTTGCTGTTGTGTTGATTGTCCCGTTATTACCTTTTTCTGCATTTTCCGCTAGTCCTCGTGCTAATATTCAGTTTGTTTCACCAAATTGGGTTATCGAGAATTCCAAAAATGCAAATTTGCGAATTCTGGATGTGCGAAACTTTCCTCTCGACTATATAGAAGGACATCTTCCTGGGGCAGTAAATATTGCTGATACTGCTTTTCGCGGCCCCAGACAAGGCTTACCCGTGCAGTATTGGAACAATGAAAAACTAGCACTAATTTTTGCGAATTCTGGATTAACAAATAACAGTCGGGTTCTTGTATATTCAGATGACAGAGATGTTTTAGGGGCAACAATGGTTGCTTATTTACTAGAACGTGCTGGACTGAAAGATATTGCTGTATTAGATGGTGGTTACACAGGTTATAAAGCTACTCAAGATGTAACCAAAGAATTTCCTAAATATTCAGTGGGAAAATTTACACTTAGGGATAATCCTTCAGTGCGAGTGAGTTTAAATGATGTGAAAAAGCTCATTGGCAAACCAGGAGTAACCTTTATCGATCCCAGACCAGAAAAATTATTTCGGGGCGAGGAAAATATTTGGATACGTAACGGACACATTCCTGGTGCGCGGAATATTCCTTGGGTGACATTTGTAGATGCTCAAAATCCTCACAAGTTAAAGTCATTAGAGGAGATTAAGAAAATTCTCGCAGATAAAAAGATTAATCCTTCAAGTGACATTATTATTTCTTGTAGCACCGGCAGAGAAGCAACATTACAATATGTCGTTTTAAAGCATCTGCTTGGCTATCAAAAAGTCAGGGTTTATGAAGGTGCTTGGACTGAGTATAGCACTCAGAAGGATTTACCAGTGGCTACTGGAGAGGAAAAATCAGCTTAATAGCAAATCAGGAGAAATGTATGAAATATGCAATTTTGTTCATTGCAGCAGCAATTACAGTCTTGGGGCCAGTAGATGTATTTGCTAATAACAATCAAGATCAAGATAGCTTAGTAAGTTGTAGAAGGAGTAAAGACCAATCTCCAGTAAATTCTACAAGCGATCGCTCAGGAGCTTAGTAACAAAATCTCCCGCTAAAATGTAAATTATTTAGCGGTGAGATTGTCAATATTTTGCACTCAAACTGAGTTATTCAGGAAAGAACACGAATGTCCGCAACTCGATACTCTCCCGTGGAGGTGCATTTGGGGGGCTGGTGGGGTCTTCAAATCCCGTATGGAGTGCAAAGCGGGCGCGTCCGTCTTCTGCGGAGTCGAAACACTTAATCAATACCACTTCGTTCCTTTGCATTTGTGGCAAGTAGTACCATTGATGTTTTGGATTATAAGTGACGGCGTAGGTTTCCCCAATGCGATCGGGGTATATGAGATCGTTCACTACCAAGTCTGTTGGTACAACACTTTGGGCATCACATAGTGTTAGTGGTGATTCTTGAATTGTGTCAGCAATTCCTCGCCAAACATTGATAATCGCAAACCGTCGTTGTAACAGGCTATCAATGTTATCTATACCCTGTGCAGCTAACTCTCTGCGGGCGCGTCTATGGCCGCCTGAAGTACTGAAGTCATTATGTACGCGCTTCACAGGTTCCCTAATTCCACTATTGATATCCTGCTTCATCAATGTGGCGTTACGCAAGGTGCAATCAAATATCACTACCTCAGTTGCACCAGTGGCTTCTTTTAATAACTGTTTTGCTTCTGGGTAATAAACTTGACGTACCTCCTCTCGATCGTAAAAGTTACGGACGCTGGTATTATGCTGGGTAAATGCAAAACCTTCTCGGTCTAGCGAAATATTTTGTGCGATGGAACGAGCATTGTAAATTGGCACTTTGTATGACTGATAGTTGCCATTGGAACGAACAACACCTGATGGTGGTTCATAAGCATAGCTAAAAAGCTTGTCTGTAGTTGGCAACAGGTAACTGAGGTTAGCCTCCACAGATGGCAAATCCTCAACAATCGGTCTGTCTAGAACTTGGCTATTTAAGCTCATAAGTCATACCATTTGTAATTTTGTGATTAGACCTAAGTTCAAAAAAAAGCAACGAAGGAGAGACAAGGAAAGATTTGTCTCCTTTTTTTGGAACATAACAGACGTGGTTTCTGGGAACTCCAAAAAATAAACAGCAACTTCAGGTGGTTGAATGTTGACTGTGAATTATTAAGGATCAACAGTCTTCTATGGAATTTTTACTTGGAAGTCCCTAAATAGTTATCTCTGCATCATCATTACGGAGATATGAATAATTTAGCTTTAGACTACTGGCTCTATTATAAAATACAGTTTATCTACCGAGTTTAAGGTGTTTATCTTAGGAGTATTGCATGGGCTTAAATAAAATTCAAGCCCTTAGACAATAAAAGTAGGACTTAGGCAACGCCGATATTAGACTTCTAAGAGAAGTAGGGAAAAGGGGAAGGGGGGGCCCCTCTGGGGATAAGGGGCAGGGGAAAGGGGGTGCATGTTTGGTATTTTCCCTTTCCCTAATAAAGATGCATCCCTTTGACCACAAGAGTGCAAAAAGCAATTGATTGCACTCTTACTCCATGAGCTGCGCTCACAAGGAACAATAAAAATCAATCTTCTCATGCCCAATGCCCTGTTTGGCCAATGCCCTATTTTCAAGCTAGGTCTATTGTTCCACAAGCAAAATGTATTGCCAAAACACCCAAAATTCAAGCTTTTGTATCCTTTGATGAGTTTACTGCTGCTGATAAGTAGCTGTGAAGGGTAAGCCTACTTTAAACTGGAATAATAGAGTGTGTGGTTAATTGACCTGGATTTCAGAGACTGAGGAGTTTAGTGATACCTTCTCGGTATTGGTGATGAACTACTTACCTTGTGTGGTAAAACTTAATTTAAATTCTGTCAGTTACTAACGGAGTTGGTGAGAATGAACTTTATACTTTTTGTCTTAGCAGTAGTTTATGTAGGCGGCGTTTGGAAATTTTGGACAGGGTTTGCACGGACTAATTTTAATCCAAGTTTGAGCAATCGTATTGGTTTATCTTTGCTGTGGCCAGCTTTGTTTATTACTAATTCATCCTATCGTCGCAACTTTAGAAAGGCATTAAAGGGCTAGATTTTACAAAACAAAATTCAGTACACCCTACTTAACTTTCTTTGAAATCTAGTGTATTTCTTAATAAAAATCTAACCTACAACCCCCCTTTCCTAGTAGGAAAGGGGGGTTGGTTCTACTCATCCTAAAAGGAGAGAAATTAGGGAAGGGATAAGTTCTTAGTGTTTATTTGGTAAGGAGATGGATTGCTCCACCTACAGCAGCACCGTCAATAGCATTACCCAGAGTATCTTTGCGATCGCCAGTGATTACACCAGTCAATGCGCTAGCACCTGCACCAACACCGATGTCTTGAGCGGCGTTGCGGTTATTCCGATCTCTTCTGAGTCCGTTTGCACCGTTCACGGCTGCACCCGTGGCACCACCCTTAACAGCATTACCTAAGAAATCACCATTTCCCCTAATAGCTCCGGTTACCACATTGGTAGCAGCCCCGATACCGATATCGCGTAGTACTCGATCGTCGGCAGCAGCTTGTTCAGCGGGTACTAAAGTAACACCGGCTAAACTTGCAGCCATCAGGCTGGGTAGAAGTGTGCGTTTTAGGATTATGTTCATTGTGTTACCTTCTCAAAACATCAAACAATTGAATAAAGTTCAAAGTTACTGGAGTCAGACAAAATCTGATTTTTTCGTTTGCACAACAGCAACTATTTCTTGTTTGAGAACACATACATCATGACATTTACAAAGTCATAATTACTTCTACTTAAAGCATGAAATTCTCCTCAGTCTAGAGAAAGCTTTGGCTATTTAGCAGGTAATTCTGGGGACTACCCATTGACAAAATCAATCAAATATGTAATTAGTTTTTCGGAGATGAAAGTTTGATTTGTAATGCTAAATCGGGTAGTGTTTACCGTATCTATCTCAAGGTATGCCAAAATATTTAAACTAACTCATCAGGGTTAATGTTTAATTCTCTGAGCTTAGCAGCCAAGCGTTCTGAACGCTCCCACCCTGTTTGTAGCAAATTACCTTCATTATCCCACCAGCGCAACCAAGGTAATTCGAGATTTTGATAGCGACCTTGCCAGATTCCCAATTCTACAGCCATATTTACACCCAATTTTCTAAATTCAACCCTTGCACTCTCAGCAAATCAGAATCATTAGAAACCAGAATTAAACCGCGTGTAATTGCTGTAGCCGCAATCAATATATCTTGTTCTTGTATCGTCAAACCCCTGCGTTGTAAATCCACATGAATCTCGCAGGCTTTTTCAATAATTTCTATATCATCCAAAAATAAAACTTCATAATCCATACAAAACTGACTAAAATCTGCTAATTGTCTTGTAGCATTTACAGCTAAAAGTCCTCGCTTAACTTCATAGTAAGTAATGCAGCTAATAAATATTTCTTCCCCACGAAGATTTACCTCCTGTAATTTATTATTAACATTTGTAATTCTTTTTAAAAGGTAACTAACAATATTTGAATCTAGCAAATAAGTCACTCTCTATTTACCTTCCACTGCTGCATCAAAAATTGCTATTTGCTCAGGTGTTAGTTCGTTTAAAGTACCTGAGACTGCTTCTAAAGTTAATATTTTTCTAATTCTGCGTGTCAGTTCATGCTCTGTAATAGCTTTCATTTCTTCTGGTGAAAACTGGCCAAACATATTTACTAACATTTCTATCATTTCTTGTTTGTCTAATTTCAATTGATATAGGTTATTATCTTGAAATAATTTTTCTACAATTGGTAATATTTGAGCAATTAAAACATCTCTTTGGCTTGAAATTTCTTGCATAACTTCCTCCCAATGATTTACTAAATTACTCCAATTATAAACAATTCCCCTCAGCGAACCTCTGCGCTTACCTTGGCGCTCCTCTGCGTTAAAAAACAAAAAAAGGCAGGCTTTTCGGCCCACCCCACAAAAGATTAAAAGAATATTCTGTTGCTATTAACCCAATAATTGCTTAGCTTTAGCTAACACATTATCAACGCTAAAACCAAACTTCTCTAAACAAACACCGCCAGGAGCAGAAGCACCGAAGCGATCGATAGTGACGGTATCGCCTTCAGTACCTACGTACTTATGCCAACCGAAACTAGAGCCAGCTTCCACAGCCAAGCGCTTGGTAACGGCTTTTGGCAATACAGACTCTTTGTAAGCTGCGTCTTGTGCTTCAAACAAATCCCACGCAGGTAGTGAAACAACACGCACTTTCTTGCCTTCTGCTGTGAGTTTCTCAGCTGCGGTGACCGCGAGGCTCAATTCTGAACCAGTGGCAATTATAATCAACTCTGGTGTACCGTCGGAATCCACTACTGTGTAACCACCCTTGGCAACACCTTCAATGGAAGTACCTGCCAAATTGGGGACGTTTTGACGGGTGAATGCCAACAAAGTAGGAGCATTTTCCTTTGCTCTTTCAACTGCTACTTTATAAGCACCAGAGGTTTCTGTTCCGTCTGCGGGACGAATTACCGTCAGGTTAGGAATAGCCCGTAGAGAAGCTAGGGTTTCGATGGGTTGGTGGGTGGGGCCATCTTCACCTTGTCCAATGGAGTCGTGAGTCATCACCCAAATCACCCCAGCCTGAGATAGGGCGGATAAGCGGATGGCAGCACGCATGTAGTCTGTGAAGATTAGGAACGTCGCACCGTAGGGAATTAATCCCGAACCATGCAACGCGATACCATTACAGATGGCACCCATACCGTGTTCCCGGACACCAAAGTGGATATTGGGGTTTTGGTATTGCCCTTTTTGGAAGTCGCCTTTACCCTTGATTTCAGTCAGGTTGGAGTGAGTCAAGTCAGCAGAACCACCGATTAACTCAGGTAAAACTGCTGCTAGCTTGTTGAGGCAGGTTTCCGAGTGTTTGCGGGTAGGCGCTGCTTTGTCTTCTGCTGTGTAGGTGGGTAGTACTTTATCCCAACCATCAGGCAGTTTACTGGTTATATAGCGTTCAAATTCGGCTGCTTCTTGGGGATACTTCGCTTTGTAGTCAGCAAATACTCCATTCCACTCGTCTTCATAGCCTGCGCCACGTTCCACTGCTTTGCGTGTATGGTCAAGAACGTCTTGGGGAATTACAAATGGCTCGTATTCCCAACCCAAATTTTTACGAGTCAGTGTTACTTCGTCTCCACCCAAGGCAGCACCGTGAACGCCAGCGGTGTTTGCTTTGTTGGGGGAACCGTAACCGATGGTGGTTGTTACCTTAATAAAAGAAGGTTTATCGGTGACAGCTTTGGCTGCTTCAATTGCTTTGGCGATCGCTTCTAGGTCAGTGTTACCTTCTTTGACGTGTTGGATATGCCAACCGTAAGCTTCAAACCGCTTGGAAACATCTTCAGTAAATGCCACATCTGTGGAACCGTCGATGGAAATGTGGTTGTCGTCGTACAGAGCGATGAGTTTGCCTAATCCCAAGTGTCCTGCGAAAGAACAAGCTTCACCGGAAATTCCTTCCATGTTGCAACCATCACCTAAGATTACGTAGGTGTAATGGTCAACAATTTTGGCATCGGGTTTATTGTATTTAGCGGCGAGGTGTGCTTCTGCGATCGCCAAACCGACTCCGTTGGCAATTCCTTGACCTAGCGGGCCAGTGGTGACTTCCACGCCCTCAGTGACAAAGTTTTCCGGGTGTCCGGGAGTTTTCGATTCCCATTGACGGAATTGCTTGATATCTTCAATCGTTACGCTGTCGAAGCCTGCTAGATATAGCAGGGCATACTGCAACATCGAGCCATGGCCGGCGGACAAGACAAAGCGATCGCGGTTAAACCATTTGGGATTTTTGGGATTAAACCGCAAAAAGCGATCCCATAGTACAAAGGCCATGGGAGCCGCGCCCATCGGCAGCCCTGGGTGTCCCGATTTTGCCTTTTCTACGGCGTCAATAGCCAAGAAGCGGATCGAGTTAATACAAAGTTCTTCGAGGGATTGGGTTGCAACAGCCATAATATGATTGTTTTTAACGACGGGTTAGCACTCTTTGAGCTTCTCACTCTATGTTGGGTTGATTTTTCACTAGCTAACAGTTAACAGTTAACAGTTAACAGTTTTATTAATTAGGATTTGAGTTTCCCATATAAACGTGGTAACTGTTCATTGATAACTGACACCGATCAAAATTCCCACAGTATCATCATCATCCCATTCTCGATCGTCGATGGACAAGCGGGATGTCCTGAGTTTCTGGTGATAAATCAAGCTGATAATTGGGTCATCTTGAACCCTTGCCCCACATCAGAATGATATCTATGGTACTTTTGGTAATGGGTATGGGGCATGGGGCATAGGGCACTTGTACTGAGCGTAGCCGTTGGCGCAGCCTCTCGCAGAGAAGTATGGGGCATGGAGAGATGAGAAAGAGAATAACTCCAAACTCCAAACTCCAAACTCCAAACTCCTAACTTCTAACTTGTTTTAAAGGTATTTCTTAAAGGCTAATGTGACATTATGACCGCCAAACCCAAAGGAATTGGATAGTGCCACTTCAACTTTTTGAGTGCGGCTAGAGTTTGGTACGTAATCTAGGTCACATTCTGGATCTGGATTTTCGAGGTTGATTGTTGGAGGAATTCGGTCGTTAGCGATGGCTAGTACCGTTGCCACTGCTTCAATACCTCCAGAACCGCCCAATAGATGACCTGTCATTGATTTAGTGGAACTGATTGCCACTTGATAAGCATGTTCTCCCAAAGCTTTTTTAATGGCTGAGGTTTCAGTGGAATCGTTAGCTGGGGTGCTAGTGCCGTGGGCATTGATGTAGCTGATTTGTTCGGGAGTTAATCCTGCATCCTTGAGAGCTAGTTCTATGGCTCTTGCTGCACCTAGTCCACCGGGTACGGGAGAAGTTATATGGTAAGCGTCACAGGTCATACCATAGCCAATCATTTCGGCATAGATGTGAGCGCCACGAGCGATGGCGTGTTGCAGTTCTTCTAAAATTAAAATCCCTGCACCTTCACCCAAAACAAATCCGTCACGATGGCGGTCAAAGGGACGGCAAGCATGTGCTGGGTCATCATTGCGAAAAGAAAGTGCCTTGCAGGCAGCAAATCCAGCCACAGACAATGGTGTGACAGCCGCCTCTGTACCGCCACAAATCATTGCTTGGGCATATCCCCCTTGAATTAAGCGAAAAGCATCTCCGATGGCGTTGGAGCCAGCGGCGCAGGCTGTAACAGCGCAGGAATTTGGCCCTTTAGCCCCTGTGTGAATTGCTGTGAGTCCTGCTGCCATATTGGCAATCATCATCGGTATCATAAATGGACTACAGCGATCGGGGCCGCGATTGAGGTAGATAGTTTGCTGGTCTTCTAATACTTTGATGCCACCAATGCCAGAACCGATCATGACACCCACCTGTTCCGCGTTTAAGTCATTGATAACTAACTGCGCGTCAGATATAGCTTGTTTTGCTCCCACAACCGCAAATTGGGCAAATCGATCCATCCGCTTGGCCTCTTTGCGCTCCAAGTAATCATGTGGATCGAAGTTTTTCACTTCACCAGCGATGCGGCAGTCATGGCGAGATGCATCAAAAAATGTGATGTAGTCAATGCCATTGCGTCCACTCAGTAATCCATCCCAATATTCTGTTGCTGTGTTACCAATAGGTGTAATCGCGCCAACACCAGTTACAACAACGCGTTTACGTGTAATATCTGTCATGATTCAGTTAAAGGTGGCGAAAAAGCGAAAAGTCGGTGCGCCGGCGTCCAGCGCATAGAGTAGCGATTCGCCGTGCTTGTGAGGGTCTGTCTGCGGCAACGCCAAGGGCGAACAGAACTTTGAATACGAAGCAGGCAAATAATTCGAGATTAGCAACTAGGTACTGGTGACTAGGTGCAAGAGAAAAATCTTCCCAATCCCCAATCCCCAATCCCCAACTGTCAGTTAAGCTGATGTGGTAACTTTGTTGCTAATGTAATTTACAGCGTCTTGGACTGTTAAAATTCCCTCGGCAGCTTCGTCGGGAATTTCAATATCAAATTCTTCTTCCAAAGCCATTACTAATTCAACCGTATCTAAGGAATCCGCACCTAAATCTTCCATAAATGTGGATTCTGGTTTTATTTCGGTATTCTCGTCAAGGCTAAGTTGTTCGGCAACGATTGTTTTAACTTTTTCAAAAAGTTCCGTTTGGCTCATGGATATCAAGTCCTTAACTAATTGCTAGAATCTGCTCATTATAGGAGACATTTTTTTGAGCATATACATCTTATCGTCAAGCGCGATCGCCCGTACACTGCCAACGGTTTTTCTGTTAGAAAACTGCTGCCCCCTCGGTTTTCTTTGAACAGCTCAACAGTAGGGTGCGATCCGCCATCACCAACACCATGTAAATGCTTTTGTTTGCTGATTGATTATTGTCTAGAGCGATCGCTCTAATCCAAACTATAGTTATATGCTATCTCAGACACTGAAATACGCTTACTTTCCTGGCTGTGTTGCTCAAGGAGCATGTCGAGAACTTTATCAGTCAACTCAAGCCCTGACTCAAGCACTGGGCATTCAACTAGTTGAACTCAAAAAAGCCGCTTGCTGTGGTTCTGGCACTTTTAAAGAAGATTCCCAACTCCTGGAAGATACAGTCAACGCCAGAAATATTGCCCTAGCAGAAGAATTAAATCTGCCGTTACTGACCCATTGCAGCACTTGTCAAGGTGTTATCGGTCACGTCAACGAACATCTCAAGGAATGCCAAACTAGCAATCCTAGCTACATCGAACGAGTTAATGGCTTGCTGCACCAAGAAGGCTGTTCGCCTTATCGCGGTAGCACTGATGTCAAACATCTCCTCTACGCCTTGGTAACAGATTACGGTTTAGAGGAAATTACCAAACGCGTGACTCGGAAATTAACTAATTTAAAATGTGCGGCTTTTTATGGCTGTTATCTTCTCCGCGCTCAAAAGTCCATGCCCTATGATGACCCTTTCCAACCAGAAGCAATGGAAAATGTTTTTCGGGCGGTGGGTGCAACACCAATTTATTACCGGGGTCGGACACAATGTTGTGGTTGGCCGCTTTCTAGTTATGCCACTACCCAATCTTTCAAAATGGCAGGGATGCATATTCAAGAAGCCTTAGCTGCTGGTGCTGACTGTATAGTTACACCTTGTCCTTTGTGCCATTTAAATTTAGATTCCCGCCAGCCAGAGGTAGAAAAGGTAATTGAACAACAGCTAGGTTTACCAGTGTTACATTTACCCCAGTTAATAGCTTTGGCTGTAGGAGTCAGTCCCAAAGAACTGGGTTTAGAACGTCACGTTGTTTCTACAAAGCCAGTGTTAGAGAAATTGGGCTTTTTTTGATGGTCAATAGTCATTAGTCCTTTGGTAATAGACCTGCTTTAAAAATGGGGACTGGGGACTAGGGAGATGGGGAGACTTGTACTGAGCGGAGCCGTTGGCGCAGCCTCTCGCAGAGAAGTATGGGGAGATGGGGAGATGTAGCTTTAGCTTCTCTTTGGGAGACGCTAGCGCGAACCCGCAGGGTGGGAGATGAGGGAGGCTCTTGAGGTAGGGGAAGAATAACTCCTAACTCCCAATGCCCCATGCCCAATGCCCAATGCCCAATGCCCACTTGCCCTGAGCGAAGCCGAAGGGATGCCCCATGCCCCATGCCCACTTGCCCTGAGCGAAGCCGAAGGGATGCCCCATGCCCAATGACTTCTACTAGCTATTGTTAAATTTACGTTGCAATTCTTTCAATGATTGATAAATATCTGGCAAACGACTATAAATAGCAGATACCTTGAGATATAACTTATGGGGAACTGCGGGAGTTCCAGAGATGATTTCCCCTGGTGGAACATCGCTGTGAATTCCAGTTTGAGCGGATGCAATTGCCCCATCTCCGATCTTCACTTGATTGGCGATTCCCACTTGTCCAGCTAAAATAACGCGATTCCCCAGTTTGACACCCCCGGCCATGCCGGCTTGACCTGCAATGGCACAACCAGAACCAATCTGGCTACCATGACCGATTTGCACTAAGTTATCGATTACTGTGTTGCGGCCGACTCGTGTTTCTCCCACCGCTGGGCGGTCAATGCCGCTGTTGCAGCCAACCACTACACCATCTTCTAAGATTGTGTAGCCAGATTGTTCCATTTTTAACCAACCAGTGCGGGTGGGAACGAAACCAAAGCCTTCTGCACCGATGACAGCGCCACTATGAATTACGCAATCTGCACCTATTTGTGTGCGTTCGTGAATAGTGCAATTGGCGTGTAAGATAGTGCGATCGCCTATTTTCACATCTGGATAAACCACCACATTCGGATGGATAATTGCGCCATTACCAACTTCCACCCCTTGTTCAATCACAACGTGAGGGCCAATATAAACATCGTTACCAATTTTGGCAGTGGAGTGAATCACAGCGCTTTGATGAATTTCTGGGAGTGGGCGATATGGCTGGTAAAAAATTGCGATCGCTTTAGCAAATAATAATCGTGGTTCTGGAGTGCTGAGCCAAACAATACCACGCTCTTGGGCCACGGCCTGTAACTTTTCATCCTGGGGCAAAATTAAAGCGCTAGCATTGGTCTTGGCAATGGAAGATCCAAATTTTGCTCCCTCCACGTAGCTGAGATTACCGTTATTAGCCTCATCAATAGCCGCTACTCCGGTAATTTCTGGATCGTGCTTTGGATTGACACTTAAGCTATGACCCGTAGCTGCATCGCCAAACTGGTGTAGGATTTCGCTGAATTTCATTAGTAAAAAACGCAAATCTAGTTCTAGGGTTATTACATGAGTAACACGCTAAGATACCATTGCGTTTGTCAATCAGCAATTGTACTGGAAAAATCTCAAAAAACCACACACTGTCACGAGGATTAGGGAGTGAAAGGTGGGGGGATGGGGGAGATGTGGTTCGACTTCTCTACGAGACGCTACGCGAACGCTCACCAACCGGGAGATGTAGCTTTAGCTTCTCTTTGGGAGACGCTAGCGCGAACCCGCAGGGTGGGAGATAAGGGAGACAAGGGAGACAAGCAGAATAATTCTTAACTCCCCACTCCTCACTCCCCAGTCAACAGTCAACAGTCAACACTCAACAGTCCCCAATTCTTTTTTAGCTTCGCAAAGCTAACGCTTCTTTTTCAAGGTTTTCATCCATCCAAGAAAACATATCAGCAATGGATTTAACCATATCTTGAACTCCATCACGAAAGAGTTCAATATCTTTATCTGACTTGATGTAGAGTTGGGTGACTTGAATCAATTCATCGGTATGTTCTGGATCTAAGTGACAATGGATATGAAAATATTCAATTGTATGGTCATCAATCCCTTTAAAGATTTTGCGAAGTCCTTCGATATATTTGGTGAATATTGCAGGTAGAACTTGCTCTATTGCAGCAAATCTTCCTAAAGAACGCACTATAGGTTCATCATCGCAAAATTCAAATTTCTTAAAGCGTAATGCTGGAATGAGAAATGCTCCATCATTTGCATTCACATCAATTTTAGGACAATCAATACCTTTCATAAAGCGCATAAAAAGCGCTACGTGAGCTAGGTCTGGCTTGAGCTGTCCATGTTCTGTAAATGCATTTTCTAGCATAATGGTTCTAGCATAGTAACTATCCATTTTTGACGCAACTTTCAAAAAAGCCATATTGAATCTATTTGAGCCAGGTAGCATTTTCATCGCAAACTGGCGGATTGCGTCTTGTGAAAACTCTCCTTTAGCAAAACGTTGTACAAAGGGATGCAAAGATAAATCCTGTGCAGTTGTTACTTCTAATAAAATCTGGTGGAGTTGCTTGGATATTTGAGGATCTGAAGAAAGAATTGTGGCCATTTTTTTTGTTTAACTGTGGGTTGTTGTTGATGCTGAGTTGTCTAATTTGTCGCCAATTAGGAAGAATTAATCACGCAGTTTGCATAGCAAAAAAATGCATATATTTATAACTATGCTTCAGACTTTTATTTGCAAATAATCACAAAAAACTAGAGTCTTGAGACTTTTGGTAAGTATTAATATTGACATCACTGCATCGTAATTGAGCGTAAATCTCCAACTTGATACTTTCCAAAAATCCAAATTTTTGGCTAACTAAACCGTAGTGTTAGTTTCACCGAGCAATTGGCTACGCCTTTAAGTAAGACAATTTCAGTATAAGCTCGG
>Ga0314817_100066_pt1 | contig 12666 bp, 12 predicted proteins | sample MICome_8_FD_202352 | JGI IMG/M metagenome (GOLD analysis project Ga0314817, IMG submission 202352) | Metatranscriptome of soil surface biofilm microbial communities from soil inoculated with nitrogen-fixing consortium DG1, State College... ...
ACCAAAATCGAAGATTTGGTGGCCCGCAATCAGTCTGGGTCTGTTCGCGGAGCGTCTCGTAGAGAAGCCCAGACTGCATTGCATCCTTCTGCCCTCTGCCCTCTGCCTTCTGCCTTCTTCACTTTGTTGATATTCAAAATAGGGAGTTATTATTGACACGATTAATTGTATATGTAGGGGAATGATAATCATGTCCGCCAAATTACTTGTGATATGTCACTCAAAGGTGGCTTTTTTGTGGGAACGGCTTTACTGAACCGCCAACGCAATGATAACTATTTAACCAGAGTGATATCAGCTATTACGCTTTGAAATTGCACACTCAGTAATGAGGTTCGTTTATTGTTGACAGTTAACACTCAGTAGTCAACAATCAACACGAAAAAATGTGCTGCGTTAGATACCTGAAAGCTTTCAAATATCACCTAACTTTTAAAGGATAATTATGCCTCAACGTAAGTTGCCCAAAGGGCGTAGTGCTAGTTCAGTGGCTTTAGAACCAGAAGTTGCGATCGCAATTATTGGACTTTTTTCCGCAGCTGCTGATGGTGAAGGTATTTCTTCTACAGAAGAATATGCTTTGAGTGAATTTCTCTGTCAGGTTGGCTTGTTTGAAGATTACTCTGATGATGACTTTGAAGAATTGACTGATAAAGTCGTTAGCTTAATTGAAGAAGAAGAACCTGAAGACTTAGTAGCTCAAGCGATCGAATCCTTGCCAAATAGAGCTTATCGAGAAGCTGCATATATAACCGCTATCTTATTAGTAGGTATTGATGAAGAAGTACCAGACAGCGAACAAGATTATATCTCTGAACTTCAAGAAGCCTTAAGAATTTCAGACGAACGAGCGCAAGAATTAATAGACGAAGTGTTTGGGGAAGAAGAAGAGTAATCTTTGTGAAATTGCAGCCTCAGTCATCTACCATCATTAATTTGAAGTTGCTAATTTAAAGCAGGACTTACGCAAAATAACGAAAAACCTACACGCATTAGCGAAGCGGTAGCGACGTTCGCGCAGCGTCTCGCAGAGAAGGAGCGTCAGAGGCTTACCGCAGGCTACCGCATTCGCGCTCGTTAGAGAAGAACGCATAGACACGTTCAAAGGAGCGTCTCGTAGAGAAGTGGCTTAAGGCAGGGTAGGACACAAAAAATAAGAGTTTGAGAGAGTTTTTGCGTAAGTCCTATCAAATATCAATCCTACACATCAACCAATAGGATGATTACCAGGGTTGACTGCATGAATATATTCACTACCCGATCGCGGTCTTCCTCGTTTATAATAAGCTTCTTCTGGTTTGCCCCATCCCAGCTGCAAAATTATTTCCAAAAAGCTAGAATTTTCCCACTTCCATAAACTTGCCCATTCTGTTCTTTGAGCAATTCTTTCAACATCAAGTCTAATAATTTGTTCGTGTTGTTTACTATTATTGAAACTTAAATATAAGTCCATCTCCCTAGTAACTTCATACCAAAATTCCAAAATCGAATTTTTAGCAGCTTTTAAAATCTCTAAATCACTAGTCAGCGCTATTAATTCGCTATCTACTTCGGGATAACGCAAAGTTTGACCTTTGACTGTGACTTCTCGCCAGATAATACCTGACACTTGATTTTCTCTTTGGTAATCGTGAATTGCCGCTTTGAAATCTTGATAGGCCGTGAACTTTTGCAGCCCATCAGTTCTGATAAACTGGTCAATTACAGGATTACCAGAAACTTTTACCTCTAATTTTAAGCGTTTTCCTTTGAGGCAAGCTTGGCGTTCGTCTGCCAAAATTTCGATTAGTTCTTGAGTGCTGTAAACCTTTGACATCAGAATACACTTTAGTTAGTCATTGGTTATTGGGCATTGGACATAGGGCATTGGACATTTGTCATTAGTTATGAACTATAGACTATGAATTAACTTTCTAGCGTGTTGTACAGAATATTTCAATAAGTAGCCATCATCAACTGTGGAGACAAATCACAGATGGACAAGAGAATAAGTAAAGAATTGAATTTAGAACCTTCTGAAATCATGTTTCCTGCCTCTTGTCTTCTACTGATTATGCTTGGCTATGGAAAATAATGCAGTAACAGACAGCACTAAAAACTAGGGCAGACCAATTGATCTAGGGACTTCCAAGTAACAAAATATTCTATAGAAGACTGTTGACTGTTGAGTGTTCACAGTTAACAGGAGCCACTGATACGTAGGGGTTCCCTCAAATGACACAAGTGGCGTTCAACAGTCAACAGTCAACTACTTCAAACCATCGTTTATTTTTTGGACTCGCCTGAGTGAGTTACTTAGCTAACTCGCTGCTGAACTCATTGAAAGCCCGTCGCTTGAGCTTTGCTGTTTCGGTGCGCGGTAATAAATTAAATATTTTGCGAAATTCATCGTCTATCTCTTCAAAAGGTACTTGACCTGTTTTATTGAGAACTACTTCACCTGATTGATTAAATACCAAAACCTGAGGAACACTCCCAGAATAGTAATACCCTGGTTCTGTGGGGTCGTAGGTTTGTTTCGGCACGATACTATCCACACTAATAGGAATAATCTCTGCTACCCGACCATATAATTCCTGTACTCGTGAAATGGAAATGGCATATCTTTTGGAATCACTGCTGTCATCGAGATAAAACGCCAAAAATACGGGTTTATGTTCTGCTAAAGACTGTGCGAGTGTCTGCCTAGAGGGAACTAATGAACCGTTACCCGCATAAACTACAAACATGTTGCCATCATATCTATCATCATTGAGACCAGCATATGCAGGTTGCATACTTATAATGAACAGACAAACAAGGAACAACAGGCATTTGGACACAAATTTTTGCCAGCCAATAAATTTTTTATGTAAAAACCGAAACTTTGTGCTATTCATCAAAAGAAACCTTGCAAGCTACTACTTGTCGTGAGTTGTGCTCAAATCGGCAAATTTGGCTAGATATATAATTACGCCGGCGCACTCTTTTTAAAGATAACTTGTATTGATGAATCGAATGCGAGACGTTATTCCAGATATCGCAGAATCCAACGATTTTGCAGTCAACTACACGTAACTTGGCTCAATGCGTAATATAGTCAAAATAGCCTGCATTAATTCCTCTGGTTCAATTGGTTTAGAGATATGCTCTTGAAATCCAGCGGCTAGTGCTTGTTGTCGATCGCTTTCTCCAGCATAAGCAGTCAGGGCGATGGCTGGAATTTCTCCGCCGCTATCGGGTGGGTGCTTTCTAATTTGGCGAATTAGCGTGTAGCCGTCCACATCCGGCATACCAATATCACTGATGAGCAAATCAAATTTTGCTTGCCCCAAACTGCTCAGAGCTTCGGTAGCTGAGTTTGCTTCAGTGACTTGCACCCCGTAGTGTTCTAGCAGGAAGGCAATGAACTCCCGCGAATCTCTGTCATCGTCTACAAGGAGTGCTTGCAATCCATTGAGATTGAGGTCTGAGCTATTATCAGACGCGGTATCATTCTGATTTAGTTTTGCCGCAGCAATGAGTGGAAGCTTGACTGTAAAAGTCGAACCTTGTCCTTCTCCAGGACTGGCGGCTTCAATAGTTCCTCCGTGCAGTTCAACCAAATGACGCACGATCGCCAACCCCAACCCCAACCCGCCAAATTTTCGGGTGGTTGTCCCATCGGCTTGGCGAAAGTAGTCAAATACATAAGGCAGAAAGTCACCAGAGATACCCCTACCACTGTCGCTAACGGTGAGTTGAGCATAGCTAAGGACTGGGCATTGGGCATTGGTTATTTCTTCCTCTGCTCCCCCTGCCCCCTGCTCCCTGCCTCCCACTTCCCCGGCTACCTTGGACAATTGCACCTTTACTCGACCACCTTGTGGGGTAAATTTAATTGCGTTGGCAAGTAAATTCCAAATAACCTGTTGCAAACGAGCAGGATCGCCCAGTATTTCACCAACGTTCGGTTCAAATATTGTTTCAATCTGAATGGATTTAGCTTCAGCGGCGAGGCGCACGGTTTCAAGAGCAGCTTTGATGGTAAAAGTGAGATTAACTGCAAGTGTGTTCAAACTTAATTTGCCTTGGAGAATGCGCGACACATCAAGCAGATCTTCAATTAGTTGTGCTTGCAACTTGGCATTGCGTTCGATGGTTTCGAGTGCGTACTTACTTTTGGCTGTGTCTGGCTGGGTTGTTTGCAGAATTTTTGCCCAACCCAGAATCGGATTCAGGGGCGATCGCAATTCATGAGACAACACTGCGAGAAATTCGTCTTTGATACGATTAGCTTGGCGCAATTGGTCAGCTTGCTGCTGTAACGATGCTAGAAGCTGCGCTCGGTCTAGGGCAATTGCCATCTGGTCGCATAGTGCCTGCATTAAGTTGGTTTCTGCAAAGGTAAATTGCTCGCGGCGGCGACTGCCAAAGGAGAGCGTACCAAATAAGTGTCCCCGAGCAATCAGCGGTTGACAGGAGTAGGCAGTGATTAAAAGCGAGCGAATGAGATCGGTTTTTGGATCGCGTGAGTTTTGAATGCCTGCACATACGATTTGATTTCTGCATTGAGCAACCGTCCCACAGACCGCTTGTCCATAATCGAGCCATTCAATCTCCTGGGCAATGGATTCATCAATGCCTTCATAAGACGTGAGATGAAGCTGGTTGCGATCGCTATCGATCAGGTAATTGAAGTAAACGTCTAACTCTAGCAAGCCTTTGAGTTTTTTGAATAAGCTACCGATCAAAGTCAGCGGTTGGTAGCTGGAAAGTAATTCTTGTGTGGTTTCATAGAGCAAATCTAGACGTTGATTGCGCTCTTGTAAAATGATTTCCGCTTGTTTGCGTTCGTCCTCGATTCGCTTGCGCTCGGTAATATCTGACAGGATGAAAACGGCACCTGTGAGAGTTCCCTGCTGATTAAATGCTGGGTCGATGGTTTTGGCAAACCAGCGTCCTTGAGACTGAAATTCTAGAACTTGGCGTTGGTGGGTTTCTTTAGCACGACGAAAGCAAGTGCCGTCACCGATTCCCCATCGTGCTTTTATCAACTCATGGTAAAGACGACCTAAAATTTCGCTGGAACGCTTGCCAACAAGCTCCATCATTGCTCGGTTACAGCGCAGAATTCTACCTTGGCGATCTACCAGAGATACGCCGTCGTTGATGGAGTCAAAAGTGCTTTGCCACTCCCGCGCTGAGGACAAAGCAGATTCTTCTGCCCGACGAATTCGCAGTAGCGATCGCACCGTTGCAACGAGTTCAATGGGTTCTACTGGTTGTGCTAAATAGGCATCCGCGCCACTGTCTAAGCCTTCTACTTTGTCCTGGCTTTGAATAAAAGTTGCAGAAAGGTGTAGTACCGGAATAAAATTCGTTTCGGGGTTGGCCTTGATTTGGCGACAGACTTCAAAGCCGCTTAAATCAGGTAATTTGACATCTAGAATTACCAAAGCAGGCTGATGCTCGGCAACTGCCTCTAATCCTGCTGCTCCAGTTGCTGCTTCCACCACGGTAAACCCTGCATTTTGCAAAATACGATTGACAACGTAACGATTGGCTTCGTTATCGTCAACATGCAGGATGGTCACCTGTAGCTCAGACATTGCTTTCCCCCCAAGCATCGACAACGATTCCGGCTTTGACGAGGGCATCGTGGAGTTGGGCCAACGCTGCTGTTTGAGAGCCTGTTTCTTTGGAAAGAATGGCGATACTTTGTTTTGCTAACTGCCTGTGCATTTCTACATCTAATTGAGCAGATGAGTGGACAATGACAGGAATCGACTGAGTGAGAGAATTGTTTTTAAGCTGTTCGAGTACATCATACCCGCTGATATCTGGCATCTCCAAATCAAGCACGATCGCACTTGGATGCTCGCGTTGTGCTAAATCTAATCCTTGCTGTCCGTTCGCGGCTTCTAAAATACTTAATTGTGTATTTCCTAACAGCTGTTTCACAAGATACCGATAGGCGGGGTCATCGTCAATTAATAAGATTTTTTGAGTCTTATTCTGATTAATTAGCGTATTCAGTTTATTTAACAGCAGCAATCTGTCTACAGGCTTAATTAGAAAGCTGTCTGCTCCTAAGGCCAGTGCTTGTTTCTCGTTATCAACGATGGTAATCACAAGTATGGGAATGCTTTGAGTCGTTTCATCTCCTTTGAGTTCTCGCAAGAATGTCCAACCGTTTTGCCCTTCTAGCATAATATCTAACATAATCGCCCTCGGTCGAACTTGTTGTAAGACCAGCCTTGCTTGAGCTAAGGTGCGGGCTGGAATCAATTGATAGGTTGACTCTTGGAGGTGTTTTTCGTAAAGAAATAATGTTTCTGGATGATCTTCAATAGCCAGGATGGGCAGGCGATTTGGCTCAAGTGATGCGGCTTTTTGCAGTGGGGTGGAAAATTCAGTTGTGTATGGGTAGACGATGGGAATCGATGCCGTAAAGGTAGAGCCTTGACCCAGTTCGCTTTTAACCGCAATGCTGCCACCGAGTAGCTCTGCTAGCTTGCGCGATAACGGCAATCCTAACCCGGTTCCCTTCACCTGTTTTTGCAAAGGGGACTCAATTTGCACAAAATCCTCAAAAATGCGATCGCGATCGCCAAAAGCAATGCCGATACCTGTATCGGATACACAGAACGCCACACTATGACCTGTTTGCATAGCGCTGACGCGCACCTCTCCTTGCTGAGTAAATTTGAGGGCATTGGAGACAAAGTTTCTCAGAATTTGAGCGACTTTGCCCTCATCGGTATAAAGCGGAGGTATGGCATTGGGTTCTTCCACAATTAGTACCACAGAGGAGCCTTGAACCAATAATGGGCGTAGCATTCCCCGCAACGTGGCAAACAAGTCGCTGACTTCAAAGGAACTGGGACGCACTTCAATTTTTCCCGCTTCCACCTTTGCCAAATCCAGCAAGTCGTTGACCAATTCTGATAATCCGCTGGCTGCCTTTTGGATAAATGTTACCTGCTTTTCTTGCTCGGCGGTTAAATCGCCATCCATCCGCGCCAGCAGCATCCGAGACAGGGACAAAATGGAATTGAGCGGCGTGCGAAACTCATGACTCATATTCGACAGAAAGCGGGTTTTTAGCTCGTTTGCCTTTTGCAGCGAGTCTGCCTTCTCATCTAGTTCTGCGTAAAGGGCAACTACACCGCGATTGGTATCTTCCAGTTCCCGATTCAGATAGATCAGTTCTTCCTCCCGCTTGCGTAGCTCTGCCATTGCCCGCAGCAGTTCTTGGTTTTGTCGCTGGATTTCTTCATAGGGATTCTGGGGCGATCGCCGGATGGTGGTTTCTCGAATCTGCTGCAATTGGGAATCGCTGAAAGTGGGCGATGGTTTCGATAATTTTTTGCTCATCACCACCGTTGTTCCTTGTCCGGGTAGCGATTCAATCTCAAAGAAATCCATCAGTCTGTGGCTGCCGATGATGCCCAGCCCGATTTCTGTGCCAGAGTTATAGCGTCCTGCCAGAACGTCAGCCAGATGAGGAATGCCCTCACCTCGATCCTGAATCCGAATCAGAAACGCTTGTGGCTCTCCTTCGACACAAAATTCCACGGTTCCGCCTTTGGCATACTGAAAGGCGTTGCGGGCAATTTCCGAAACTGCTGTTGCCAATCGCGCCCGATCTTGAGCATCAAAGCCCAACTGCTCGGCGATTTCGCGAGTTCGTTGCCGAGCTTGCACGACATCCTGTTCGTAGTGGATTTCCAGCATCAAAAGCAGGGTCATATGCCCATTCCTTTAGCCACTAACACAGTTACATCATCCCGTTCGCGGTTAAAGTCTCGGTATAGCAGACCTGCAATCAAGCTGGGATGTTTCTGACTCAAACCGGGATAGCGATCGAGCCGCCACTTACTGTCTAATCCGTCAGAATGCATAATTAAAAGTCCGTTGGCATACCAAGGGTAGCTAAATTCTTGAATTTTGCGGATTTCATGCCCTACCGTGCCATTGTGAGATAGCAAATTTTGGTGTTGAGTCAACGATAAAATACTGGCAGAAATATTGCCAATTCCGGCAAAGCAGACAGACTCTCGTTCAAAGTCGATTTCGGCAATGGCGAGTACTGCTCCTCGCGTACTTCGCAAGGCGGCGTGGGCAGCTTGCACCATCGCCCCAGGAGAAAGATCCTCATGGTCGTGAAAGACTCTCACGGCTTGGTCAGCAGCACTGGCAGCCGCAGCCCCATGCCCTAAGCCATCAACTACTAGCAACACACTGCGGTGGCGGCCATCGCCTTGAGATGCCCAAGCATCTCCAGAAGCCTCCTCCCCTCGTTTGGGCAAACAGATCGCCCCAATTTCTAAGGTATTTTGCAGCGGATGGGGTGCTGGGTCTGACCAAAGGCGGGCTAGGAGTGCTGTCCCTTGGTTGGGAATCGAGTAAATTTCTAATAAATCAGACAGGCGACGAATTGCGCCCAGTCCATTGCCTGAGGTTCCGGCTGTGGAAAAGCCATCTTGCAAACACTCATCGATATCGACCATCCCCGGCCCTTTATCGAGGGACAAAACCTCAATGCCGACGGTTAAATCCTGCTTGAGCGATCGCAGCAGCATCACTCCACCGCGAGCGTGCTGTAGCAGATTTTTTGCTACCTCTGTCACCACAATGGCAACCTTGCCGCGTTGCGTTTCCTGAAAGCCGAGCCGAGTTACCAAAGCCATCGCTACCCGTCGGGCTTCCCCGGTCTGGCTGGATTCAGAAATTGCGATCGCCACAGATTGTCTCATTTTATTTCCATCTTATAATTGTTACCCGCGTTCCTTCTCCCACCACAGACTGAATCTCAAACTCGCTGGCAAGTCTTTTAGCACCGCTCAGCCCCATACCCAACCCGCTACCCGTGGTGAACCCATCTTTGAGTGCCAACTCAATATCGGGAATTCCCGGGCCGCGGTCTTCAAAGGTCAGTTTGATTCCCCGTCGTTTCCCTTCCTCAAGCGTTTCTAACTTGGCTGTGCCCCCTCCCCCATAGTCTAAGGTATTACGCGCTAACTCACTGGCAGCAGTAACAATTTTAGTTTGGTCTACTAAGCTAAAGCCAATTTCCACGGCAACCTGGCGGACGGTCTGGCGAACTAAGACTACATCACCAGAAGATTGAATTTTGATGGTTTCAGTCTTCTGCATTGTCATCTACAGGCCATTTAGCGACAGTAATTTGATTTGTAGTTTCATTGAGTGACGATCGCAACACTGCCATGCCCTTTTCGACGTTGAGGGCAGTGCGAATGCCACTCAGCGACAGCCCCAGTTCCACTAAGGTAATTGCCACAGCTGGTTGCATCCCCACAACAACCGTTTCTGCATCCAGTACCCGTGACATTTTGCCAATGTTACTTATAATCCTGGCAATAAAGGAATCAACAATGTCTAATGCAGAAATATCAATCAGGACACCGCGAGCGTGAGTTTGAGCGATGCGGTTGGTCAGGTCATCCTGTAGCGTCATGGCCAAGCGATCGTGCATATCCACTTGGATGGTCACAAGCAGGAGATCGCCCATTTGAAGTATGGGAATGCGTTCCATTAGTTTCTCCCGTCTACCTATTGCGGGCTAGAGCGAATGGTCGCTCCCATCCGTTTTAACGCCATCATAAAGGCATCGGCTAAGGTTGCCTTTGTTGTGATATTAGTTAAATCAATGCCGAGATAGACGATCGTTTGGGCAATTTGCGGACGAATGCCACTGATTATACAATCAGCTCCCATGAGACGGGCAGCAGTAACTGTCTTCAGCAGATGTTGAGCGGTGAGGGTATCGACAGTAGGAACCCCGGTAATGTCAATGATGGCAATTTCTGAGCCAGTTTCAACAATCTTCTGCAATAATGACTCCATTAGTATTTGAGTGCGAGTACTATCCAACGTACCGATTACGGGCAATGCTAAAATTCCCTCCCAGAGTTTAACCACTGGAATGGACAGCTCCAGCAACTCTTCGTGCTGTCGTAAAATCACCTCTTCCCGCGCCTTCTGATACACTTCCACGATCAGCAATCCCAGCTTATCTAGTAAGTTTGTAGCTAGCCAGATTTCTTCACCCAACTTGATGGGGTCTTGCAATTGCTGACGCAATCGATTGAAGAGGGGTTGCTTAAACGAAAAAACAAATGTAGCCGTTTCCGACGGCGAGAAGCCTTTTTGCGATCGCGATCGGGAAATGCTAGTCAGCATCTCCCGCATATCCTGCCATGTCACTGCCTCAATATTAGTCAAGTTGCCTTGCCCAACAGCGAGCCGAAACAAGCTCAGGAATTCCCGGCACTCCTCGTTTAGCTCAGCTTCTTTAATCAAACCTCTGCGAATATTAACAGTGGCTAGCTCCTGAGTCCACTCTGACAGTATGTCTGCCTCGAAAGTTTCCAGGATCTCTGGTATCTTACTTTCGCTCATCGTTCCTTTAAGGGCAACTTTTTTGATTAGTCCAAAATCAGTGTATGACGATTCAGCCCAAGGTGAAAACTGAAGTTAAAGAGGTGGGGGGCAGGGGGCAGGGGGAGAAACGAGTCCAGAAATTGGGATAATTTATTTTTTAAAGTTCGCTTAAGCTACGGTGTACGCACAAGTCAAGTTTTTTGACCTGCACCTTTGTTGCATTGACCTGCATCTTTGTTGCATTGACCTGCATCTTTGTTGCATCGACCTGCACCTTTGTTGCATTGACCTGCATTTTTGTTGCATTGACCTGCATTTTTGTTGCATTGACCTGCATTTTTGTTGCATTGACCTCCATCTTTGTTGCATCTATCTGCAAAAATTAATTTATACAAATTTGAAAAAAGAATGCAACAGATACATAATCTAAAACCCTTGTAATATATGGCTTTCTTAATTTTGAATTGGTATTATCTTATGTTACGCAGAAACTTTAAAACACTTGTGTGTACAGTGTAGCTTTTGAAGGGAGTCGCCGCAGGCAGGGGATTTTAACCGAACCGTATTGCCCACTCCTCCTCGCATTTTAATCTTGAGACTGGCATTTTCAGCTAAGATTCGCTAAACTCACAAAATTCAATTTGCAACTAAAAAGTTTCAATTAGCAACCGCCAGAAGACTAGGGTACGAATGTGGGAAACAAAATACAACTTATAGATAGAGTGCGGCTGGGTTTCGCGGTGTCAGTGGCAAAAAGCGTCACATTTATAGTGCGATCGCTGCGTCTCGGTGCTGCTAGTGTATTACCAGGCTCAATTGCTCGTCGCATTGAAAAGAGACTTTTACAATTATTGAGTCAGCAAGTCAAAAAGGGAGTGATTTTAATTGCCGGTACTAATGGCAAAACTACAACATCGCTGCTTCTCAAAACCATACTAGAAAACACAGGTTACCGCATCGCTCATAATTCTACAGGTGCAAATCTGGAAAACGGCTTGATAACAGCTTTGTTGTCAAGCACCAATATAGTGGGAACACTAGATGTTGATTACGCGATTTTGGAAGTTGATGAAAATATTGTTCCCAAGGTCTTAACTCCACTGCAACCGCGAATTATCCTTTGTTTAAATTTGTTCCGCGACCAACTCGATAGATACGGGGAAGTAGACACAATTAGTAAGCGTTGGACAAAGGTAATTTCCACTCTCCCGCCAGAAACAGTAGTAATTCCTAATGCTGACGATCCAACTTTATCTCACCTTGGACAGCAATTACCCCAAAAGGTATTATTCTTTGGCTTGAATGAACCAGAACATTATTTAGAAGCAATTCCTCACGCTGTTGATTCGATATATTGTCCTAAATGTGGGCATTCCCTAGACTATAAAGGTGTCTACTTGTCGCATTTGGGAGATTTTACTTGTCCTAAATGTGGTTTTAGTAAAAGTCAACCAAGTCTAGAAAGTAGTGAATGGCCGCAAATTCTAGTTGGTTTATATAACAAATACAATACTTTAGCTGCTGTAACTGCGGCTAGAGAATTAGGAGTTGATGAAGCAACAATTAAAAATACTATTAACAACTTTCAAGCCGCTTTTGGTCGTGCTGAAGATTTAGTAATTAATGGTAAAAAAGTACGGATTTTGTTATCAAAAAATCCTGTGGGTACAAATGAAACAATTCGCGTGGTGACTCAAAGCACCGATAAAACCACACTGCTAGTATTAAACGATCGCACACCCGATGGCACCGATGTATCCTGGATTTGGGATGTGGATACCGAGAAATTAGTCGAACGTGGAGGAACCCTAGTAGTTAGTGGCGATCGCGTTTATGATATGGCACTACGCCTGCGTTACAGCGAAAAATCTCCCGAAAGTACATTAAATTTAATTGTCCAAGAAGATTTGCGACAAGCCATCGCCACTGCCCTAGAGCATACACCAGAGAATGAAACTTTGCACATTCTCCCCACTTATTCAGCCATGCTAGAAGTGCGAGAAGTTCTCACTGGTAGAAAAATTCTGTAAATTGGGCATGGGGAATGGGCATTGGGCACAAGAGGCTCCAGGGGCGGAGGAACACAGGGGCAGAGGAGAAAAAACTTGTACAACAACTCTCCCCACCAACCCCAAAACCCCCCCCACCCCCCCCCCCCCAAAACCCAACCCCCAAACCCCACCCCCAAAAACCAACACCCAAACCCCACACCCCAAAAAACAAAAAAAAATTTTTAAAAAAAAATAAAAAAAAAAAATTTTTGTTGTTTAAAAACAAATGTTAAAAAAAATGAAAAAC
>Ga0314817_100067_pt1 | contig 12514 bp, 8 predicted proteins | sample MICome_8_FD_202352 | JGI IMG/M metagenome (GOLD analysis project Ga0314817, IMG submission 202352) | Metatranscriptome of soil surface biofilm microbial communities from soil inoculated with nitrogen-fixing consortium DG1, State College... ...
AAAGGTTTCAAATACATCAGACCTTTTGTACAAGAGTGCTTTTTGCACTCTTGTGGTCAAAGAGATGCATCTTTATTGGGGAAAGGGAAAATACCAAACCTTTCCCCCTTTCCCCTTTCCCTTTTCCCTACTTCTGCAAGAAGTCTATTGTAGAGACGTTGCCATACAACGTCTCCATGCATAAAATTGAAATGCCTATTGACCAAGCATTTCAGAAAATTTTAAAAAATATGAACGAGATATACATATCTTATGCATGGAAAGACAACAACAGTGAATTAGGGCGGCAACGGGAAGAATTAGTTGATAAGATTTGTGAAGCGCTGATTTCTCAACGTTATAATTTAATTCGCGATCGCAATCACTTAACCATAGGGAAAAGTATACAGAAATTCATGCAGGAAATCGGGCGCGGCAATTATGTAATTGTTGTGGTCAGCGATAAATATTTGCGTTCTGAGTACTGTATGTTTGAAGCTATTGAAATAATTAAACACAAAGATTACGAACAAAAAGTTTTTCCGGTTGTTTTAGAAGATGCCAATATTTATAGTAAAGAAGCCAAAAGCGATTATCTAAAATATTGGCAGGAACAAAGAGAAAAAGCAGAAAAACTCATAAATTGGGAACTGGCTTCGGATGTGGATTCGGCAATGCATAACGTTGCTGCCAAAATTATAGATATTTCTCTAAAATTTGAGCAATTCGTATTTTTTATCTCGGATAAATTAAGCATCAATCCCACCCATAATTTTAATGCATTTATCAATCAGCTAATTAATACTATTAGAAATGATGCCGTTCGACTCAGAAGTCAAAGAAGCATTTTAGTGGCAGGCACAGGAAACTTTCATATTCCTGATGAAGTCAATTGGTGCGCTCAAAAGCTTGGAGAAAAAATAGCAGAATATGACTATAAATTAATCACAGGTGGATGGGAGGGAGTAGATTATGTTGTGGCCGATAAATTTGCCGAAAAAATAGCACAAAAAAATTTACGTCTTAGTGAAAAGTTAACACATGTTGTTCCCCAAGGAAAACAACCGGTGTTTAAGGGAGGGAAAATCGAATATACGGAACCGGGTATTAATGAATGGCTAGATTGTTTGCAACATTCAGATTTAGTGATTCTTGTGGGGGGTGTTGGCGGAACTTACGAGACTTATATGTATGCTAAACAAGAAAAAATTCCGGTGATTCCTATTGTCTGCACTAATGGTGATGCGAAAAAAGTCTTCGACGAAATGCTACAAAATTGGGATAGTAAATTAATGGGAAATGTATCACCAGAAAAATTTAAGTCACTGAATCAATATATTAATGATGAATCAACGGCGGCAGATGTGGTCAATGATGTTATGGATATTGTCAATGAAATTATTTTTGCAAAAATCATGTTACAGTCGGTTTCACCTATTTGAAACACAATGCTTTGTAGAAACCTACAGCAGAAAGCGGGGAACAGGATTGAAAGTTTCTTAGTATTTCACTTAACTCAATTGGTGAGTATAAAATTGGGCATAGCGGCCGTCTAAGTCTAATAATTCTTCGTGGGTTCCTGATTCGATAATTTGTCCTTGTTCCAGAACTAAAATACGATGGCACTTTTTGACTGTTGATAAACGATGGGCAATAATCAACACTGTCCGGTTTTCCATTAGTTTTTCTAAGGCTTCCTGAACCAAAGCTTCTGACTGGGAATCTAATGCAGATGTGGTTTCATCGAGAATCAAAATTTGTGGGTTGAGGTGAACAGCACGAGCAATGTTAATTCTTTTTCTTTGCCATAGTGATAACTTGACGCCACCTTCCCCTACCCAAGTACGATAACCTTCTGGTAATTCGCTAATAAATTCATCGGCGTTAGCAATTTTGGCTGCGGCGATGACTTCTTGCATATCAAAAAAATCTTGCCCAGAAGCAATATTTTGGGCAATTGTTCCAGAAAACATGATAGTTTCTTGGGGAATAATGCCTATTTGTCGCCGCAAAGTATGTAACTTAACATTGCGGATATTAATATCGTCAATTAAGATTTGACCAATTTGGGGATCGTAGAAACGCGGTAAGAGATTTACCAACGTGGTTTTACTAGCAACAGAAGTACCTACAACAGCGATCGCTTCACCCGGTGATACCAAAAAACTGATATTCTTTAATACAGGTTCCCCTGGTTGATAGCTAAAAGAAACATAACGATATTCAATTTGACCAGTCACTGGAGGTAAAGGGATGGCATGTGGTTTTTCGACGGCCGTCGGTTGAATTGCCATCAACTCAAAAACCCGGTGAATAGATGCTTCACTCTGCCGAAATTCATTGTAGTTTTTAGTAATCTGACTAATGGGATCGATTAACAGCGCCGCCGCCGCTAGATAACTAAAAAAATTAGCTATTGTCAAATTGTCTTGGGAAATTTGCCACGCCCCCACTATCAATAAAGATAAGACAATTGATGTTTCTAAAAATCCCACAATGGGAATTTTCATTGCTTTTAAGCGTTGGGCTGAATATTTTGCCCGCAGACTGCGTTCTGCTTCAGAACCAGAACGAGCAATTTCATAGTTTTCCGCCGCAAAAGCCTGCACCAAACGGATACCTTGAAAAATTTCTGAAACAATAGCAGATAAACCAGACACCCGATTTTGACTTTTGAAAGAATACTTGTCTAAGTATTTACCAAACCAGCTGATTAAAATAGCAATTAATGGTGTAACTATTACCGCTACTAGTGTCAATTGCCAATTCAAATAAATCATGTAAATCGGAATTGCCAGCAGTTGCAAAATACAGGGAATAAACTGGTGACATATTTTATTTACTACTTCACCAATTCGGTCAACATCTTCAGTGAGGCGGCGAGATAAATCACTTGCTTTTGTGGTTTCAAAATAGCTGAGATTCAGTTTTTGGATATGCGAGTATAGTTGTTGGCGTAGATGAAAAGCAACTTTTAGAGCAGCTTTCGCCATGTACATATCTTGTATAGATTGAAACAAAGCCCTTACAAGAAAAATTAAGGCACAAATCCCAGTTACTTGGACGATGGCTACTACATTACCTTGTCCGAAGGGAATTGCTAATTTACCAGCAAGATTGATTAACACTAATGTTGCCAGCACATATCCGAAAATGCCAATAAATCCCTTAGTGATAGTTCGCCACTGGGGTCGGATATAAGGTAGCAGTAGCCAATAACTATAACGCTTTTTCAAACTCTAACGTCCGGGAAAATAGGGTATTGGATATTGGGTAAATAGGGAGTGTTGACTGATGACTGATGACTGATGACTGATGACTGGTGAGTTATATCGAATTGACATAGGAAGGATTGTTTGAAATTCTGGAAATACCTTTGTAACAAAGGCTTGGAATCCAAAATCTAAAATCCCAAATCCTAAATTGCTACTAGGAGTTATTCTTTTTGTCCTCTCCCCAATGCCCTCATATCATGTCCGGCTAATCACTTATGATTACCGCATCTTTAGCAAAATCCCAAAAGCCACTTCTGTGCTGCTCCCTGCTCCCTGTCCCTTAAATGATAAGTCTTCAACCGGACATGATATCATCTATTTTTGTTCGACCTCCCAACGAAACAGCCGAGGCAATTGGGATACATCTATAGCGTAATTGATAATCCACAGCACTAGTTGAAAGATTAACAAATATCGCACCCACAGCCATTTAGTTTCAGAACCTAAAATTGTTAAACCCTCATATAACTGCCAGAAACGATACGGCAAATATATGTAAGGAACCATCACCCACACTACATTTTGTAACTCTCTCAAGGCGACTCTTTCGGAAATGATTTGTAGCCCTAATACGATAAAATACCAACCAAGCACAGTTAAAACAGTGCGATCGCTCCACCATACACCCCACAACAACATCACTACTAATGGCAGTAGTATCCCTAATATTTGTACTGAGCCAAACCAAATTTTATACCAACCAGGAAATGGTAAAGGCAAAGTGTAGGTTTTTGTGTTTTTCCAGCCCCAATTTACAACCACAATAAAAAGTGTGGCAATGAGGAAAAAAATCAGGTTTTCTATCAATAGGTAGAGGTTAATGTTTAAGGAAGTCATAAAATTTCATGAGTAGCTTAAAAACCCAAACTGCTTTATCGTTTAATTCTGACTTCTAACTTTCTACTCCTGCATTCTGACTCCTGAATTCTGAATTGTGCATTCTGAAATATTTTCAACCTTTATTTGCTCTATTTTCTTGTATCAGATGAATAATTGAAGGTACTAAAGAAATAACTATAATTAATCCAATAATTGGTAATAAGTACTTATCTACCTGTTCAGGTGGTAATGATTTCCCTAAGAAAAATCCTAACAGAGTGATTCCAAAAGTCCAAACGAAGCCACCAATTAAGTTGTAAGACATAAATGTCCGGTAATGCATCGCTCCAATACCCGCTACAATGGGCGCAAAAGTCCGTACAATTGGTAAAAAACGTGCTAGAACAATGGTTTTCTTTCCGTGTTCTTCATAAAAATTTTGGGTTTTAACAATGTGTTTTTTGTGAAACAACCACGAATCTTCCTTATGAAATAGTCTTCTGCCAAATTTATGACCAGTAAAATAACCAACATTGTCACCTAAGACTGCACAAACAAAAGCACCAAAAATCAGAACCCAGATATTGAGTAAATTCTGAGATGCTATAAATCCAGCCGTGAATAATAAACTATCTCCAGGGAGAAAAAAACCTATTAACAAGCCAGACTCAGCGAAAACAATTGCCCACACTCCAAAGTAGCCAAGTGATTTAATCAGTTGCGGTAAATCCAAATGCATAAAATTTATTAGTTTTCTAATATATAGACTCACAAGATCTTAACCTTAGTCATTGGTCATTGGGCATTGGGAAACAGGGAGTGTTCACTGTTGACTGTTGACTGGAAAAGCAGGATTTTTTCTCCTTGTCTCCCCTATCTCCCAACATTGGTTCTGGTAAATAAAGACGTTCTTCTCTGGCATCATATTCAAATAGTTCTGCGTAGCGACCCCAGTCAATTGCGGTAGCAAATTGTCGTTCTGCTTCTGCATGGGGAAAATGTTCATCCAGTAAATCTAGGAAGAAATCTGCGCGCATTGAACCATTGCGTTTTTCGCGCAGTGTTTGTACCATACTGACTAACATTGGTATATTTTGCAAAACCTGTTGTTGAAACAGATCTTTACTTCGTAAAATTGTCGTGGTAGCAAAGTCACGTCCAATATCAGTTACTTGCACATCACCTTGTGTTACTTTTGCGAAACCCAACAACACTGCACCATCAAGAATTGGTAAAAGGTCATCCACTGCCAGTTGCAGCCGTTCTGCTAACTTAGGAATATCTTCTTTGCCTTGTGGTTGTTCAACAATTAATTCCAAAAGACCACTGATCCCACCGACTCGGACGTGAGGTAGTGATTGGCTATAGGGTGATTTAGATGTTTGTGTTGGTGGTTTGGTGGCTGCGACTGCAACTTCTCCGGTGACTTCGGCTTCTGGGTTGGTCATCACTGTATATATATAATCTACTAAAGCTTTGAAGCGCGGATGAGTGCGATCGTGAGGACGTGGTAAATCAATTACAACTTCACCACGAATGCGCCCCGGATTTGCTCCTAAAATAATCACTCTGTCTGCTAAAAATACTGCCTCTTCAATATTATGAGTGACAATTAATATACTTTTGGAAGGAAAACCCCCGGCATTCCAGAGGTCATCAATTTCACCCCGCAGGTTTTCAGCTGTCAAAACATCCAAAGCACTAAATGGCTCATCCATAAATAATACTTGCGGTTCAATTACAAATGCCCGCGCAAAGCCAACTCGCTGTTTCATCCCACCGGATAATTCTTTGGGATAAGCACTTTCAAAACCATCTAAACCTACTAAGTCAATAGCTTTGAGGGCGCGTTGTCGTCGTAATTCTCGATTCACCCCTTGTGCTTCTAGCCCTAGTTCCACATTTTCCTGTACTGTCAGCCAGGGTAACAAAGCAAAGCTTTGAAAAACCATTGCCACATCTTTGTTAGCACTGCGTAAGACTTTGCCATTGCTAATGACTTGTCCTTCACTGGGTGGAATCAAGCCTGCCATAATTCGCAGTAAAGTACTTTTACCACTACCACTGCGACCGAGTAAAGCTACAACTTCACCTGAATTTACCCTGGCGTTAATGTGACGCAGAACAGTAAACTCCCCTTTGCCATCGGGAAGCGGAAAGCTTTTGTTAACCTCTTCAACGGCGATTAATACTTGCTCTGTAATTGGCGTGATTTTTGTCATAAATTACACTATTTTTTACTCTTATTTCCTCATAAAAGTATGATGGAAACAGACTTTTAAGCCTATTTCCCCAACTTTATTTCCTTGCGTTTTGAATACAAGTTTTGCGTTCAAATAACGCATGTCCACTGATACACAAAGTCAAGATGCTTCGCGCAGTATTGATTTTTTACAAATGATATTTTGTTTCTGCTAGGTGATACAACCATCGCCAAAATAACCGATTTATACCAACCACATATAGACTCATCATTCCAATTCCTAAGGTGATGCGAGGCCAGTCACCGGCTTGGGTAGCTTGGGCAATATAGGCTCCTAAGCCGCTTGCTATTAAAGTGGTTTGTCCCCAACTGACAATTTCAGACACAATGCTGGCGTTCCAGGCTCCACCACTGGCGGTAACACCGCCTGTAACCCAAGAAGAAAAAATGCCAGGGATTATTAATTTACGCCATAACTTTGAGCCATGTAAACCGACATCTGTTGCCATTTCACGCAAATCTGTGGGTATGCTCATCGCTCCAGCGATGGAATTAAAGAGAATGTACCACTGAGCGCCAAGGGACATCAATAAAATGCTACCGAAGTTGATGCTGATGTGGGTACGAATAAAAAAGAGGGTGGCAAAGGGAAAGATGAAGTTGGCAGGAAATGAGGCTAAAAATTGCACCACAGGCTGTAATAATCGTGCTAATTTTGGGTTAAAGCCGATCGCTACACCAATGGGTGTCCAAATCAACGATGCTACTATCAACAGTATTACTACCCGCCCCAAGGTAAGTAATCCTAACAAAAATGCTTTGACTACTTCACTAAACCCCACTGTGGCGAAAATAAAGTGCAACCCGGTAATTACAAGTGCGCCGATTACTACTAATAAAACAAAGTTGTAAAGGCGATCGCTTAATACTTGCTGATTTTTATCTACATTATTATTTATTGGATGTGGTGGAGTCAGTGAGGACAGAAGACGGTTAATAACTTCACCCACTGGTGTCAATACTTGGACTATTAAACTAGGAAGTCGCGCAGCTTTGAACAAATCCAATAGCCAAGATTCTGGCGCTTCTGCTGCTGCACTTGTCTCTGAGCGAAATTTATCTGCCCAAGCAATTAACGGTCGCCAAAATAGTTGGTCTACTAGTAAAATTACCACTGCGATCGCCACTAATGCCCAACCCAAAGCAGACAAGTCTTCTTTGGCAACCGCCGCAGCAACGTAAGAACCTAGTCCTGGAAGTGTATACTTTTGATTCAAGACGCTAATCGCTTCACTCGCCGCCACAAAAAACCAACCACCACCAAAACTCATCATGGCGTTCCACAACAACCCAATGGTAGCTAAAGGTACTTCTAACTTTGTGAACCTCTGCCATTGTGAGAGACGGTAAAGTCTTGCTACTTCATCAAGTTCGGATGGTACTGTTCTCAATGATTGGTAGAACGAAAAGGTCATGTTCCACACTTGGCTGGTAAAAATCGCGAAAATCGAAGCGGCTTCTAATCCCAATAAACTACCCGGAAACAAGGCAATAAAACCAGTCACCGTAATTGATAAAAACCCCAAAACAGGAACCGACTGTAATATATCCAGCAGGGGAATTAAAACTCGCTCTGCCCGCCGACTTTTGGCTGCAATATAGCCATATATTAAAGTAAATAAAGTCGAGCAAAACAGAGCGATAAACATTCGTAGAGTCGAACGCCCTGCATAGTAAGGCAAATTACCTGGATCTAAGCTGACACTAGGTACAACATCTGGCGGTACAAAGCTAATTAATGCCCCTGCACCTACACGGGCAATTAGTCCCACTAATACTAACGTACCCATAATCAAGGCAATGTCAGCTAGACCAAACGGTAAGCGCCGCAACGCTTCTGGTGAGGGAAAAGTTCGCCTCAGCATAATTGTGGTTCCTTTTTTCAGTAAAGAGTCTAGCTTTTTGGGAACTCGGATAAGCAGTATGAACTTCCCTGATGGTCTGGGAAAAGGTTAAGGGGTAAAGGGCAAAGGATGTATTTGAAACCTTTCCCCTTTAACCTAACCGTATTGGATCTGCATTACCCCACCCCGGCTTTACTGGCGCAAAATCTCCCCTTGACAAGGGCGGGGGTGGGGTAAAACGTTTGTGGGATAAGCGTTTTAGCTTAAGTTGACAACAATGTCTCACTTGCTACTCCTACCCCGTTGGTGTAGCCTCTGGTAGAGAAAGATTAGTAAAAATATTCTATTTAATGCCCTTGGATTTGGCGTTGTACATTTTTTGGTGTGGTTGTTAAACGCCAGTTGCTTTAAGTCGGAAAACCCGTCCAAGGCACTGGCTACTGTTGACAGTTAAGCCTCAGCGGTCAACAGTATGAGCGAGCAATTTAAAAGCCTAATAGTTTATTATATGAGTACCATGTTGCTTTAAGCTCCACAAATATTTTCTTGGCTTGCTAAATATTACGAGAGTTTTTCTCATAGGGTACACAGGGAGATTTTAGATTTGTGCTACCCACAACGATTGTTAACGCAGGTGGGATGGGGTTAGTCCGGCGTGAAACAAAACCATCTCAAATCCGTCTTGAAAAGCTTTGAGTGCCAATTTCCGTCATTCAATTTTTTCGCAAAATCTAGAATTGCTACGGTCAATAAGCCTTTATTTTTCGTTACAGTTGGGATAATAATCAAAGTGTGAGGATTGATACTAAATGCGAGTATTGCTGGTGTATCCAATATTTCCCAAAACCTTTTGGTCATATGAAAAAATTTTGGAATTAGTAGATCGCAAGGTTTTATTACCACCTCTGGGTTTAGTAACAGTAGCAGCAATTCTGCCCCAAGAATGGGAATTTAAACTCGTAGATCGCAACATTCGTCCAGCAACAGAAGCAGAGTGGGCGTGGGCGGATCTAGTGATCCTCTCAGCAATGATTGTCCAAAAACAAGATTTACTCGACCAAATCAAAGAAGCAAAGCAGCGCGGTAAGTTGGTTGCAGTGGGCGGCCCTTACCCGACTTCTGTACCCCACGAAGTCCAAAATGTCGGTGCAGATTTCCTCATTTTGGATGAAGGGGAAATCACATTACCGATGTTTGTTGAAGCAATTCAACGGGGAGAAACTTCTGGAACTTTCCGCGCTACAGAAAAACCAGATGTCACAAACACACCAATACCCCGCTTTGATTTATTAGAATTCAATGCCTATGATATGATGTCTGTGCAATTTTCGCGTGGGTGTCCCTTCCAATGCGAGTTTTGTGACATTATTGTTCTCTACGGCCGCAAACCACGTACTAAAACGCCGTCTCAACTGTTAGCAGAGTTAGATTACCTCTATGAACTAGGTTGGCGGCGGGGTGTGTTCGTAGTGGATGATAACTTCATTGGCAACAAACGCAATGTGAAATTGTTGCTTAAAGAATTAAAAATCTGGATGGCTGAACATCAATATCCGTTCCGATTTGACACTGAAGCTTCAGTTGATTTGGCACAAGATCCAGAACTGTTAGAGTTGATGGTGGAATCGGGTTTTGCTGCGGTATTTTTGGGCATTGAGACGCCAGATGAAGACAGTTTGCAATTAACCAAAAAATTTCAAAATACCCGCAATTCTTTAATTGATGCTGTGCAAACCATCATCAAAGCTGGATTGCGTCCAATGGCTGGATTTATTATTGGATTTGATGGCGAAAAATCCGGTGCAGGCGATCGCATTGTCAGGTTTGCAGAAAAAGCAGCAATTCCTTCAACTACTTTTGCCATGTTGCAAGCGTTACCCAACACTGCCCTGTGGCATCGCCTGAAAAAAGAAGGACGACTCCGAGAAAATCAAGATGGCAACATCAACCAAACAACATTGATGAACTTCGTACCCACTCGTCCTTTAGAAGAAATTGCCAGAGAATATATTGAGGCGTTTTGTACTTTATACGACCCAGTTAAATATTTGGATCGTACTTACCGCTGCTTCTTGATGATGGGTTCGCCCACTTGGAAAGCACCAGCCAAAACGCCAGAGTGGGTAGTTGTGAAAGCCTTGTTACTTGTGATTTGGCGACAAGGAATCAAACGCGAAACCCGTTGGAAATTCTGGCATCATTTATTTAGTATTCTCAAACGTAACCCCAAAGTTTTTGAGCATTACCTCGCCGCTTGTGCCCATAACGAACATTTTCTAGAGTATCGCCAAATTGTCCGCGACCAAATTGAAAGTCAGTTAGCAGAATATCTGGCGCAGGGTGAAGAAAAGCCCTATGTACCAGTTAAGGAAAAAACTGAAGCGGTAGTCAGGTAATGAAACTGAAAATTGTTGATTGTTGATAATTGACTGTTGACTGTTGACTGTAAACCGGAGCCACTGAGGTCTTGGAGTTTTCCCAACGGTCAACAACAACCCCTCTAGTTAATAGACTTCTAAGAGAAGTCGGGAAAAAGGTAATTTTCCCTTTCCCCTTTTCCCTTTCCCCTTTCCCCTTTTTCTACAAGGGTGCAAAAAGCACTTTTGCAAAAAGTCTAATGACGAATTGGAATTGCGATCGCAAATTCTGTTCCTTGTCCTAGTTTGGAGTAACACTCCAATTTACCACGATGTTTTTCGGTAATAATTTGATAGCTAATAGACATTCCCATACCCGTACCTTTACCAACGGGTTTGGTAGTAAAAAATGGATTGAAAACCTGTTTTTGAACTTGTTCTGGCATCCCTAAACCGTTGTCAGCGATGGCAATTTTTACTCGATTACAATCAATTAATGCGGTATCAATCGTAATTGTGGGTAGAAAATTTTCATCATCTTTGCTTTGTTCCAAGGCATCAATAGCATTTACCAAAATATTCATAAACACTTGATTTAATTGTCCAGCGTAGCATTCTACTAAAGGTAAGTTGCCATAGTTTTTGATAACTTGAATTGCGGGAAAATTTGGCTTTTCTTTGAGGCGATGTTGCAAAATCATTAAAGTACTATCAATACCTTGGTGAATATCTACTTCTTTAAATTCAGCTTCATCCATCCGTGAAAAATTACGCAGAGATAAGACAATCTGACGGATGCGTTGGGTTCCGATTTTCATGGAATGTAAAATTTTTGGTAAATCTTCTTGAATATACTCCAGATCAATTTCTTCAGGTAAAATTGGCTGTACTAAGTTGTAGTCTTGTGGTAAATTTGTAGGGTAGAAACTACTGTTTTGTAATTCACCTTTGTGACTGAGTTGATATAAGTGAATTAAGTGTAATAAATCTTGGATATGTTCTTCCAGGTGACTGAGATTACCGTGGATAAAATTTACAGGATTGTTGATTTCATGGGCAACACCAGCAACTAGTTGTCCAAGACTCGACATTTTTTCTGCCTGAAACATTTGGGTTTGGGTGCGTTGCAGTTCTTTTAAAGCTTGAGCCAAATCTGAAGCTTGTTGGCTGAGGGCTGCTTGAACTACTTTACGCTCGTTAATATCTCTAGCTACACAAACAACAGTATTCTCGTTCATTGGTGCAATGGACGCCTCAAACCAAACTTCTCCATCCGCAACGGGTAAGCTATATTCTAGTTTCACTGTTTGTTTAGTTTTTAGTGTTTGTTGAATACAGTTGAGGAAAGAGTCTGCAAACTTAGATGGTAAAACTTCATGCATAGTTTTGCCTAGTAATTCCACAGGTGGTAGATATAGTAAAGGCGCACTGCTAGGAGCAATTTTCAGGTAGCGTCCTTCTGCATCGAGGATGATAATTACATCTTGTATGGCGTTAAATAATGCTAGTAATTCTGTTTGAGAAGCTTTGAGAATTAATTCTGCTTCATAATTATTTTGTAATAGTTGTTTTGATTCTTGAAGTTCCTGTTTTAGTTGCGCGATCTCGGTATGGAATTCAGTAGTAGATTTTGCCAGTTGTTGCTTTAACTGTGCATTTTGCTGGCGAAGAAAAAGTATTTCTTGTTCGAGTTCTTCAGGGTACATGACTTGTTTCTCCTACTTAGTGTTGAACTGGAATTAAGATTGCAAATTTGACACCTTTGTTTGGAGAATAATCACCACATTTTTCTACTATAAGTTGTCGAGCGATCGCCAATCCTAAACCTATACCTTTAGCAACAGTTTTAATAATACAGGACTTACGCAAAAATAACGTAATTCCGTCATTACGAGCGATAGGGAAGTAATCCCCCCTGACGCTGGGATTGCTTCCCTACACTCCGTTACGGTCGCAATGACAATATCGGCGTTGCGT
>Ga0314817_100069_pt1 | contig 12433 bp, 13 predicted proteins | sample MICome_8_FD_202352 | JGI IMG/M metagenome (GOLD analysis project Ga0314817, IMG submission 202352) | Metatranscriptome of soil surface biofilm microbial communities from soil inoculated with nitrogen-fixing consortium DG1, State College... ...
GTCGTTTTCTCAAGCTTATTAATTCATACTAAGTTGCGGTTAAAGATAGTAACTTGGGTTAGAAGTGGGGAGTGAGAAGATTCTGTTTAAAAGCAACTTAGTATCAGCGAGTATTTGAATTGTAAAAATTCCCAAATGTGATATTTTTTGGTGACTAGCTTGGGTTTTGTTGTTGTGGTTACGTAGAGAACTACACAATCAAAATACAGTATTCCGGATTTTGCTCGAAATACATTCACTAAGTTCACTAAGTGAGTGAAAAAATTCAATCTATGAGATTTGGCGCATGAACTTGCAAATTCATCTGCTGATGATGCACAGTTAACCAAGGCTGTTCTAAACCTATTTCAGAAAAAGGACTTGCAGCAGGGATTTGTAAGTGAGAATTAATCAAACCCAAGAAAGACTTAAATTCAATGGAGAATATGAGTAAATCACTACCCTTGATGCTGAAAGCAGACACGCCTAATTGCAAAGGCCATGCCCAACTTTGTTGATTATAGTTAAAACTACACAATTTCTGGTTTCCCTGATGCACGCTAGCATATTCTCTTTCTAGGGTGAACTCAGCTACTTCCTTTGGTAACCCCCAAATTTCTCGACCACCAGCTACAGAATCAGCATTATCCACATAAATGTGCGAAATCCAAGGGCCGATTTTCCTTTGGCGATGAACCAAAGCCGGGGCAATAATTAACTCACTATACTCCAATACCGAGCCAGACCCATAATTAGCCAAATATACACTACCAATGGTTTTACCAGGCCACACAGAAATAATTTCTAGTTCCGAAGGAATCAAAGGGCGCACTCGGTTAATATTTACCAAATGCAGAGTTTGGATAGCGTAGCCTTGAAGTGTCCAAGGTGCTTGAGGATAAGGCATAAGAAGGTTAGGAGTTAAGAGTTAAAAGTGAGGAGTTAGGAGTTAAGAGTTAAAAGTGAGGAGTTAGGAGTTAAGACGCAATTAACTTTGTCTGTACAAGAATTAAGAGTTAGAGGATTTAACAATAAAGTTGAAAATTTTCAATTAAGAATTAGTAATATTATTTCTAACTCCTAACTCTCAACTTCTAATACCAATTTGAAAAAATAATGCAACACATAGACAAGACCCCTCCCCAACCCTCCCCTTGCCAAGGGGAGGGTGCCGTCAGGCGGGTGGGGTATCTGTCGCAAACATTTTTTGAATCGGTATAACTCCTAACTCCTAACTCTCAACTCCTAACTTATTAAAAAAAAATCCCACCCAAGAAAAACCTTGGATGGTTAATATGAAGTGGGGCAAAATAATCTTCCCGAAGAAATAGGAGAATTATTTGCTTTCTGTAAAATCAGCGTCAATTACATCATCACCGCCACTAGCAGAAGAAGAACCGCCATCTTGAGGTTCAGCGCCAGGAGTAGCACCCCCACCAGCTTGTTGATAGATGTTGCTACCAACGGCAAACAAGGCTTGTTGCAATTCTGGGGTCAGTTTCTTGATTTGTTCATCGTCTTCTTTAGCAATTGCTTCCCGCAGTTCTTTCACCAAACCATCGACTTTGGCCTTGTCAGCGGCGGGAACTTTATCGCCCAATTCTTGTAGCTGCTTTTCAGCTTGGTATGCTAAAGAATCGGCTTGGTTCTTGCGTTCGATTTTCTCGCGGCGTTCTTTGTCACTTGAGGCGTTTTGTTCGGCTTCTCTTACCATCCGGTCAACATCATTTTTATCCAGTGTGGAAGCGCCAGTGATGCTGATGGACTGTTCTTTACCAGTACCTTTGTCTTTAGCGGTGACGTTGAGAATACCGTTAGCGTCGATGTCGAATACGACTTCAATTTGAGGGACGCCACGTGGTGCGGGAGGAATACCATCAAGGCGGAAGGTTCCCAAACTCTTGTTATCAGCAGAGAATTCGCGTTCGCCTTGGAGGACGTGAATTTCTACGTTGGTTTGACCATCCACAGCAGTGGAGAATACTTCAGATTTCTTGGTAGGAATTGTTGTGTTGCGGGGGATAATTTTGGTCATCACGCCGCCCAATGTTTCAACACCCAAAGATAGAGGTGTTACATCTAACAGCAAGATACCAGTAACATCACCAGCTAATACCCCTGCTTGAATTGCTGCGCCTACTGCCACAACTTCATCAGGGTTAACGCTTTGGTTGGGGTCTTTACCCAATACCTGCTTTACAATCTGTTGGACTGCGGGAATGCGGGTAGAACCACCAACTAACACGACTTCATCAATATCGCTCTTGCTTAACTTGGCATCGCGGAGAGCGTTTTCCACAGGGATACGGCAACGGTCGATTAAGTCAGAGCAAAGTTCTTCAAACTTAGCGCGGGTGAGGGTTGTATCCAGGTGCTTAGGCCCGTCCTGGGTAGCGGTGATGAATGGCAGGTTAATTTCTGCTTGGGTGACGCTAGAGAGTTCAATTTTCGCCTTCTCTGCGGCTTCAGTCAGACGTTGTAAAGCTTGCTTATCTTTGCGTAAATCAATGCCTTCGTCTTTCTTGAACTTTTCAGCCAAGAAATCAACTATTTTCTTGTCGAAGTCGTCACCACCAAGGTGGGTATCACCAGATGTGGCTAACACTTCAAAAACTCCATCGCCTACTTCCAGCACGGATACGTCGAAGGTACCACCACCAAGGTCAAATACCAGAATTGTTTCGTTGCTCTTTTTGTCAAACCCGTAAGCTAGAGAAGCGGCTGTTGGTTCGTTGATAATCCGCAGAACTTCAATACCTGCAATTTTACCAGCGTCCTTTGTTGCTTGCCGTTGGGAGTCATTGAAGTATGCCGGAACTGTGATTACTGCTTGGGTTACAGTTTCACCTAGATATTTGCTAGCATCTTCAACCAGTTTGCGGAGAACTTGTGCAGAAATTTCTTCTGGAGCAAATTGCTTACCAGCGCCTGGTGAGTCTAGCTTGACATTGCCGCCGCTGCTAAGGACTTTGTAAGAAACTTCAGTAGTCTCCTTAGTTACTTCGTCAAAGCGGCGTCCAATAAAGCGCTTGACAGAGTAAAACGTATTTTCGGGGTTCATCACCGCTTGACGTTTGGCGATTTGACCAACCAAGCGATCGCCATTTTTGGCAAATGCAACCACTGATGGTGTTGTCCGAAAACCTTCCGCATTAGCAATAACTGTGGGTTTACCACCTTCCATCACTGCCACGCAGGAGTTCGTTGTACCTAAGTCAATTCCAACTACTTTTGCCATTTTAGGTGCTGGCTCCGTATAACTACAAATGAATGAATGAGAATATTAAGGACTAAATTTTCAACCAACAGGGTTAAGAAATCAGCCAGTTCAGCATTAATACCTTAATTTGGCTTTTTCTGGGGATTAAGACTCCAGACTATGCTGATATATATATTGAGATCCATGAAGGGTGGTTTACCGAACCTTTATTGGAACGGTTAAGCTAACTCAATAGTTTTTAAGTTGATTCATGGATCGATTTGCTTTCACTTCGTCTAATGTATGAGAATTAATACTTTAAGTAATTAGGGTGAACCGTAACATCTGAGTGGTGTTTGCCGTCTTTGGAGGTAACAAATTACGGCATTAGTCATTAGTCGTTAGTCATTGGGCCTGGGGAAAGGAAAAGGGGTAAGGGGAAAAAGGGAAAGATTAAATTTATTCCTTTTCCCTTTAACCTTTAACCTTTTCCCCTGCCTCAAGAGCCTCCCCATCTCCCTACTCACTCAATGCCAGAAAAAAGACTTCCCCAGTCAATCACACTTGGTCTTTGTCCCTTATTGACTATTTCAAAAATTTTCCTAGAAGTATTTGGATAAAAAAGACACTCGACACAAGCGTTTGCTACGTCAATTCGGCTGGCATCACCAACAAGTGTATCTCCTGTACCGAGTACCACACCGTATTTACCGCCGGTTTTTGCCCTGAGGAGGGTGTTGAGGTCGTATGAAGTATAAGGCCCATCAATCAAACGTCCTGGGCGGATTATGGTGTAGGGTAATCCTGAATTAATGATGGACTCTTCACCCTTTTGTTTGGCATCCAAGACGCCGAATGCATTGAGAACGCTAAAAGGAAACTGATTTTTACGAAGAATTCCGCAGGAGGAGACGAAAACGAATCGCTGCAAATTTTGAGGTGCTGCTGCTACAAGATTGCTCGCACCTTCAGCATCGATTTTTGCTGGACTGTTCTTTGCCTTTGCTTGACCAGATTGGGGATTAAGAAAAGTTAAACCCCATTCAATTAAGTTCGGAGATTGCTCAAACTCCCATCTAGTAGAGGGAAAGGCTGTGGTTCCAGTACAACATATAATTTGCGTGACATTTGATGTTGCTGCTGGTAGGGTAGCGGGCTGACGAGTATCACCAACAACGATTTCCACTTGCTGATTAAACATTTTTTCAGCTTTGGCGGCATCCCGTGTCAGAATGCGAACCCTAAGACCTTTTTCCAACAACTTGCCTACCACAAGTTGTCCTACTCCACCAGTAGCACCAGCAACTAGCACCAAATTCTCAACTGACGCTTCCAAAGAAGTCATAAAGTTTTCTTGAGATAGTCTATTGCTAATCTAACTTGAGTTCGATGGGTCATATCATATACGCCCAATTAGTCAAATCAAAACACCTCTCTCTGGTGTTTACTACGTAAAATCCATTGCCATTGAGCTGCACTTTTTTTTGCTTTAATGCACTTTGCAATTTCCTTTGCACCGATTTACAAAATAAAAATACTGACAAGGCAAACACTTGTGCTTTACTTCGCAATTTGCTAAGATTATCTCAACCTTATTATTAAGGTTTTCAATTTTTTTGGACTATACAACAAGGAGAAAAAGCCTATGTATTTTATAAACAACAAAGGACAACCTTATATATGCGTATTATTACAGAAACCAGACTCAATAAAGCTTGTGAAAAGTACCCAGATGCTGAACCTAGCATACGAGCCTGGAAGAAGCTTGTAAAAGCGCAAGACTGGAATAGTTTTACTGATGTCAAAGCTACTTCTGTTTTTGCACCCGACCAAGTAAAAAACTTCGTCATTTTTGATATTGGAGGGAATAAATATAGGCTAATAACCTGTATTAACTATAAAACCAAAGTTATATATATTCGTGAGTTTCTTACTCATGCAGAATACGATAGAGATAAATGGAAGAATGACGAATGGTTTGATAGCTAGCACTAGTTAAAAGCAATCAATTAGTTCAGAAGGCAGAAGGCAGGAGGCAGAAGGCAGCTATGCTACCCACCCTTAAAAGAGTGGGATTGTAACAAGGAGGTTTTATACCTTGCTGCAAGCAGTCTCAGTATAATTATTTATCTGGACTGGGCTTTAGACCCAGAACTAAAGTTTTGATTGTTACTCCTAACCTTCTGCCTTCTGCCCTCGAACTTCTGCCTTTCTTTGTAAAACTAAGATTGGTATCTTACCAATTTTAGTCCTAATAATTAAGCAACTAATTCCATAATGAAGAAATGTTATATCATTACACCAGCTACACAGAATTACTTACATATTTTCCCCCGCGCCCGATAAAACATGAAGAAGATTTAGAAAAAACTCAAGCAGTTGTCGATAGTCTACTTGATAAAGGGGAACTAACAGAGTCAGAAGAAGATTATATTACTTTATTGGGACTTTTGATTCATGAATACGAATCAAAACAGGATTTGGTTCCAGATATTTATGGAGTAGAACTTCTAAAAGTTTTAATTGCCCAATTGAATCTTAAACAAAAGGATTTAGTTCCTATTTTTAAAACGGAGTCAATTGTTTCTGATGTACTTAAAGGCAAGCGTAAATTAACAGTTGAACACATTCAAAAGCTTGCAGAATTTTTCAATGTTTCACCTGCTGTATTCTTCCCAGACAATCCATTAGACAGAGATTTTTTAGAAGTAGCTTAGTTTAATATCCAAGCATCTACTAAAAAGATGGATAGTTACATCAGAAAGAAAAAATATTGGAAAATGAAAAGCTCCTAGTCTAAATCCACTAGGGGCTTTTCCATAGTTCTTATATTAGTACTAGTTTTAGCAACACACAATAACGGTAAAAAACCTTTTCTTTTTTTTTGAGCCAGAAGTAATACAGCAAGCTTGGCGATCGCTACTTTCTGCTATATTTAATAACTTGATCTAATCGAGGTAAGGCACTCACCGCTGATTCTCGAACATACGGATCGACAGTTTCATCGTCAGTCAATGCTGTCAGTACTTCTACTCCTCGGACATCACCCATCGAACCGAGTGCATTGACAATTGCCACAGCTACCGCAACGTTCTCTGTGGTTTTCAAAGCTTCAGTTAAAATTTCAAAGGCGGGAGAACCAATTTCACCCAAAGCCATCACAGATGCAATATATACAACACCATTTGTGTCATTGAGTGCTGTTTTTAATCCTTGCAAGCCCTCTTCTGGAAAAGTTACATCTGGATGGTTGGCGGCTACTTGTGCTAAAGCTTTGGCACAACTACCCCGAATGGTAGCGTTATCGCTATTGAGCAATGATTCTACCAGTGCTGGCACAGCATCTACACCAATAGCACCCAAAGCCTTTACCGCAGCTCGACGATAAGTCACATCTTCTTCATCTAAAATACTCATCAATCGAGGAATAGTATTTTCATCGCGGACTTCGGCTAGTTGCCACATAGCTCGTTCCCGCAGATTTGGGTTGGGGTGTTTTAACTGTTCAAATAAAGAATCTGTCGTCATAATTAAAACTTAATTTCTAGTCAAATATAGTAATTTAGGCTGTGAGTAGGGAGTATAAATATTCTATTTGAACGCAACTTAGTATCACCCCGAACTCCTGAATTCTGAATTCTGAATTCTTTAAATAACAACTTAGGGACTCTAAGCCGATTACTCAACCTTATATGGGCAAAGCAATAGACTGAGAGTCCCTAGTTTTAGAGTGCAACGGTCGCTCGGCTACTCAATTGGCCTACTATGACAAGGAGTTAATTGCGTAGTCAAGAAGAGCGCGGAACTCTGTCAACGCTTGAGGAGACAAGTCGCGAGGAGAGCAAGCGCGATCGCGAATGAAGGTCAAAGCGGTAACATAGGGAGCGGTGGGCAGACCCAAAGAGCGATATGTTTCGCGAGCGCCTGCAATTCCCCACTCATCCAATGGGCCGGTACCACCAACAACTAAGCTGTAGTTGATCAAGCGTAGGTAGTGCTTGATGTCGCGGAGGCACTTGTCTTTCTTAACTTGGGTGTCGCCAGCTTCACCTGCTTGAGTCAAGTAAGGATATTTCTTAAATGCGGCATCGTAACCTTCTTTAGCTACAGCATCGATGTTAGAAGCCAGTTTGTTAGCAGCTTCTAAACGAGCAGTAGCACGTTGAATACTACCTTGAACGGATTCTAGGTCAGAGGTGGTGGGAAAACGACCTGCTGCATCAGCAGCTGAAACAACTGTGGTGATAACTGATTTCATTGCTTTTTATACTCCAGATGGGATTTGATCGGGTTTTGATTTCACTTCGTTGGGCTAAATAGCCGTTAACTATGAGCTATTAGCTCAGAGCAGAAATAACGCGATCGAAGTAGCTAGCAGCTTCAGCAGCTAGAGCAGAGCAGTCGCCTTGGATAACTTCTAACTTGCGGAACTTAGAACCAGCGTTAGCTTCGGTGTTGGTGTTGGTGATGTGAGCAACAGCGATAGCTTTGAGGATTTGAATAGCACGTACAGTGGAGCTAATGGGAACTCCCAGAGCTGTGTAGGTTTCTTTCAATCCATTGATAGCGCGATCGTCTAATACGGAAGAATCACCAGCTAACAATGCATAGGTTACATAGCGCAGGATGATTTCGGTATCACGCAGACAAGCAGCGTGGCGACGAGTGGGGTACAAGTTACCGCCGGGTTGAATCAAACCAGTGTTTTCGCAAGCAATTCCAGCAATAGCATCAGAAACAGCGCAGCTAGCGTTGCTAGCGATCGCATTTACAGCATCCAGACGCTTGTTGCCCTCAGCAATAAAAGCTTTGAGAGCATCTAAGTCAGCACCACCAATAGCAGCACCTTTAGCATCTGCTGTAATTACAGCTCTGGAAAAAGCATCAAGAACCATGAGTTCTCCTTAATATTCACAAATGGCGGATATTATTCGTGGCCTAGTTTCGTCAGATGAACTGCGAGTAGCCAAAGTAAAACATAGGGGATTAGTAGTACCCTAGTCTTTTCTATGAGAGAGAAAGTAATAATCTGTAATATTTACTTTGGGTATGGGGCATTGGGCATTGGGCATGGAGATGAGGCAATACGGTTGGGTTAAAGGGGAAAGGGGAAAGGTTTCAAATACATACTTTACCCTTTACCCCTTAACCTTTTCCCAGACCACAAGGGAAGTTCATACTGCTTATCCGAACCGTACTAGGAGAGGGGGGAGACAAGGTAGCAATCTTTCTCCCTTGTCTACCTTGTCTTCCTTGTCCCCTTATCCTCTTCCCATGCCCCATGCCCTATACCTAAATATTCCATATCCAAAAAAATTAAGACTTATGCAGCCACAGCGTAAGTCTTAAGGAAAAATATTCTTTTTTGTCAGTGGCTTAGGCTTGTTTGAGCAGATGTTTAACCAAATTATCTTTTACCATCATCTGCCGTAAAACTTCTAACAAGAATTCCTGGGCTTCTTCTTGGCTCAAGTTCTTCACCTGGGCTTTCAAGTTTTGTAAGCGAAACTGTTGCTCTAAAGTTAATTCCATGGGAAATTCCATAAGATTCACTCCTCTAATTGACTGAATCGAAGGTGTTTGTTGTTACTGGTACTGTGAAGGCGTAGAGGTAGCATGTTGTATACATCACTTTAAAATAGTTTAACATTGAGATATTAAAATGTCCACGTTGTCAAGTCATGAGAAATTAATATTATAAAAATTTACATTTTGACAAAAACATCCGGTTTGTGTTCCTTTGTCAGGAGTTTATTGAAGCAAAGCGCTGATGGTTGTAATGTTTAGAATGTTTATATACCAATAACTTTAAAAACAAAAAGCAAAGTCAACATCATCCGCTGGAGTCAAAGGTAGGAGTCAGAAGATTGATAGACGCAATGGAATTTTTTCAGCTAAGCGCTGGCAAATGGCGATCGCAACGTGTAACTCATCACCTGGCGTTCAAGCGCTCAGAAACAGGAGAATCTGATATAGAAGTGGAAACTCTGGCAGCCGATCATCCAGAAATCATCGAACTGTGCCAGTATCATCAGATTGACCCCAGTCTTTCAATAGGGGGGTCGCGGGTGCGTTGGCTAGGCACAATGGCTTGGGATAGAGAAGGTGAGGAAAATCATCAAGGAAAAACCATATTTGCCATCGTGCCTGATGCTGATAACCCAAGGCAAGGCAAATTACTGCGAGAAAGAGGCTACGCGGAAATTGTACCTGTGGTCGGTCTTTTTCACATGGATGATGAAGATGGACTCGTGTTGACAACCGAATACGAAACAATGAGTTCCATTGAGCGATTTTGGTTCGGCGGCCCGAATATTAGATTGCGAAGCAGTACAGTGAAACGGTTTGGTGGCTTTAGCACTGCATCCTTTTGCACTGAAACCCGCATAGAGTCTTCTTTGGAAGTTTCCAATACACAAGAGGTGACTTCTAAACAACAGTTTTATTCCGTTTTAGGCTGGTGAATGATTCTGAAGCAGACCGATGCTTTTTATCGCGGGCAAAATTATCTGCGTCTGGTACAGGGATTTGCTCTAGAACCAGGTATGGTGGACGTATTCGATAAAGAGCGCGATCGCATTGCCATTTGCACTTGGATAGGCAAAAACATTAACAGCGTTAACGCTACTATCAACACCTATCTGGAAGCCTGTCATCAGTGCTTTCATCCCCAAGAACGCCCTCACATCCAAATTTTCGCAGTACCCATCGCTCAATCTTTCGGTATTGACGGTCTGTGCAACATTCTCACAAACCCAATCACCATTTTGGTAGATGTCGGTCGAGTTGCTCCCAAAGACTGGTTCGGTATCGTTGTTCATGAATACGCTCATGCCCATGTAGGAGACTATGGTCACAATCAACAGTTTGCTAACATTCTGTCTCATCTGTGTTTAGGACTGGGATTAGAACCACCTTATTGGGAAACCGGAATGGAACAAACCTTGCGTAGCTGGCCTTACTGTCAGTCAACTATAGATCCCTTGGAATTTTGGATCGGAAAAGGCAGTGGGAAAGTGGGGCATGGGGGAAGCAGTGCAGTCTTGGGGTCTCCCCCAGTGGAGCAACTGCCGTCATGGGGCATTGGGCATGGGTAAGAGGACAAGGGAGACAAGGAAGAAAAATTACAACTTTGTCCCCCCAGTCCCCAGTTCCCATTTATTAATTTATTTTGCGAAATGTTAAAAAATTTTGCCTCAGTTCAAAAAAGTGAAACTGAATCTCCTAATCTGAATTATGTGAACAAAGCTTCTACTTAAATTTAGCTAAATCCAAAAAAACGCCATCCGGTAATAAATTTATAATCTGCGGTGGGGCATTTACTGGACTTGAAAGTCAGCTTCGGCATATCCTAAATACTAGTTGGATAGCTGAGAACTTTACACCGTATGCTTTGCAAAAAGTGTAGAAAATGCCACAAAGTCATTAAACTGGAAGCCCCAGTCAGTGGCTAAGGCTAGGAGTAGTCTCAATCCAGTGGATCGGCGCTATTTCTGACGAATACTTAAACACTTCTTGGTTAAGTTTCGTGAAACTTTATCAGAATCTCAGGTTCTGATCCAACTACGTCCCTTAATATGTGATTTAAAGTTGTTAACTTTAATTAAGAACATGGAGGCTTTAGAGTGGCAATTCCTCTGTTAGAATACGCACCTTCAAGTCAAAATCAGCGTGTAGCTGCATATGAAGTACCGGGTGACGAACAGCCCAGAATTTTTTCCACAGACAATCTGCTTTCTCCCTCAGATTTCGATGTTTTGATTGAAGCAGCATATCGTCAAATTTTCTTTCATGCGTTTGCTGCCGATCGCGAAACATATTTAGAGTCCCAACTCCGTAATGGACAAATTACAGTGCGGGACTTTATTCGTGGATTGGTACTTTCCAATACCTTTAAGAGAAGCTTTTACGACCTCAACAGCAACTACCGCTTTGTTGAGCAAGTAGTACAGCGAGTTCTGGGACGCGACGTATACAGCGAGCGGGAAAAAATCGCTTGGTCAATTGTAGTTGCTACCAAAGGTATCAAAGGCTTTATCGATCAAATACTCGACTCTGAAGAGTACCTGAGCAATTTCGGATACTCTACAGTACCTTACCAACGACGCCGAGTGCTGCCATCTCGCGCTGAAGGTGAGTTGCCTTTCAATATCAAATCTCCACGATATGACGATTACTACCGTTCCAAACTGGGCTTCCCCCAAATTATTTGGCAAGTGGAAGTACGTCGGTTCATCCCTCAAGAACAAAAGCCCAAAGCTGGCGATCCAGCCAATTTCTTGGCTTTGGCACAAAGTATCAATGCAACTGGCAATGCTCCACAAAGGGTTTCGTCATTCAACATCGATATTGACAAGGATGTACCTTATCGCCAACTAGCAGGAATCAAATAACGATTTTTGCTCAACGGCTAGCTAGTAGATCTATTTGATTATTTGATAGCGTGCATTAGTCCTGGGTTACGTAGGAGTTTCATTTAGGTATAACTAGTGAAACAGACTCTATTCCATGTCTAATGCACGCTAATCGTTTGTTTAAGGGAATAGGGAACAGGGAATAGGGAACAGGAAAAAAGGAATTTAGGGTTGTACTGAGTTTTTTCACCAAATCAAATATGAGTTCTATAGCATCTAGAGTATGAAAAAAAAATATAATACTAACGTTCTTTAGAGACTATACAATTATCATTACTAATAGTTACTTTATTAATCAGAAAATTTGAACAAGTTGCTAAAATATCATTGATTATTTGATTGGCAATATTTTCAAAATCTTGACTTTTTAAGTCGCGGACGCTATCACCATTTAAGTTAATAGAAACAGTTAGCATTTGAGAATTACTGCAAGACTCTTCATCATCTTCTTCTACTGGCGTTAAACCCAAATCAAATTCTTGACTCCAAGCTGGAAACTCTTTATCCATTTGTTGCCCGTAAATCTTGACTTTTTCAACAGATGCAGCCTTTAAATTACTTAATCCTCTACGGATAAATGCAACCCAGGTTTCCTGATTTGGTACTTCCGTAGATTCTAGTATTACCTCTAAGTAAGCATCCTTGAAAGCTACTTTTGCAGCGATCCCCTTTGGGAACAGATGGCGGTTCATTAAAGATGCGATCGCCTCCACATCTCCCTGTTTTGCAAGTTCCAGAATATTCAGCAGCGTCATAACCAGTAAAAGAGAAAATCCAAAAAAAATAACCTGATATTCTTAGGATTCCCCCAGGGGAGACTTAAGTAACATTATGATGCAAC
>Ga0314817_100073_pt1 | contig 12295 bp, 10 predicted proteins | sample MICome_8_FD_202352 | JGI IMG/M metagenome (GOLD analysis project Ga0314817, IMG submission 202352) | Metatranscriptome of soil surface biofilm microbial communities from soil inoculated with nitrogen-fixing consortium DG1, State College... ...
ATTCATTCGTAGTCTACTTGTAATTATTTTTGCAAATAAAATTTAAATGAATTGTATATATTAATACCTAGTAAATAAGGGTTTCTAGCGAAGTTAATTACAATACCAATTTCATAAATTAAGATGAGATAAATTGACAATTGAGAGAAAAACTAAATATTCTCTCTAGTCGCTTTAGCAGAGATTTTCTTTGTAAAGTTTACGGTGAAAGTTTTTTAACCTTTAGACTTTAGTTTCAATATCTAAATCGACCAATTCCCGGATCGCTAGTTGTAAATGGAGTTTGATGATTGGGTTTACCCAGTCTGACAAACAAAGAACGGGTTACCTAGTGATTTAGCTGCCAAAATTTGAACAAACGAGGGAATTTAATAAATGGAGAGAAAAATAGTGAATAAGGATGATTTTATCTATCCTCGCGGTCGCTACTACGGTCAAGTAAAACCAGAAAACTTGGTGTTTAACGCGAATCTACAGGAATTTGCCCAAAAAGTAAGCTACATTTGCAACCTGGAAACGGGTGGAAAAATGCCTCCAGATGAAGCTTACGACCAAATCAAGGATTTATGGAAACAGTTGAAACGCTCAAAAAAAGAGCTGAAAATTGGTGAAAATCCATTTTTGGATGACGGAGAAATTCCAGATTGACAAGCTAATTGAGAACGAATAGCCCAAAGTCAAACCCAAAAAAAGCATTTGTTGACTTTCAGTTACCTTGTAACCTTGCCTATTACTTAGCAATCATTGTCCAAACACCATCCCAAGATTCTGGAGGCGGCGTTTGTAGGTAACTACAAGCACGTTCTAGGTGGATATTCACGGCTTGGTCTTGGGGTTTGATGCGTTTAGCAGCTTCAAAGCAAGCGATCGCTTGGGAGAAGTTACGCGATAAATAAGCCGAACGTCCTGTATGATAGTGAAACAAAAACTCTTGAGTTTTGGGATCTAAAGGAATACTGCGATCGCCAATTAGCTCGTAGATATCAACAGCTTGGTGTTTTCCTTTGACTCGAATTCTATCTAACTGGCGCACCCAAATGCGATCGCTGCAAAGCTGGTAAGTAAATTCACTTAATAGAATATCACAACCGTATTCCTTAGTTACTCCTTCTAAGCGCGAACTTAAATTTACGCCGTCGCCAATTACGGTGTAATCCATTCGTTTGCGCGAACCAATATTACCCGAAACCACTTCCCCAGAACTAATCCCAATCCCAATACGGATTTCTGGCTGTGCTTGAATAATTCGTCGCTGGTTAAATTCTTCTAAGCGTTGTCGCATATCCAAGGCTGATTGTACAGCTCTCCAAGCATGGTTTTCTGTCAGTGGTAGCGGCGCACCAAATACCGCCATTAAAGCATCACCAATAAATTTATCGAGTGTGCCTTCGTAATTAAACACTGCCTCCACCATCGTTTCAAAATACTGATTTAGCAGCGATACCACCTCAGCTGCACCGAGATTTTCCGTAAGTGTTGTGTAACCTCGGATATCAGAAAATAAAATGGTTACTTCTTTACGTTCGCTTACCATTAAGCCATCTTCCCCCAAAGCCATGACTTGTTCCACTACGTGGGGCGTCAGGTAACGGGACATGGTAGTTTTCATGCGTTTTTCTTGACTGATGTCTTCCAACACCACCAAACCACCACGGACACCGCCTTCTGGGTTAGTCAGGGGATTAACAGTGAGATTGATACTGCGTTCTAAGATTTGCACCTCATGGGATGTGAGAAACTTAGACTTGGAAGTCAGGGGTTGATTCCAGGGAATAAAAACATCGGGATTATGGCGATCGCGCACTGCTAAACTTAAGTACTGAGTTTTGGATGCTGAGTCTTGAATGAAACTCAAAACTGGACACTGACTCAACGCCCCGCTATCGCTAACAACATTCGTCACTTGATACAATCCCACAACTAAACTTTGCTCTGGCACATAATGTTTAGCTCCAGTTTTTAAACTATCTTCTAGCCGCATTTGCAGATTTTCAATGGGCACAACTTCCCAAACTCGGCGGCCAATCAAATTTTGTTCCCACAAAAGCTTGTTGGTTTTAGTAGTAGCATCTCCAATGGGACAACCCAATAACTCCAAGGCTGCATCATTAATTGTGACAATTTTTCCTGCCATATCTGTGGAAATTACAGCATCTGAAAGACTCTGCAAAATGTCTTTTTGATACTGTTTTTCTAACAATACATTTTCAAATAAGCGAGCATTTTCTAAAGCGATTCCCGCCTGGATATTAAAAGCCCGCATAAATTCTTCATCAGAGGCAGTAAAACTGCTTTGTTGTTTGTTAATTAATTGCGTTACACCAATCAATTCATTGGCCGAATTAAACACAGGTAAACATAAAATATTGCGAGTTACGTACCCAGTTTTTGTATCTGTAGTCGGGTCAAAGCGGGGATCTTTGTAAGCATCAGGAATATTGAGAGCTTCACCGGTAGAAGCTACATAGCCAGCAATGCCACGATTAGCAGGAATGCGAATTTCGATTAAATTTATACCATCTGCTGCCGCTACTTTTGTCCAGAGTTCGCTCATTTCTTTACGATATAAAAATAGCGTACTGCGGTCTGCTTGCATTAAAATTCGGGCTTGCTCCATGACTATTTGCAAAGTCGCTTCTAAATCCAAACTTTGCCCTAATGTTTGAGTTGCGCGCAGTAAAGCCGTTGCGCCTCTTTGATTCCGGGCAGCAACATAAAAAGATTGGCAGCTTTCTAAGATAATTCCAATGGAAGCAGCGAAATCTCGAAAACGTTCTTCATCATCATAATTAAATGGAATATTTCCAGTTTTATTAGCCAGTTGCACTACCGCTACAGTTTGATTTTTGCTACTAATAACTGGCATACATAAAATATTGTGAATTTTGTAGCCCATTTGTTTTTCCAGTTCTGGGCTAAATAAAGGATGAGTGGAAGTATCAGATATATTTAAATATTGCCCCGTACTTGCAACATGACCTGGAATACCGACTGTGATGGGAGTACGAATTTCTAAGAATTTTTGAGTATTATCTTGGGGAACTTTTGACCAGAGTTGACCTTTATCATGGTCAACTAAAAAAATAGCTGTGTGTTCTGCTTGCAGGATTTGACCAATTTTGAGGGTAATGGCTTCCAGGACTTTCTCCAACATCGTTTCTAGAGCTTCATTATTAATTAATTCAATGGCTCTGAGAAATTGCTGGAACTCAGCTGTTATAAAATCTAATAAACAAACAAATTCATTAACAGATAAATCTTTAACGCGACGCAGTAGGGCGTGAGTACGATTAACTTGAGTTAGTTCAGTTAATGTAGCCAAGACGCTACCAGGATTAGGGAGTGTCATGGAAATTTTAGATTTTAAATTTTAAATTTTAGATTTTGGGCATTAGGAGTTAGGAGTTAGGGGTTAGGAGTTAGGAATTCTCACCTCTGTTCCCTGCTCCCTGTTTGCTCGCTGCCTGTTCATCTCCCTCATCCCCCCAATACCCAATACCTATTGTCGAGAAAATACCACCTTTTGATAGTAATCTTGGAGCTGGAAAGTGGCGGCTGCCCAACCCCAGCTTTCTGCTTCCCTACGAGCATTTTGACGGATGATGTCTCGTTGTTGTTTCTGTTCTAAGAGGCGGACAGTAGCTGCAATTGCCCCTTGAACATCTACTGTTGGCTCAAAAAGATATCCATTAACACCATCTGTGACGATATCAGGGATGCCTCCAGAACGGGCTGCTACTACTGGACAACCTGCTGCCATTGCTTCTAGCAATACTAAGCCTAGTGTTTCGGTTCGGGAGGGAAAAATAAAGGCATCAGCACTAGCAAAGGCAGAACCTAATTCTTGCCCCATGAGATAGCCAACAAAATGAATGTTTGTACCAGCAAAGTGTTTTTCCAGTGCTTGGCGGTGAGGGCCATCCCCGACCAATGCTAATCGAGCTTCGGGTATTGCTTCTAAAATTGGTTTGATGCGCTCAATTTCTTTTTCAGCCGAAAGACGCCCAACGTAAAGTAGTAAGGGGCTTTCTGGATGATTTTGCGAGAGACGCGATCGCATTTCTATACTAGCTAAATCCGGATGAAATAATTCTGTATCCACCCCACGCTGCCATAAATCTACCCGTTCAATACCATGCGCTGACAGTTCCTCCATCATCGCTGTGGAGGTACACAAATTCAAAGCTGCTTGATTGTGAGCGCCTTTGAGCAGTTCCCAAAGTAGCCCTTCTAGCATTCCCAAGCCGTAATGTTGGAGATATTGGGGTAAATGGGTATGATAAGACGCTACTAAGGGTATTTTCAGGGTTTTGCTATAAAATATACCAGCTAATCCCAAAACTGCTGGATTCACGACATGAATAATATCTGGTTGAAACTCTTCTAAGGCATAACCAATGGCTGGACGGGGAAGTGCCATTTTTAATTCTGGATACAATGGCAGAGGAAAGCCAGTAACGCCGTAAACTTTAGCGCCTTTGTGTTCTGTAATGCCTCCATCAGGGGCAATCACTAGCACTTGATTACCATTGCGTTGTAGATGATCGACGGTGTGGCGCAGGCGCGTTACAATGCCGTCAACCTTGGGCAAAAAGGTTTCGGTGAACAGGGCAATTCTCATAAAAAACTATTCACTCCAGGCAGATAATCCCAGCTTTTCTTGCGTTTCGACATCAAACACAGAGTAAACTCTCTCCTGTGGTGTAATCAATTGTTCACAGTCAGACTTAATGTTTTGCCGCTGCGTTTTTACAAAGTCTGAGATATCCTCGATGTTTAAAATCCAATCTTTGGCATAAGCAGCTAGGACTTGACCACGCAACCCTAACTGAATAGCGCGTCGTTCTAATTTTGTACCCAATGGATGACGATCTGGATCCCATTGCAAACGAACTTGTGAATGCTTTAGCGCTGTTTGCCACGCACTTTTGTTGGGATAAAGTTGTGGAACAAAGCTAGAATGAACAGCTGCCTTTAAAATTTTATTAAAAGCCCAACGCTTAATCCAAATAGCCAACACCACATCTTGCCCAGTTTTTGTACCCCATCCAGAACGATACATCATCCACAGGAAGTTTGGTTTGATCTAACTCATACGGTCAAAACTGAACTCACCACCAAAATAACCGTAGGTGCCGGCGAAGTCACCAATAGCTGGACGATATGCCTGATAAACAACAATTGACTGGTCGTCATATTGTGCTAAAACATGGCGACCAGTTTTTGGCCAGTTATTGACTTGAGTGAAATAAGGTTCTGTTATCAGCCGCACGCAGGATTAACTCTAACTTCTATGCCAAGATACTTTGGGCAGAATTTGTTTTTTATCAACTCGTTTCTGATACTTGATTGCAAAGTTTAACAAAGAATCAAGTAAAGAATCAGAGAGATAATGGGGCTGTAAACCTAAATCCAGCAATTTGGTGTTTTTAGCGTTGAAGTAATGTTCTTCTTTTTCGATTCTGGGATTATCTAAGTTATTGATTTCTACATTCAATCCCATAGCATTGCCAGCTTTTTTCACCATCAAGGCCAAATCGCCGACGCTGAATTGTTCGGTAAATTGGTTGAAGACGCGGAATTCACCAGCTGCGGCAGGATTAGCGATCGCTAATTCTACACATCTGACTGTATCGCGAATATCCAAAAATCCACGAGTTTGTCCGCCTTTGCCGTAAACGGTAAGCGGATGCCCAATGGCTGCTTGAATGCAAAAACGATTCAATGCTGTACCAAACACACCATCATAATCCAGTCGATTAATTAATAATTCGTCCATCCCCGTTTCTTCGGTTAAGACGCCGTAAACCACACCCTGATTTAAATCCGTTGCCCGCAATCCCCAAATCCGGCAAGCAAAATGGATGTTATGACTATCATGGACTTTGCTTAAATGGTACATCGAACCAGGTTGCTTGGGATAAGGTAGGGTATCCTTGCGTCCATTGTGTTCAATGGTGATATAGCCTTCTTCAATGTCAATGTTGGGTGTACCGTATTCACCCATTGTGCCCAGTTTCACCAAATGACAATCTGGGAAATCTTCCCGCATCGCATACAGTAAGTTCAACGTACCAACTACGTTATTTACCTGGGTGAGAACTGCATGTTCGCGGTCAATCATCGAAAAGGGAGCCGAACGCTGTTCGCCAAAATGCACTATGGCATTTGGCTGAAATTGATGTAATGCTTTGTTGAGAAACTCGTAATTAGTAATATCACCAACAAACAGGTCGATAGATTTACCAGTCAAATCTTGCCAGCGCTGGAGGCGTTGCCCAATAGGTGCGATCGGTGTGAGAGTTTCAACACTCAGTTCATTATCCCAGTGCCGCCGCACCAAACTATCTAAAATTCCAACTTCATAACCTTGATTAGAAAGGTAAAGAGCAGTTGCCCAACCGCAATACCCATCGCCACCAATAACCAGGACTTTCATCTTCACCAGTTTTTACTCGCTGATAGCTTAATCTATCAGGTTTGTGTCCCCTCTCAATCATCATTCTGAGAGAGATGTCAATTTTGGGCATGGGGCTAATGAATGGGGAAAGGGGTAAGGGGGAAAGGGGAAAGATTAAATTTATTCCTTTTCCCTTTTTCCTTTAACCTTTTCCCCTCCTCCCCTACTTCCTTGTCTTCTTCATCTCCCTTATCTCCCAATGCCCCATTCCCAATAATTCAAGACTTCGGAATCCGATATTGCTGAGCAATGTAATAGAACAAACGGTAGTAATTTGGAAATTCTTGGCTGTTGCTTCGTCCCTGCCAATAGTATTGCACTTGATTGTGAGTTAGTGTCAGTGTCATTGAAGTTGCTTGACGATCTACTTCTACAACCAGTACGCCGGATACTCCTTGGGAGGTTTGAAAGTTGGGTTGTATTTTTTTCCCAGACTGTAGGCCTTTGTCTATGGAATTTGCTAGCTGATGACTTGCCCACCCACGAATTTCCACTGTTTTGTTCTGGGGGGAAATCAATCCAATCCCATCATCGTTTTCTGGGCCTGGTAAAGAATTCCAATTACTCGGATATGGAAACTCAAAACCGTAACGAGAGTTGCTATAAGTTTTCCAGGTAATGGCTTCAACGTTAAAATCGGCCGCCGTACAACTCCACAGCAAGAACGATAAGGGAATGAAAAATTTTTTTATCTGGACTGCCTTGTGCCTTTTGCCCCCCACCCGATCCTGACGATAAATATTCACGACGACCTACTTAGAAGTACCAAAAAATATATCTCTATCTCGTTTTTAGAGCTACGCTACTGCTGCTTGATTAAATCTGGGTAAATTCCAGATAACCGTTTTATAAGTAACTCAATTTACCAAAGATGTCACTACTTCACACAGTGAATTCTATGTTATGTAAATAAATGTAACGAAATAGCCGTCAAAACGTTTTACTGTCTTGACAATGAATAGAAGAATCGATAACGTAATATACATACCCGGGTAAGACCGTTAAAGAGTTATATGCAAACGCAAACTAAGCAAAAGGTCACTTTGTATTTATCGCCAGAATTGCACAGAAAACTGAAGATTCGTTCAGCAATCGATTGCCAAGCAATGTCAGATCTTGCCGAACGTGCCCTCACTTTTTACCTGTCTAATTCGGATTTAGTAGATGAAGTTGAAGCTTCATCTTACGGGCGGACTCATAGAGTTTATTCATGCCCGACTTGTAATAGCTCACTAGTCTTACGTGATGGGGAACTGGTTACTTTAGGCAATCAGCCAGGAGTAGTTGGTCAAGAGCATCTTTCCATTGATGAAATAAATGAAGATGAAACCCATCCCAAGGGTGAGGAAGAGTTGGTTCCTTGCTAGATAGGAATGATGAATGAATAATTCATCATTTCGGTTGCCTTTACTAAAAGCAATGTCTCTACTGTCTCTATTAGGTCTCAAGTAGGTCGATGTATGAAAGAAGAGCTCAATATCCTAATTCAAGCTCAATACCCTTTAATCTACCTTGTGACCTCCGAGGAAGAGCGGGCTGAGCAAGCGATTTCCACTACTGCCCAGATGTTGAAGCCTCAGCGCCGAGTATTTGTTTGGACAGTAACACACGGCATTGTTGAGTACGGTCAACCCCGGAATGTCACCCAACATAATACCGTATCTCCAGAGGCGGCGATTGAGTGGATTATCCGGCAAAAAGAACCCAGTATATTTATTCTTAAAGATTTACATCCGTTTATTGATGCGCCTGCAACCACAAGATCGTTACGTGATGCGATCGCCAGTTTCAAAGGTACTCAAAAGAACATCATTTTGATGTCACCAATGCAGCAAGTACCGATAGAACTGGAAAAGGAAGTTGTAGTTCTCGACTTTCGCCTGCCAGATATGGCTGAGTTGAATAAAGTACTGACTTATCACATAGACCAATATCGTGGGCGGCGGTTGACAACAGAAGCTAGAGAGAAACTTCTCAGGGCAGCTTTGGGCTTAACCAAAGATGAAGCTGAAAAAGTCTACCGAAAGGCGCAGGTAACTACGGGGCGCTTGACGGAAGATGAAGTAGACATCGTTTTATCTGAGAAAAAGCAACTAATTCGGCGTAATGGCATCTTAGAGTACATTGAAGAAGATGAAACCATTGATGCTGTAGGTGGCTTAGAGGAGCTAAAAAAATGGCTCAAGCAGCGTTCTAACGCTTTCACAGAAAGAGCGAGAGAGTATGGTTTGCCTCAACCAAAAGGGATGTTAATTTTGGGTGTTCCTGGTTGCGGTAAGTCATTGATTGCCAAAACTACTTCTCGTCTGTGGGGTTTGCCATTGTTACGGCTGGACATGGGTCGAGTCTATGACGGCTCGATGGTGGGGCGAAGTGAAGCCAACTTGCGTAACGCCCTAAAAACAGCAGAATCTATTTCACCAGCAATTTTGTTTATTGATGAATTAGATAAATCTTTTGCTGGTAGTGCAGGTTCCTCGGATTCTGATGGTGGAACTTCGAGTAGAATCTTCGGTTCTTTCCTCACATGGATGCAAGATAAGAAATCTCCAGTGTTTGTGATGGCAACCGCAAACAGAGTGGAAAGATTACCTGGAGAATTTTTGAGGAAAGGGCGTTTTGATGAAATATTCTTTGTGGACTTGCCAACTCCAGAAGAACGCCAAGATATTTTTAATATTCACCTGAGCAAGCGCCGTGAAGACATCTCTAGATTTGACCTTGAGCAACTAGCTAAGATGTCCGATGGCTTTTCCGGTGCAGAAATTGAGCAAGCGGTCGTGGCGGCGATGTATGAAGCCTTCGCCCAAGATCGGGAGTTCACACAACTAGATATTATTGCTGCGCTAAAAGCAACATTGCCGCTGTCTCGAACGATGCAAGAACAAGTAACGGCTCTGAGAGATTGGGCCAGACAGCGAGCGCGTCCCGCAGCATCCTCCGTTGCTGAATATCAGCGAATGGAGTTTTAAAAGCTTTCCTCTGCCATCCCAGGGGGAAAGGCTAGCTTTCAGGCTAGCAGTTATGAAAAAAGCCGCCTCCTGCTAAGTGCGGCTTCGTCCAAAACAAACCGTTGTCGTATTTCTCAATCTTCTCATTGGAGGAAACCCAAATGTCTCACTTTAGCACCCTGCGTACCAAGATCACCGATGCCGAAATCCTCAAAGCTTCTTTGCGCGACCTCGGTATCAGCGTAAAGACTGAAGCTGATGTCCGTGGTTATAACGGTCAGCGCGTTCGTTCTGATATCGTTGCCGTATTGGAAGGCGAATATGACCTTGGCTGGTCTCGCAACAGCGATGGTTCTTTTGACCTTATCGCTGACCTCTGGGGCGTTGCTAAGAAGCACAACCAAACCGAGTTGATCAACTCCATTAATCAAAAATATGCTGTTAACAAGACCTTGGCTGAAGTAAAACAGCGTGGTCTACAAAACGCCAATGTGAAGTTGGTATTGCAATAACAATTTCTCTGCGCGTTCCCAAAGCTGCACGGGTTAACCAGGCATTAGCGGTTAGCCCGCTTTTTTTCGTGACTGAGATTTACAGCATTTTTTAGGTAGATGCTGTAAATCTCAGTTCCTATTTTAATGGTTTATAGGAATAGCCTTATCTCATATCATGTCCGGTTGAAGACTTATCATTAGACTGACGCTCTTACGCGGAGAATTTTTTTGATAAATAATTATAACATGATATCAAATTTTCAATAATTGTGCCCACCTACTTAGTAACTTCGATGTTATCAGAATATGTTAATTGCTACCCATTCATGGGTAGCAATCTTTGGTGTTCTACACCTGATAAAAACTAAGGAAGATTAAGAAGTAATCATCCTTCACACTATTTAATGTGCATTGCTTTCAGCAGGCGTGCCAATCATTTTCGCAGCATTTTCTTCGCTTTCAAGAATACCGAATTCAATCAACAATTCTTCTAGTTCTTCCATTTCAATTGGTGTAGGAATTTGAAGATTCTGGTTGTTGATGATTTTGGTAGCCAATGTGCGGTATTCGTTAGATTGGTTGCTGTCAGGTGCGTACTCGTTAACAGTCATCCGACGCAACTCAGCGTGTTGAACAATATTGTCGCGAGGTACGTAGTGAATCATTTGGGTGTTTAAGCGTTTTGCCAGAGTTTCGATCAGTTCGATTTCTCTGTCAACGTTCCGGCTGTTACAAATCAAACCACCCAAACGCACACCACCAGTATGTGCATATTTCAAAATACCGCGAGCGATGTTGTTAGCAGCGTACATCGCCATCATTTCACCAGAGGTAACGATGTAGATTTCTTGTGCTTTGTTTTCACGGATAGGCATAGCAAAACCACCGCAAACAACGTCGCCTAATACGTCGTAAGATACAAAGTCAACATCTTGGTAAGCACCGTTTTCTTCCAAGAAGTTGATGGCAGTAATAATACCGCGACCAGCGCAACCTACACCTGGTTCTGGGCCACCAGACTCTACACACCTTACACCACGGAAGCCGGTCAGCATAACTTCTTCAAGTTCGAGGTCTTCTACTGCACCACGTTCAGCAGCCAAGTGCAAAACGGTGGTTTGAGCTTTACTGTGCAGCATCAAACGAGTGGAGTCAGCTTTAGGATCGCAACCAACAATTAGGATGCGCTGACCCATTTCTGCCATAGCTGCCAGAGTGTTTTGAGAGGTAGTAGATTTTCCAATACCGCCTTTACCGTAGAAAGCTATTTGTCTGATTTTGCTATCGATAGACATGGTTTGTGTTTTCCTAGAATTAATTGGTTGATGGAAGTGAAGATTTACCTAAGACTGAACATTTGGTTGTGTTGGCACATAGCGTTTGCCAATAAACACACCAGTCAAAAATAGTGAGATTGGATAGACGAGGATTTGATGTTTTAGGAAGAATGCAAATATGACTCTCTCCAGCTTTCCATTGGATATTGTTGCTGGGATTTGATATTAGGAGAAATATCTATCTGGTTTTGTTGACTGAAGCTTAAAAACCTTGGTATAAGCATTGTAGGTTGTTGTAACTAAATGACCATTGATTGCTCAAGCCTTCAGAGTTTTTACAGTAGCAATTTCAACCTTTACAGGGTTTTTACCCTGCACCCAACCAACCAAAATTGCAATTTACTCTTAATGGTTGTTACATATTTCCTATGTTGCTTACGCCACAGTTGTCTCACTCGATATCCTAAAATACCGAGCGATCGCTTCTTGATGTTTCTTCCAGTTATTCCTAAAAAATCACTTAATCCTATCGCTGTTAATGCAGGGAAATCATTCTCGTTCCTCATTTACAAGGTAATTCTCTGCATTGATAACCTTTCTCACTATGGTTTAGGCGGTGTATGAGTGAATTTTGATAATCTAGTTAAATTCCTTAATTGTGTGGAACGGTATCTACTATGCTGGAAGTTTTAACCTCCAGAGTAAGCAATTCCTAGAACATAGTTAGAGTTGCGAAAAACACTTAATTTCGCTTATCCTAAAGTTCAGTAACCGTTCTAATTTATTTCGGATTGCCACAATGTCCTAAGAGTCTTTCTCCCTCGACTCTAAGAATAATTTTATCTGGCGTTTTAACTAACTAGCATAGCCAAATATTACTGGCTATTACCGAAACAAGCTATGATTGACTTCAAGCCTTTACTAGGTGATTACCTTGCTGATCTGGTTTTTGTTTATCGTTACTAAAATAGATAACGATATTGAAGCGGACTTACCAGGTCAACTTAAGCCTTGGTGAATAAAATCGCAGCTACACAAACAAAGCGCACCTTTCCTACGGAACGCTACGCGAACGTAGGCTAAGAGAATTTAACCCGCGCAGGCGGGTTTTGC